>VTLG01016043.1_pt1 | contig 10879 bp, 14 predicted proteins | sample 4694571 | NCBI WGS metagenome assembly VTLG01 (sample SAMN12604809, study PRJNA352737) | marine metagenome | biome: ENVO:00000447; feature: ENVO:00000209|ENVO:00000569|ENVO:01000036; material: ENVO:00002151; isolation source: viral sequences binned using virsorter ... | reverse complement strand
ATTGCTATAGCATTAATCAGTAATAGGCGCCAATTGGCTTTAAAAGTCAGCAAGATATATAATAATAAATCCTGCCACACCTAAAAATCCGTATAACCAAATACTATCCACAATCAAAGCAAACTCCCTCTACTTGTCCAGACCATTCATCTGGTTTAGGGTTGCAATGACATATTAAACACTCTGTATAATTCATATAATATCTTATATAATACTTGACTTACCTTTGTCAATAGTTTATTTTCATCAAATAACAGAAAGGACAAACTATGAGTAGATTAAGACTAAACCAAGAGTATCGGAACAAGATCGCAAATCGTATGCGAGTACACTTGGAACAAGAGGACACGCAAGAGAAAGAAAAATTCTTTCAATTAAGAGAGAGTTTTTTGGACAAGCAAAATGCGACTTGGGAACTTGCACAACAATGTGTGACTAGACAATATCCCAAAAAAGATGTGGATATGGCACACTATCTTCAAGACAAATATCCTAATGTAAATACTATTGCAAAAGATAGTTGCTTTCATTTTGGTTATATGAAGAAGAAAGACGCAACAGACGAAGATGATAAGTACGAAACTAAACACTTTGATTTTCGTTTAAATGGTGACATTGATGGTGTTGATCGTCAAGATGATGTTGATAGTTATAATCCACACTCACGTGATTTTGCTTATGCTTATTTTAGAGATGAACTGAAAGCAAAAGAAAATTGCAATCCAGATATTAATATCGAGATGGATGGCAAGGACAGTAATCCACACCAAACTAAATTCAATGATGCCAATGAAAGAGCGTTGGGATTTAGTGGCGGCAAAGGAAATGAAATCTCACACGCAAGAGATTGGAACAATAACTATGAGTTGGATTTAATTGGTCGTGAGTATTGTCGTGATAGACAGATACCAGTTTCAGAAGCCGAGTTTAAAACTTTTGTAATCTGGCAACAAGCTAAAGGTCAATTAATCATGGCTCATTATAAATGGATTAAATCTATTTTAGATCAAATGAAAGAAATCAAAGTTGGTTTAAAAGGATATAAATATTTAGATGAGGCTTTGGAACTATGTACCGAACTTGGTTTGAATATTAATGATGCGGAAATCATTAGAACAAATTCTACTGGCTTGATCATTTACAATCCAAAAAATCTTGCTGATAGAATAAAAGGCATGAAGAATAAAACTCAAACAAGAAAGGATAAAATAGCGGCAAGACTATTATACGAAAAACAAGCCCAGAATTAAGGGTTGACATATCTGGGATATTTATGTTAATATCCCAGATAACAGAAAGGACGAACAATGAAAGACAAACAACAATTTGACATAGATGTTTATTTTACAATTAAATACTATGCTCACAAACACAGCAAGACAATCACAAGACGAGGTAAATGGGATAGCCAATGTAAGACTTGGAATAGTAAAAAAGGTATTCCTTGTATGACTTATTATGATGTTGATGCCAATGGCTATCGAACTGCAACTGGACAATACGAGGTATTAGAACAATGAAATATTGCCAAGGACCAAAGTGTCATACTTATAGAACCAAGGACCGCATACGCGGTCCGAAAGGCGCTAAGCATTATCAGACGAGAAGAAGATCTTCATTCTATTATCTTGGCGGCAATGCGTGCGATACGAGATGTCAACAAGATTGGTTTAATAAGTTCGGCGAGCAAGCAATCAATCACTTCGGCAGAATACATGAGCCAATTAAATTAACAGAAGAAAATGCGTGGTTTAAATATAGAGATTGGCGAAACGAGGGCGATAGATTTTATTTTGCTAATCAATTAAGTGAGCAACGAATACCAATCACAGAAGAACAATACAACGATGAAAGTTTAGTTCGTCCATAACTAATGGTCGACGCGCCTTCGGCGCGTCGGCTCCCCTTGACATTACTTATAAGATTTAGTAGGATAACAGTATGACTAAAAGAATATATAAAAGAACTAATCCATTCTCTGGACAATCAGAAGTATTAACAAACGATGAAGCAATGTTATACGATATGATTAAACAAGCTGAGCAGATGGAAGAATATACCAAGATGCAAAAGGGATTAGATAAGTTTAGTAGATTAAATCCCAAAGCTTACATGACATTGTTAGATTAAATAATTATCCGCGTCGCGCCTTCGGCGCTCCGCGGCTCTCGCCTCGCGGCTCACGCCGCTCGGCGGGGTTTCCCCCTTCAATAGTGGGAACCATTTCCCTCCTGGAATTTGCAATCACCTGTAGCTTAAAACATTAAATTAAAAAGGGGTCCCAAATTCTTACCCTTTAGTCCTTGATTTAGACTGTTAAAGCCGTTAAATTCATTATGGGTCCCATTTATGCAGATAAACCTAGAAAAAATAAAAAAATTACCACCAGATGTAAAAAAAGACTTCTATAAGATGTATCTGAAGTATACGGAGAAGAAGCATGAAGCCAAGGTCCGTGATGACTTTTTAAGCTTCGTGAAGCATATGTGGCCTGACTTTATTCAGGGGTCCCATCACAAGATTGTAGCAAGTAAATTTAATGATATGGCAACGGGTAAAAGTAAAAGAATCATTATTAATATGCCCCCTAGGCATACAAAATCTGAATTTGCCTCATCACTACTACCGGCCTGGATGATTGGCAGAAACCCTAAATTAAAAATTATTCAAACCACTCACACAGGAGAATTGGCTATTCGTTTTGGCAGAAAAGCTAAAACGTTAATTGATTCTCCAGAATATCAGCAGATTTTTAAAACTAGACTTAGAGAAGATTCACAAGCCGCGGGCCGTTGGGAAACAGCACAGGGTGGTGAATACTTTGCCGCTGGTGTTGGCGGAGCCATCACGGGCCGTGGTGCGGATCTCTTGATCATTGATGATCCACACTCGGAACAAGATGCTTTGAACTTGACCGCGCTGGAGCGTGCTTATGAATGGTACACTTCAGGACCACGACAACGTCTTCAACCCGGTGGACAGATCATCTGCGTTATGACCAGATGGAATACAAAAGATTTAACAGGCATGTTGATGCAGGCCCAGAAAGAAGCTAAGGCCGATCAGTGGGAACTCATCGAGTTTCCGGCAATCATGCCGAGTGGTAAACCTGTATGGCCGGAATACTGGAAGCTGGGCGAACTCGAAACAGTTAAGGCCTCGCTATCACTTGGTAAATGGAATGCTCAGTGGATGCAAAATCCCACCTCAGAAGAAGGAGCCATTATCAAAAGAGAATGGTGGAAGAAGTGGAAGCACGACTGGATGCCAACCTTGGATCATGTGATACAATCTTATGATACCGCATTTATGAAAAAAGAAACGGCAGACTTTAGCGCGATTACTACGTGGGGCGTGTTCCGTGAAACGGTAGACAAGCCTCCGAGTCTTATACTCGTGGACGCCATTAAAGGAAGGTACGAGTTTCCAGACTTAAGGCGTAAGGCTCTCGAATCATATAAATACTGGCAACCGGAAACGGTGCTCGTCGAAGCGAAAGCATCAGGACTGCCCTTGACTTACGAATTACGGAACATGGGCATTCCAGTTATTAACTTTACACCCTCAAAAGGAAATGATAAGCATACAAGAGTAAACTCGGTCGCACCGCTGTTTGAAAGCGGGACCATATGGGCGCCCACTCACAAAGAGTTTGCACAAGAGGTAATAGAGGAATGCGCAGCATTTCCTTACGGGGATCATGACGACTTAGTCGACTCCATGACGCAAGCCGTTATGCGATTTAGACAGGGCGGATTAATACCGCATCCTGAGGACTACAAAGATGAGAAAATTATAAGAGCTAAGAGGGTTTACTATTAATGAGATTAGGATTTGAAGCAATCGAATTTGTAATTAGAAAGTTCTTGGCAAAGAACAAAGAAGGTATCGCCACAATTCCAGGACGAGACATGAAAGATAAAATTAGATTGCTCGTCGATAAATACGCAAAGCTTTTTAGTATGAGAGGTAAAGACGTTAACAACGTTACTGTTAAAGAAGTGCAAAATGAGATTGATTATGGCATGGCGTTATCGAAACAAAAACGTAAAAATATACCGGATGTAAAAGAAGGACTTAAACCAGTAGAAGGAGCAGAAGCTAAACCTTTTATGGGCTTTAAACCTAAAGTCGTCTCAAAAGGTGTTAGTGACGAAGCTGCAACAAGTCAAATTAACAAATTAAGAGAGGACCTTCCTCGTATGAATCGAAATGAATTAGATCAACTAATTAAAGATGTAGTAGGCAGAAAGGCATATGCTTCTTTTGATGACGTGCAAAGAAAAGAGTTGTTAGACGCGATTGAATACCAGACGACACATAAACCCGATTTTGCATCCGGCGGCTTAGTGGATTTATTGAGTCTATAATGAAAATACACGAATATAATCAAATGATGGCGTATCTAACTCGCCCGAGTTATGTTTCGGGGGGAAGAGTGGGGTTTAAAGATGCTGGTATCGTTAATGATATAGCTTTACGATATAATTTAGATGATACGATTAAACAACAATTAAAGGCCCTTTACGAAAGTATTTCAAATTATAAAAAAACAAATGATCCTTCGGTTGTTCAAAAAAGAATAGATGGTTTTGCTGAAGCCTTTAAAAGAATTACCGGTCGTTTACCGGTAGCTAATGAAATTGCATCTTTTGGGGCTGGTAGTGTCACAGCGACGAGCACCAATAAAGCTAAATATTTAAAAGAAGGTACTAACTTCATGGAAGAGACAGAAGCCATGAAAAAAACGAAACGTTTTAGACCAATGCCTTATGAAGAACGGGTTTTAACATTGTTTGACGAACAATTAAGAACACTTCCTGAAGCTAATATTTCTGCAATTGCTAGAGAAATTTTTAATAAGGATGATGCTGATTCCAGAAGAGCAGTAAGAAATGTTTTAGAAGCAAAAAGAGATTTTAAAAGAACACCTAATCCTAAATACGAAGGACCTTTAACTGAAGGACAAAGAGCTAAAAAGTCCAGACAGACAAAATTAAAAAAAGTTACAGATCTTGAACTTGAAAAATTGATTCGAGCAAGAGAGGGAAGTGGTCTTAATTTACACCACATGGAATCTAAAAGATGGAACGTGACTATGGGGAATTTATCTTATGTTGATGCCAGTTTAAATCAAAATGTGCTTATGGATGGGGATGCACAACTAGAAAAATGGTACAAGCAGAGAGATGCATTAGCAGATGATGCTATCGAAGCCCATAAAGCGATTAATGAAAAAGGAAAAAACTTTGTTAAACAGAAAAAATTTAAAGGGTATTTAAACTTTAAAACCTACGACCCTACAACTAAAAAATTCAGTGATGTGGGTATGGATCTTAGTAAAGCGATTATTCCCGAAGGACAATTAGAAGAGCTTAGAAATATACCACTCAAAGAATTAACTAAAGACCAAAAAAATAAAGTGGTTGAAGTTGCTGAAAAGGTTAGAGCTGGTTTAGCTAAAGGTGAGCCTGGAATTTTAAAAAAAGGTATAGGTATGTTGGGTAAAGGCTTAGGAAGAATTGTAATGGGAGCTATCGGTCCTACAGGCATCGTTGGCGCGACTGCAGGATTCGGTGTTGATCCGAAAAGTGCCGTAGATAGAATGAGCATAGAAGCAGAGGCGGCGTTTGCGCCAGAACTTGTGAAATCAACAATCGGTGCTACCAAAGGAATGAAGAATAGAGGTGCACAAAAAGTTGTACAACAACTTTTAAATTTAGGAATGAAAACGCCAACTGCATTAAGAGTTGCAAGAATAGCACAACCCCTGGGCCTTTTGGCTTTAGGTGGTGAAGGTTTATATAAAATGTACAAAGAAGGACATTTTGAGAAGGAAAGAATGATGCCTTCATTAATGGATAAAGAAGCTTATGCCGGAGCACAACAAGAACAGTTTGATGTAAACCAACCGATGTTCAATCAAGGCGGCCGTGTAGGTTTTGCCAAAGGACCGAAAGATCCTGGTCGAAGATTATTTATAAAAGGTGTGGGATCAGCTGCGATGATACCCATTCTTGGTAAATATTTTAAACTTGCAGCACCGGCAACAAAAGCCGCTGCACAATATACAGGACCCGTTCTTGAAGGTCTTGGAAACAAATTAAAATGGGTTCAACTTCTTGCTAAACGACTTTGGAATGAAGGAGATGATGTAACGGAAACAGCAGCTACAGCAGAACGACAAATTGTAAAAAGAGGAATGTTAGAATCAGGCGATGAAGTGGATATGGTTTATGATGTAAATACTAAAGATGTTCATTTTGAAGTTGCTTCTAAAGGTGGTTTTGATTCAGCAAGTGGTGCTTATGAGCAAAGTTACCAACTAGGCTATAGAGCTCCGCGAGTTATTGAAGAAGGTAAACAGGCTGGTAAAAAAACTAAAGCAGAAGTAGAGGTTGCTGAATCGAGACCATACCAGGTAACCCCGGAAGATGTGGAACTAGATGGTGATATATCCACAGTAGAGGATGCCGTATCAGATTTAACCGAATTAGAAGCCTTTGCGAAGAAAAAAACGGTTAAAGAAATACATAAGAAAAAAGGAACGACACCAAAAGACACGAATCCTGACTGGGAACCACCAGATTATGATTGGGATGACTTTATTGAATAAACTAACTAAAACAGTGCCTCCAAAGCGAGGACCCATGCCACAAGGCTTGAATATTAACTATAAAAAGGATAGAACCTTAACAACGGAGAATAAATGGCGGAGATTGACAAAGCGTTACCCAACGTTAAACAAACAGTAACTATACCAGGAACTCAAGAGGTTGAACTAGAACAACAGGAGAAACTTAAAGAACAAGTTGATGCTGGACAACCAATTGATGTTCAAGAAAATGAAGATGGTAGTGTTGACATTAATTTTGACCCTTCCATCGGAAGTGTTGAACAATCGGGAGATCATTTTGCAAATTTAGCAGAACTATTGCCAGATGGTGTTTTAGATCCATTAGGATCTAAACTTTTTACAGATTATCAAGATTATAAAAACTCAAGAAAAGATTGGGAGCGAGCTTATACAACAGGATTGGATCTTTTAGGATTTAATTATGATGACAGAAGTGAACCTTTCAAAGGAGCTTCTGGTGCTTCGCACCCTGTTCTTGCAGAAGCGGTTACACAGTTTCAATCATTAGCTTATAAAGAATTATTACCTTCAACAGGTCCGGTAAGAACACAGATTGTTGGAACGTTGTCTCCTGATAAAGAACAACAAGGAATTCGTGTTAAAGAATTTATGAATTATCAGATTATGAATAAGATGCCTGAGTATGAGGCTGATTTTGATCAAATGTTATTTTATTTACCTCTTGCAGGCTCATCATTTAAAAAAGTTTATTATGATGAATTAATGCAGCGAGCTGTATCTAAATTTGTTCCAGCAGATGATTTAGTAGTGCCTTATACGGCTTCATCGTTAGATGAATGTGAATCTATTATTCATATGACTCGTATGACAGAGAATGAATTAAGAAAACAACAAGTTGGAGGTTTTTACCGAGATATTGAGCTGACTCCAACTCATTTAATCGAATCTGAGCTTCAAGAAAAGGAAAGAAAACTGGAAGGGACGACAAGAGGACGTGATGATCGTATGTTTACGATTCTTGAATGTCATATCAGTTTAGATTTAGAAGGTTTTGAAGATCAAGACGCTGAAGGGAACCCAACAGGCATTAAATTACCTTATTTGGTCGCGGTTGAAGAAGGAACAAGAAAAATTTTATCAATTCGTAGAAATTATCAAGCTGGTGATCCAATGAAAAAGAAAATTGACTATTTTGTTCATTTTAAATTTTTACCAGGACTTGGTTTTTATGGTTTTGGCTTGATTCACATGATTGGTGGACTATCTAGAACTGCAACAGCTGCTTTAAGACAACTTTTAGATGCAGGAACACTTTCGAATCTTCCTGCAGGCTTTAAAATGCGTGGAATTAAAATGAGAGACGAAGCACAAGCGATTCAACCCGGAGAATTTAGAGATGTAGACGCTCCTGGTGGAAATTTGAAAGATGCATTCATGATGCTTCCGTTTAAAGAGCCTTCTCAAACCTTATTACAACTTATGGGCGTCGTGGTGCAAGCAGGACAACGATTCGCTTCAATAGCGGACCTGCAAGTAGGTGAGGGTAATCAACAAGCGGCAGTGGGCACGACCGTTGCGCTGTTAGAAAGAGGCTCAAGAACAATGTCGGCCATACATAAGAGATTATATGCAGCAATGAAAAAAGAATTTAATTTACTTTCAAGAGTATTCAAACTTTATCTACCACCCGTATATCCGTACGATGTCGTTGGAGGCCAAAGGCAGATTATGCAAACGGACTTTGATGACAGAGTAGATATTCTGCCAGTTGCGGATCCGAATATCTTTAGTCAAACCCAACGAATCTCCCTCGCACAAACGGGATTGCAATTGGCAGCCTCAAGTCCTCAGCTTCATAACCAATATGAGGTGTATCGAAACATGTATGAGGCGTTAGGGGCAAAAGATATTGACTTAATTTTGAAAAAACCACCAAGACCGATGCCAAAAGATCCGGCTTTAGAGCATATTGATGCTTTAGCAGGTGTTGCTTTCCAAGCATTCCCTGGACAAGACCATAGAGCACACATTACAGCTCACTTAAACTTTTTAGCAACGAATATGGTTAGAAATTCACCTATGGTTTTAGCAACTATAGAGAAAAATTGCCTTGAACACATCTCTTTGATGGCTCAAGAGCAAATTGAGATAGAATTTAAGGATGAATTACCTCAACTTGCGCAAATGCAACAGCAAGCACAGCAAAACCCACAACTACAACAACAGGTTATGCAGCTTCAGCAACGAATTGAAGCACGAAAAGCTGTTTTAGTGGCAGATATGATGGAAGAATTTGCTAAAGAGGAAAAAGCAATTACTTCACAATTTGACCATGACCCTATTGCTAAGTTAAGATCAAGAGAATTAGATATTAGAGCAATGGATAATGAGAAGAAACGTGAAGAAGCTACTCAAAAACTTAATTTAGAGAAAATGAAGACGTTGATGAATCAAGGAATTCAGGAAGACAAACTGGATCAGAATGAAGAATTGGCTGAACTAAGAGCTGATACTTCAATTGAGAAGCAAGAAATGGCAAACGAGAACCGTTTGACACTTGCAAGAATGAAACCTAAAACAAATGGAAGGAGCAACTAATGGCGTGGAACTATTTAAAGCAAAAATCAGCTAAAACTCCAGATGCACGGAGAAATGATAAGCCGGTTAAACAGGAAAAATTTGTAAAAGACACAAATCCTGTTAAAGGAACTAGAGCTGCAAGAACACAAAAACCTGTAACTTGGGTGTAATATGGCCTGGTTTGGATTAGCAAAAATAGCTTTACAAGCAGGAAGTAAGCTTTATACAAATAGACAAAGAACTAAAATGGCTATGTCTGATGCAAGGCTTATGCATGCAGAGCGTATGGCCCGAGGTGAGGAATCTTACCAGGGCAAGCTTTTAGAAGCTCGGCAAAACGATTACAAGGACGAAATCGTTCTTGCGATATTAACGCTCCCGATTTTAGTGCTCGCTTGGTCGGTGTGGACTGAGGATCCGGCGGCTATGGAGAAGATAGAAATCTTTTTTGAGTACTTTTCTAACCTTCCGAAATGGTTCACAAATTTATGGATACTTGTAGTTGCCAGCGTATTTGGTATAAAGGGTACACAGATATTCCGTAATGGAGGGAAGAAATAATGGGTTATTTTAAATTAGGACAAGAACTTGCAAAAAAAGGACCTGATGTCATTAAAGCTATAAAGCCTTTTGTAAAAACAGGAGCTAAAAAAATCTCAGAATGGAAAAATAAAGCTTCTGCAGCAAGAATTAAAGCAGTTTCAACTGATATTCAAGCCTTAGCTCATAAAACAGCCTCTACAATGGGAAGATTAGGATCAAAGGAAGAAAGAATTAAATGGTATCAAAAAGCCGCTAATAAGAAACGATATTCAAAGGATTAAACATGGTAAACCCAAGATGGCGACCAACAATCGCAAATTCAAGAAAAACAACTAAAAGTAAACAAAAAGATGACAGAGTAGATGGATTTGATCTTCCAAAACCTGAACCGTACATTGGAAGGTATATTGACGCTGATATTGATGGCGTTAAAGTATCAAACCCAAGTTATAAGAAATATTATAAAGATTTAGTTTAATGGACCCGCTAGCTATCGTATCAAAGTTACAAAAACTTATGAGAGATAATCTTCAGCGTGTTGGTGACGCCATGATTAGTGGCGGTATTGACAATATGGAGAAATATCAATATATGTTAGGACAAGCACGTACATATCAGTACATGCTTCAGGAAATCTCTAGCCTGCTAAAAGCAAAGGAGCAAAAAGAAGATGAAGGAAACGTTATCGACCTCGGAAAAGGACCTCCCAAAGCATAAAAACGCTTTGGAAGAAAAATACAAACACGAAGAAAAAGAACCTTTAAATCCCGACAATATTCAAGACCAAATCTCACAGCTCCCTATGCCTAGTGGATGGAGACTTTTAGTATTACCTTTTACACCCAGAGAAAAAACGAAGGGTGGAATTTTAATTGCACAAGAATCTTTAGACAAACTACGAGTCGCGACTAATTGTGGCTATGTCTTAAAGATGGGACCGTTAGCTTATGCTGATCGTGAAAAATTTTCAACAGGTCCGTGGTGCAAGAAGGGTGACTGGGTGATCTTTGCTCGTTATGCAGGATCAAGATTACCTATAGAAGGCGGAGAAGTCCGTCTGTTAAACGACGATGAGGTTCTGGGGACGATCAAAGATCCGGAATCCGTGCTGCATCATATATAAACATAGGAGGAACTATGCCAGAAGCAGAAGTAAAA
>VTLG01003264.1_pt1 | contig 10879 bp, 19 predicted proteins | sample 4694571 | NCBI WGS metagenome assembly VTLG01 (sample SAMN12604809, study PRJNA352737) | marine metagenome | biome: ENVO:00000447; feature: ENVO:00000209|ENVO:00000569|ENVO:01000036; material: ENVO:00002151; isolation source: viral sequences binned using virsorter ... | reverse complement strand
TTTCTATAAGAATACTTTCAGCTAATGCTGCTTGTATTTTATGCGGCTCAAGAAGCCCAACTGGAGTAGCTAATTGGGGCATGATACCTTTAGCTGTAAATCCTACAAATACAAATTTGTTTTCTACATTCATCTCGCGTAACGTGGTTTGTGGTGTATCTACCCAACTAACCCACTTCCTACCAAAAGAATCTACAGGAACGGAAGGTATACCTTTTACTCGTATTTCTTCTAAACCGTTTTGATTTGTTTTAATAACGTAAGTATCTGCGTTCGCTAATATTTTTAATACCTCAGTTCCATAAGAGGGAACCCAACCGTCAGGTGTACGCATTAATAAGGGTAATCTACGTATTAATGAATCTACTTCTGGTCTAGCTATCGCAATACCTTGTGAAGCATTTTGTTTTAATACCTCTATATTTTGTACTACGCCTTGTGCATCGATACCGCCGATATCTTCACCTAAAATCACAGTTCCTGTTGTAGGTGGGTAATCGTCTGTATCATTTTCATACATAGCTAAAACACTAGGTGCAAAACGTAACGCTTCTGTAAATTCAAAGTCACCTCCGAATCTATCTGGTTGGGGAAAAGCTAAAACCCAACCAACACCTATTGCCCCTTGTCTAAGTAAATTAATTTGTATTTGTGCTAATGTTTGCCTAGTTAGGGGATAACCGCCTTCGTTAGCGATATCTTCCTCCGTAATATTTAGTATAGTGAAATAACCAGAAGGTTGTTGTTCAGGTAAAAAGTAATCGAAAGTTTTAAGTTTTAAAGTTTCTAAAGGAGATATTTGTAATACTAATGGGACACCTAGTAGTATTATTAATACAGCGAATATGACTTTTTTCATCAACTACCTTGTTTTATTGTTATTGTATTAGCAGAACCGCCATTAACTTTTACAACATTTTCTACACCATTTTGTAAAAGAATTAAAGTATAGGCACTCGATCCGTCTAAATCTAAACGTATACTGGAACCCACCTCGCGTCTAAGACTAACTACTTGTCCTGTAATTATTGTTGTTATTTGTGTATCTTTATCTTGACCTAAACTTGTTCCTGCAATTTTTATATCTGTTGCAACTCTTGTAAGTTGGTCATCATCTTCGTCTATAGCTAATGCATCTATAATTTTTAATAAATCTTCTAAAAAATTTACATCAAGGTAATTTATATCTAGTTCGGTAAATTCTAAATCAGCGCTGTTTTCTAACATATCCTCTGCTAAAAAATCTATATCTAAATCTGAAAAATCTAAATAATCTGTAGAAGTTTGTTGGTTTTCTTCTTCAAATAATTCTTCAGACTTTGGTGGGTTGACTATCAACATATTATCGATAAATTCAAGGGAAATATCTAAAATAACAGGAGCTGAAGGAGGTTGATTAAAGGTGATAGCTGTAGTTGCTTGATAAGCTTGGTTTAATATTACTTGCCCCATGGCTGTTTCTACTAAAATTTCACCACTAGGATTACCGTATTCATCAGGAAGCAATATAATTAAAGAAGAACCTGTTTCTGGAGTTGTTGTAATTGTAAAATCAGTTCCTCTTACAAAAACATTAGCACTCGGAGTACTAATATTAATCGCTTTTTTATTATTAAATTTACCAGTAACAAACCTAGCTGTACCACTAGCGAAACGTAAAGCCATTTCAGATTTATTAGGGTTTGGATCATAGATATAAGTATCTATTACTAATTTGCTATGATCCATAACACGAACTATCGTGTCATCTTCGAATTTTATAGCTACGCGACCAGCTTCTGTTTTTACATTATCCATTTGCTGAATTGGAAAAGCCAATTCAGCTCCGTATGGTTTATCTCGTACTACTTGTGCGTTACCACGTAACTCACTAATACTGCCTATATCAACAGCTTGTGCCTGTACCTTGGTCGTTTTGAATAACGCAGACGGTACTAGAAGTAGAACCAACACTAATAATTTTAAGCCAGTCATTATCTAATGTACTTTGTTGTTGTATGTTAAAATTCCTATTACTTCCTGTATGGTCTAAATAAAAATATCCGCCCGCATATCCATCGCCGTCATATGTAACTGAATTATCTGAACCGTCTATATCCATGTAATTAGTCGCTGCATCTATATCGATTGCTGAAGTAATACTATTACTAGAACCGTTTATAATCCAGTCTAAATCTAATGTCGTTGCTTGTGCAACCATGGCGTGATTTAATGTAAAGGTATTGGTATTACCTGTTACATCAACATTTACATTAGACGAGTCTGCTCCATAAGTATTTGTTTCATCGGTGCTCATATTGAACGTATTTGAATTACCGTCAAACTCAAAAAATCCTGTATAAGAATCTGCGGTTATATCGCCTAAGAACTTATTACTGTCTCCTATTTGATTTATATCAAGTGTCATAGCTGTGCCGTCTAAATCTAGGGCTGTCATTGTCCCTGCTACAGCATCTGCCCCGCCGATAATATTACCAGAACCAAGTTGTTCTAAATCCATATTAGAATTAGAACTACCTGAACTTTGGTCAACAAAAATTTCGTTATCTGCTCCGTATAAAGGCGTCGATAACATAAGTATTAATAGAAATTTTTTCATTCTTTTATCCTCCAATAGTTATTATTTACACCCTCATTTATTGTTTCTAATACAGCTGTTTCGATTGCCATTTGTAAGGCTATGCTGGTTGGCTCATTTTTCACAGCACCTCCTTCGATTTCAATCAACTCTGTATTATCTGAAACAAATCTAAATATATCGTTATCAAGCGAAGCTGATAAAACAGTTTTAGTAACTAAAACTTCTATCAAAACTCTACCCGTCATGACCGATACAGTTCTTAAACTAACTGTTATTATATCTTCTCTATACTGGCGCGATACCCCTATTCCAAGATTTCTAGCTCCCATACCGCCACTTGTTATGTTAGCTTGATAAGATAAAACTCCTCCTGTCATGATCATATCCCCGAACTTTAACGGCATGAGTTTTTGTTTTTCATCAAAAGTTTCTCTAGTCGAACGAATTAGTTGTCTTTCTTTAGTTACTGAGTCTAAAGAAACCCTTTCAACTACCTCGAAAAATCCAGAGTGTTTTAATGCTCGTATAAGGTATGCGTGTGGGGCTTGTGTAATCGCTGTGCTAAAAGTAGCATATTGAGAATTAGATCTTCTTTGCCCTGTTTGATCTTTGAAATTATCTGCGTAAACTGCTACAACAGGTTTTCTTTCTGGTTCTGATATTTTTGTAAAATCGGTATATAAAGACTCTACTTTTGGTTTTTCTATGTGTTTTACTTGAGGAATATTATTATCTAAAGGGTCTATCATCAAAGTACAACTAGAAAGTAAAACCGCCGACAGGGACAATAACTTCCGTAACTGTTCCGTCTTCGTCAGTGATAGTAACTTTGACTTCTTCATCGTTAATCTCATATTCTATAGTGTTGCCATCGAGTTCCATAGAACCACTTTTATTTGTATCTTCTCCAAATAATGAAGCCTCTACTTGTCTCGCTATGTTGGCATAGATTCTTGAAGTAAGGTTTCGCATAAACCTTGCTTCAACTGTGTTCGTTTTCTCTCTTTCTAGTTCGTCTTTTAAAGCTTCAATCTCATCTCTAATAGCTTGAGCTCGATTTGTTTCTTGATTTTCTATCGTAAGGTAATGTGAAGAAGTTCCCTCTCCTGAAAAACTTGGGCTTTTGAACTTATGCACCATTTCGTCAGCCATGATAACTGTGGTAAGTAATATTAAAAATAAACCTAGCAGTAATGTTACGGATATTCTGATTTTATCTTGCTTTCTCATCAATCTTTTCTTTGGTCGTCTCTATCTGCTTTTGCTATTTTATTACTATCTATTAACTGTGGAACACCTAATATAGTTTTAATCAAAGTATCTTGTCTAATAATTTCATTATCTAAACTCCTCACTCTGTCTATAAGAGAAACTAATATACCGTGCTGTGAATCTAATTTAGTTCCTAATCTATCTTCCATTTGTGCTATTTGATCAGCTACTTTATCGTCTAACACATCTACTTTTGTTTCCATACCGTCGATAATTCTATTTATTAGCTTCCAAATAAAAAATCCTAGTCCAATGGTTGCAGCTATTGGAAAACCAACTTCAGCTATGAATAAAGTTATATCTTCCATTAATCTTGTTTCTGCGACGCTCCAAAATAAAAACTAATTACCGCAGAAGCTAAACCACCTAAATACCCAAGAACAAGATTTATTAAAGCCTCGCTATTTTGTTCTGGGGGCTGAAGCGTAACTAAAAATATATACGCTAAAAAACCACCTACAGTAGCTATACCCATAATTCTAGCCGTCCAGTCTTTGCCAAACTTACCTCTAGCATCTTGTTTATCAGCCGTTTCTAATTTAAAAACATCTACGTCTAGTTCTTTCATCTGTAATTCAAATGCTTGTTCTGCTTTTTTAAGTTCTAGCATTTGCTCAGGAGTTGCTGATTCTATGGCTTTCTCTATCGATTTAGCATCGTTTTTACAACCTAAGACTTCTGATATCATATTTGCAGCCATTCCGCCCATAGGACCACCTAATGCAGTTCCTATAGTAGGAGCTACCGCGCCGACAACATTTTTTAATAAACCACCTATTTCCATCATATCTCCTCGGGATTAAATAATCCTCTTTCTATTAATTTAGTTCTATTTATTTGATGTTCTTCTTCTACGTCTTCTTTAGATTGTCCATAATATTTTACTGCGTAATTATTTTCTACCATTGTTTCATTTATATTAAGACCATCAACGACTACGTCTCCTAAAACTCTACCAAACTTACCTCTTGAATCTTTGAGTTTTGTTTGTATAACAACTTTATCTCCATTGTTTATTGCCCGTTCTAAATACGCAGCAGCCATTTTTCCTCTAGCTTTTTCATCTTTGTTACGAGTGCGTGACTCGGGAGTATCAATGCCATATAAACGAACGCGAGACTTATAAAGAATATCGAAACCAAGATCCAACACAACGTCGACAGTATCTCCATCAACAACTCTTTCCACTTCACAAGCATACTCATACATTATTTACGTTTCCTAGTGGTTTTTCGAGCTTGTTTGAAATTTTTCTTACTAGGAGCTCCTTTTGATCCAGGTTTCCTCATACGTTCCCCGCTACCAGATTTTATTCTTTTTCTTTTAGCGTGTATGTTTGCCCATAGTCCTGGTCTTTTTGATTTTTTTCTTGCCATTAACACTTCCACCTTCGTCTTGCTTGACGTATTCTTGAGTTAGGATTATTCCTTGTTTTAGCCGAACTACGTTTTAATTGTCCTAGTGACCTAGCACAATAAGATTTTCGTCTTTTCGCAGCTTTACTACCTTTTTTAACTTTGCCTGTTACGGCTGTTTTTAATTTAGAACCTGGATTAGCTTTTCTATACGCACGAACACCTTTTTTAGTCATTCCCGCACCAGCTTTAGTAGGTCTGTAGTTACCGCCTTTACCTGTGGTTCGTTTTATAGCTTTAGCTTTTTTTCGTGCCATTTTTCTTTTTATTTTTTGCAAACGTTCTTACGTTCGTAGGTTTACCACCAGGATTGCCCGCTGCTCTTTTTCTACGCACCGCACTTTTTCTTTGCGCTGCTGTCATACTTCGGGCTTTCGATCTCGGCACACATTTAGGGTAAGCTCTTTTACTTCCTCCTTTAGCAGATTTTCTACCGCATTTTTGAAATTTACCTTTTTTCTTAGGTGCGCCTATATCTACCCAGTCACCTTTAGGTCCCTTTCCAAACCATGCAGTTAATCCACCTTTAGGTTTAGCCATTTTTCTTCCTCGCTTTCCTAATAGATTCTTTGCCTTTTTTAAATATACTTGCTACTTGTGTTTTACCCATTACTTTAGCTCTTTGTTCTCCAACAGTAAGTATCTGTATTTTTCTTGCAAAAGGTTTTTTAACTTTTTTAACTTTAGCAACCGTAGCCCTTGCGTCTGCAGGAGTTGCAAATTTAATACTAACTGTGTCTTTAGGGTTTTCATCTGTATATAAACGTCTACCGCTTCCTTTAGGTTTTTTACCTGTGCCTTTTTTAGGATCGCGTTTTTTCTTAGGCATTAGGCGTATTTACCTCCTCGTTTTTTATATGTACGCACTAGCCAGCCATTTGCATAAGCACTTGGATAAACCTTAAATTTCTTTTTAGCTTCAGCTTTTACCCTAGAATACAAAGCTGGATTAGTAGGTTTAGCTCCACTTTTCTTTTTAGTTTTTCTAGCTGATTTCTTTTTAGCTGTTTTTGTAGCCATTATTCCTCCTGATATAAATTATTAAAGGTTATACTAGGGTCAAGATAACTTTCATGACCCTCTGCAGAATGCAATGTCTGCGAAGGAGTAAAATCTGGTGCCCCTTCTCCAGTCACCCACAATGCAGGACTTGTTGCTCTTACTCTATTATTAGGCAATGCAACTAAGTTACCTTTCCACTCACAATCTTCTGTAATATATAATACATGTGATTGTTTGTGTTGTGCAGGACAATCTGCGATTTCGTTATTTGTGTAATCTACAGTAAACATATATTTACCAGTATAAAACTTTCCATCTATTTTGCATAGCCATGGACTAGAACTAACTCTATCCATAACGATTACAGAATGATCTCTTGATTCACAATCCCAAGGTTGAGCTATATGGTCTTCCATAGGCTCTCCCCACTCTTCTAAAGGAATATCGGCTACTAAACCTTGTATCGGCATTCTTGCCCACATAGCCCCACCATGAATATTACCTTCTTCCCAATCGTCATATTCTGTTTCACAACCTGTAAACACAACTTGAAAACTTAAAGAACGGTCAGGGATAGTATTAACAGCGAAAGCGATAGCATGCAAAAATTCTCCGTGATAGTCACCATGATTAGCAGTAAATTCCCTTCTCACCCAACATTTAAAATGTGGAATATTGCTAATAAGATATGACACCTATTTTCTTTTCTTACGTGTCATTTTTCTTTTCTTAGCACCACCTTTCTTTTTATATTTAGAAGACTTCATTTTTATTGCGCCCCCTCTTCTTTTATATTTAGTATTTTTCATTCCAACCATTTTATTCTCCTTCTAACATTTTTTGTCTTAATCTAATTGCTCTTTCTCCTACTTGGTTAGCCCATTTAGAATCCATCATCTCATCGGCAGCTTTTTCCCAATCGGAAGCTTGAACAGCAGTTAAGAAATTTACAAATTTACTTAATCTAGGTAATCCTAAATTAAACGCCATATTAGCTAAAACACGTTGGCGAACATCATCTAGTTCTTTCCACCACTTCATGTTTTTATCTAATTCTGTACAAACTATCTCAATATCTTTATCAAGACATTCTGAAACTCTTTTCTTAGAAATAGGAGTTCCCATAGGTAGTCCCCATTCTTTATCTTTTTCGGTTATTAAATGACCAACTCCAAACGTAGGATATCCAAGATGATCTCTATATATTTCGTAGATAACTCCTTCATCTAACATTAATTCTTTAATTAATTTTTCTTTATCCATTAAATTTGTATTGTTGTTGTTCCGTTTGTAGATACCGTAACTTTGCCCAATGAAGCTACACCCTCTACTCCAAATTCTCTTCGCTCGTATAAACTTATCCATTCTTTACCTGTCCAGAGCTGTAGCTCCTGTGTTGATAAATTCCAAATAATATCACCTTGTTGAAACTTATTTTCATTACGTTGTTCTTCATTCACAGATAAAGTAGAATCTATATCTACTTTATTTAGACTTAATTCTAATACGCGAACTAATCTATTAAAAGTTTCAGGAGATATTTCTCCTATAGCTACAGGTAATTTTGTTTCTAATAATTTACTCATTATCTTTTTCCATTAGGATAAATACTCATCCTAGTTGCACCTACTCGAAAACCCACTCCTATTCTAGCACCTGTGTCATTGTCATCGTCAGATTCTATTCTTAAAACTGCTTGTCGTGCTCTAATTCTGGTATCTATTTTAGAAGTACTACTTGTACAAGTACTTGTCGTAGAAGTAGTTAGTGATTCTGCAGGAAAATTTCTTGTTTTTACTATAAAATTTACTGTTTGCCCAGTGCCTCCGCTTCCTGTAAATTTAATATCAGGTATTATTCTATTAACCGCTTGAAAATCTTCTCCATCACCTATATCAAAATCACTAGATTCTATAAATACATTATCCATTGGAGAGCCGTCATCATCATTACCTATCTCATGGTTATATAAATATCCTGAGGACGTTGCCATAGGATTATCGAATATACCTTCATCTACCCATGCGCTTCTATTAAGTTGACCTATTGTCCATGAGCCTTCTTCATAATTAAAAACTACGTATCTATCTATCGTTGACGCGCTACTAGATACGTAAAACCAACCTACTTCATCGAACTCTTTATTTAAAAAACCGAAAACTTGAAAAGACTGACCCTCGTTAAAATCACTAAATACATAATTTTGAACAGTACAAGGTATGTCTTGTACTTGTCCGTTATAATTATAAAAACCTTTTTTATCCATCCAAAAAACACCTTTAGGAGAATTTACTGCTCCGTTCGGAGATATTAAACCAACGCCTTCATTAACTAAATTCAGTCCGAAAGTAAAAGGCTGTCCAATAAAAGTCATAGAATAAAGAGAAGTATCTGTCCAAACTAAAGTTTCTTGTCTAGCTCTTAAAGCACCTACTATAGAAGAGCCTGCAGAAAGTCTTAAAGATCCTGCTGTATTAGTTGATTTAGGCTCCCATTCAGTCACGTTTTCTTGGTCACTAAAAGCTATTAACATAGGGTCTAATGTCCCTGAGCGTGAGCTACCTGATATTGGATCAGCTCCAAAACATATGACATGTCTATCTACATCACTAACTAACACTTGTAAGGCTTTAGTCGGAGCTAAGTTTGCTCCTGCTAGATCAGCTAATGCTGTTGCTCTTGTTGTACCTAAAGTTCCAGCACTTGTGTCGTAATAAAATATACCGCCAGCCCTAACATTAATAACAAGATCTTCTCCAAAATTATCTTGTGACCAAATTCTTAATTGGTTTGCGTCTGTGATAGCGGTTGCAGACCCCCATGTGCCTGCACCCCAAGTTCCTGCACCCCAACCAGTAGATTCTACAAAAGTATCTAAACCTACATTAATTTGATACTTACCAACAACAGAACTACCCCCATTACCGCTATCATTAGCGTTTGCCGTGACCGTTGCTCCAGAAGTATCTTTAGCAGTTATGGTATAAGTGTTTGCGCCTGTAACTAGAAGTATTTGATATTCTTGATTTAATACTGCTGCTGTAATATTTCCGCTTCCACCTAACGCTGCAGCACCGCTAAAAGTAACGAAATCATTAGTTACTGCACCATGGCTTGTGTCAGTTACGGTAATTGTAGAACTACCATTAGTAGCTGCAAACGTAACGTCCCCTGCAGCAGTTGTACTTCTTAACGGCGTTATGTCGTAAAAATTATCCCCTTCTTTTATGTAGAATTTAAAAGTAGTCCCTAAACCAAGAAATTTAGTAAGAGCTAAATTTACCCAAGGATGTAAAGATCTAGCTGTTCCTACAAAAGTACTTAAAGTAGCTTTAGCCCATCCACCTATTTTTTCAGGAAGCCCTTTACGAAATCTTACAAAATTAGCGTTAAACCAACCACCTTCGTTAGAATAGTCTGTTCCTTCTTTGTTAACCCCTGGTCGAAAAATGTATTTTTGTAATGGCATTATTCATCTGTAGTCATATCCCAACAATTAAGGTTAGATGCTACTGTTCTTCTTTCGCCCTTACCTTTAAAGGGATATACCATGTGTTGTAACCAAGAAGGAAATACCAATAGTTTACCTACAGTTGGCTTTATTACAAAAGACTGAGGCGGTCTTAATCTTTCTGTATTCATTAATTCGTTTCTTCCGTATTGAAAAGCAATGTAGCCATCACAATCACCAGACGTATTATATAAGGAGTAGTTTGGTGATCCAGCAGTAGGTTGTTCTAATATTTGTTGGGGTACTTTTGTCCAACCAGTTGTAGATATACCCATTATGGTTTTTGTGCCATGGTCGTGGATTGGATTATAGTCGCCTTCATAACTATGCACCGACCATGTTTCATCAATGGCTACTGCTTTAGGAGAAGAGAGGCGAGAGCCTGTGTTATTGTTAAAAAAGTTTATGTAATCAGCACCAAGACTACAAATAAACTCTGAATATTCTTTTACTCTAGCATCATCATTATTCATCAATAATTGTTCGCCCTGAGATATTTGCCCTACTAAAGTATCAGCTAATGATTTTTTATTTTGATCTTCTTTGTATTCATCCAGATAATCGTTCAAGTCATTCACCATACTTATAGGCATTTCTGTTTCCATAACGAAAACAGAGGGCATATTATGTACTGTAACTTCTGCCATTAACTAGGTACGCTAAACGCTTCGTCTGGTGTACTTGCTGCTGGTGGATTGGTTATAACGCTATCTACTTGACTAGCAAATACTGCATCCCATTGTGATACAGGGCAAATAGCTACTAGGTTAGCATTAGTCCAACTGCTTTTAGCTTTGAGCGTAAAGTTTGCATTGCCGTCTTGGTCTAATTGCGGAACTATAGTGTTAAAAGTAGAGGTGTAATAAGTAGAATCACCTTCACTATCGTTTTCATAAGTCATTTCTATAGCCCATTTATCAACCTTACTACTGCTATTAACATATGGGGTAGCTTTTGTTATCGTTTTTGTTACTGCCATTTTTTACTCCTTATCCTTCTAGGGTTGTTATTCTAGCTTCTGCTGCTGTAACTTTAGCAGAAAGTTCTTGTACTGCCCTTATTAAAGGATATACAAACATTTCTGTTGAAAGCATTTGC
>VTLG01001539.1_pt1 | contig 10881 bp, 14 predicted proteins | sample 4694571 | NCBI WGS metagenome assembly VTLG01 (sample SAMN12604809, study PRJNA352737) | marine metagenome | biome: ENVO:00000447; feature: ENVO:00000209|ENVO:00000569|ENVO:01000036; material: ENVO:00002151; isolation source: viral sequences binned using virsorter ... | reverse complement strand
TTTTGACAGGCGGCAAAGTCGTTTTGGAAACAACTGATTATTTGAATATTGATTGTTCAGTTGCAGATAAACTTTCAGGAACATTGTCTATAATGGAGATAACATAATCATGGGCTATATTGGACAGGAGCCGGCTCAAGTTGCTATTGCAGCATCAGATCTTGCTGATGATTTAGTTACTTCGGCTAAATTAAATTATTCTGAAACAACACTTACAGATGGTTCTACTATTACTTGGGACGCATCTACTCAAGATGTTGCAAAAGTTACATTAGGTGGAAATCGAACATTGGGTTCAGCATCAAATGGAACTACAGGTCAGTTTATTTCTTTATTAATAATTCAAGACGGAACAGGGAGTAGGACTCTGACGTGGAACGCGGCGTACGAGTTCGCCTCGGACACAGCTCCTACGTTGACAACTACAGCTAACCTTGGAGATGTTTTCGTGTTTCGTTATAATGGGAGTAAATGGTTAGAGGTTGGTAGAAACCAAGCTTTAACATTAAGTTAATATGTTTGCATTAGTAGAATCAGGATCAATTACAAAATTTTTTAGTGGTAATAGAGGTATTACTATTGGAGACAATCAGTATCCAAAAGAAATTTTTACTTTATGGACTAAGTCTGAAAGAGAAGCTATCGGTATTTATGAAGTAGGAATGGATACTTCTAAAAGAAAAGATGAACAATGGTATAATAATACTAATATTACTTATGCTTTTGGAAGTGGTAAAGTTACAGGTTCATATGGTGATGCTACAGCTAAAGCTCATGCAGATACTAAATATACTAACCAAGATAAAACAGATAAAAAAATACCAGCTGGTAAAGATGTAGGCGATGCTAAAACTGAAGGTTTAAAAACAAAATTAATTAGAGATGTAAAAGCACAAGCTGCTGGAGAATTACAAAATACAGACTGGTATATAGTTAGAAAAGCAGATGCAGGTACAGCAGTACCAAGTGCAATTACTACTCATAGAGCAGCGGTCCGAACTAAAGCTGCTGAACAAGAAACTGCAATTACTAATGCAGCAGATACACCAGCATTAGAAACTTTATATACAAGAAATGAAGATGGTGTAAGACCATTGGGTGACCTGCCAGTATTGGAGGTTTAATGCCAATCAACAGTTTTCTTTATCCAGGAGCTAAAACTACACCAGCTTACGAAGTAGCTAACTCATGTAGGTTTGAGGATGGAGATAGTCCAAAAATGACAATTACTCAAGGTAATCCTACAGAACCTGGTGGTAACGCATCTAGAAAATGGACAATATCAACTTGGGTTAAAAGAGGAAATTTAGGAATTGATAGTTATATTTTTTTAGGTGGTGCATATACTAATCAAGGAAATAAATTATATTTTGATAGTAATGATAATTTAGTTTATTGGGAACATAACTCATCAAGTACCACTTCATGGAAATTTGTAACAAATAGAAAATTTAGAGATTGTAGTGCCTGGTATTCGATAATTGTTGCTCATGATAGTACACAAAGCACAGAAGGTAACAGAGTAAAAATATACATTAATGGCACTCAAGAAACTTCATTTTCAACAGACACTTATCCATCAGAAGATGCTGATTCAAACTTTATGTATAATGCCGAAGTTATAACCATAGGAGCACAACATACACAAAATTATTTAGATGGGTATTTAGCTGAAACTGTTTTTATAGATGGTAGTCAATTAGCTGCAACTTCATTCGGAGAATTTGATGAAGATAGTCCAACAATTTGGAAACCGAAAGATGTATCAGGTTTAACTTTTGGTACGAATGGTTTTTATCTTGACTATGAAGATAGTAGTAACCTTGGCAACGATGCCAATGGTGGAACAGATTTATCCGAAACTAATCTAGCCGCAACAGATCAAGCTACAGATACACCGACTAATAATTTTGCAACTTGGAATCCTTTAGCACAAACACCACAAAAAGGAACAATAGCAGAAGGAAATTTAGAATATGATAGATCAGGATCAAGTGATAATTGGGTAACCATTGCTTCAACAATAGCTGCTACAGCTGGAAAATGGTATTATGAATATAAAATTATTGATGGTGGAAGTAGCACTGGTAATGGTTCATTAGTAGGATTTTTAGATTACAATACATCTGCTTTTCAACATACAGCTAATGATGCTATAACAAATGCAGGAGAATATGCTTGGTATGGTGCTTCTGGAAATCTTTACATAAATGGCACAGATGTTGCACAAGTAGATAGTTACACCGATGATGATATAGTTATGGTAGCAATGGATTTAGATAATTCAAAGGCGTATTGGGGTAAAAATGGCACGTGGATAGATTCAGGAGACCCAACATCAGGAGCAACAGGAACTGGTGCTAGGGATATTGCAAATGTTTCTTCTGGTACTTTTGCTTTTGCAGTTTCACATAGAGAAGGTGGTAATGGTCAAGCAAACTTTGGCAATCCACCATTTAGTATCTCATCAGGAAACGCAGATGATAATGGATATGGAAATTTTGAATATGATGTTCCTACTGGTTATCTTGCGTTATGTACGAAGAATTTAGGAAGCGATGGAGGTTAAATGGCAGTTTATACAACAATAGACGATCCGGAAAAATATTTTCAGGTTAAATTATATACAGGAAATGCAACAGATGACACTGCTATTACTTTAGATGGTGATACTGATATGCAACCTGATTTGATTTGGACTAAAGAAAGAAGTCAAACAGGAAACCATAATATTTTTGATTCTGTTAGAGGAACTTCAAAAAGATTAAGAACTGAAACTAATGCCGCTGAAGGAACTTTAGATCCTGTTAATCAAATAAAAAGTTTTGATAGTGATGGGTTTACTTTAGGAACAAACAATGGAAGTAACGAAAATTCAATAACTTTTGTAGCTTATTGCTGGAAAGAGAGTGCTGATTCAGGTTTTGATATAGTTTCATATACTGGAAATTCTACTGACAGAACGATTTCACACTCCTTGTCAGCAGTTCCTAAAGTAATTATTATCAAAAATAGAAGCACGACTAATTGGTGGCATACTTATCATCATAAATTAGGCAATAATTATGAAGTTTATTTAAACGTAACTAATGTTGCAGGTTCAACAGACGCATATCAAAGTACCGATCCAACTTCTTCAGTATTTTCTTTAGATGATTCAGTTGATGGTACAAATGGAGATGGAAATAGCTTAATAGCTTATCTATTCGCAGAAAAACAGGGTTACAGCAAGTTTGGAAGTTTTGAAGGAAATTCTAGTACAGACGGACCATTCATTTTCACTGGCTTTAGACCTTCAATGATACTTTACAAAAATGCAGATTACTTAGAAAATTGGCATATTCAATCTTGGAAACAAGAAAGCCTTAATCCAAATAATAATCAATTAACACCAAATGAAAATTATGCTGAAAGCTCTGATAGTAATACAAATGTTGATTTTTTAAGCAATGGTTTTAAAATGCGATCATCACATAGAACATCAAATTACTCAGGAAATACTTTTGTTTACATGGCCTTCGCAGATGCACCATTTGTAAATTCTAATGGAGTACCTTGCAATGCAAGATAAAATGAAATATAAACAAGAAAAAAGGAGCAAATCGTGAGTTATATAGGGAAGCAACCAGTTGTTGGAAATTTTCAAGTCTGTGATTCGATATCCGTTGTTAACGGACAAGCAGCATATACTTTACAAGTTGGAGGTTCAAACGTAGAACCAGAATCACCTAACCATATGCTGGTTAGTTTAAATGGAGTTTTACAAGCTCCTACATCCTCTTATACAGTGTCAGGGGCCACTTTGACGTTCGCTTCGAACCTCGCTACCAATGACTCGATCGATTTTGTCATGTTACTAGGTAACGTGCTTGACATCGGGACACCTTCGGACGGAGTAATTACAGAACCAAAACTTGCAGCGAATACTGGTGGTATCGTAGACTGGCAAGCAGTAGTTACTGGTGCTACAACTATGGTCGCAGGTAGAGGATATTTTGTTAATACAACTTCATCTGCATTTACAATGACACTTCCATCTTCAGCAGCACGTGGTGACGAAGTTCACATAATAGATTATGCTGCAACTTTTGATACTAATAACTGCACAGTAGGAAGAAATTCACACAAGATTCAAGGAGCTTCATCAGATTTAACCGTTGCAACAGAAAGAGCAGCCTTTACACTTGTGTATGTTGATGCAACACAAGGATGGTTGTTGAAGGAGAAGTAAGATGGCTAATTATAACGCCATTAAATATGATGGTTTTAGTAAAGGTTCTACTACTTTAATCAAAACTTTAACTGCTAGTTCTAGCAGTGACTTATCTTTTGTAGATGGATCGTCTTCTGTTGTTTTAGATTCTACTTATAAAGAATATCTATTTATTTTTAATAATATACATCCAGCAACTGATGACGCAGAGTTTTCAGTTGGTTTTAGAGATGGTAGTACAGATTACGATGCTCCTAAAACAACAACAGCTTTTAGAGCATATCATTTTGAAGGAGACACTGGCGCTGGAGTAGGTTATCAAACCGGTGAGGATTTAGCTCAAGCAACTGGTTTTCAAAAACTTGGACAACTTCAATCTTCACAAGATAATGATTCTAGTGGTTCTGGTTATTTACGTTTATTTAATCCATCATCTACAACATTTGTTAAACATTTTATTTCAAATTATACGCATCATTATACAAATGCAGCACCAGGAAGTATTAATAATTATATAGCTGGTTACTGTAATGTAACAGCGGCTATTGATGCTGTTCAATTTAAAATGGATAGTGGCAACATAGATGCTGGAACCATACAATTAATAGGGATTACATAATGGCAACATATCAAGATTCTAGATACAACATAGCTTTACCATCAGGAGCAGGTGGTGCTATATCTTTAATTAAAACTATTACTGCTTCTAATGATAGTACCATAAGCTTTGTGGATGGTGCATCAGATGTAGTATTAGATAATACTTACAGAACTTATTTATTTAAGTTTATTAATTTACATACAACTGTCGATGATTGTCATACTAAAGTTAATTTTTCTGCAGATACTGGTTCTAATTATAATGTAACTAAAACTTCTTCATTTTTTAAATCAACCCATTTAGAAAATGGAACAGGAGGTTCTTTAGCATACGATACAGGTCATGATATTGCTCAAGGAACAGGAGTAATGTCTTTAAAAAATGATCATGGAAGTGGTAACGATGAATCAGCAAGTGGAGAGCTTTGGCTTTTTAACCCATCCTCAACTACTTATGTAAAACATTTTATATATAAACTTAATATTAATCAAATGAATGATGCTTGTAGCATAAGTTTTGGAGCTGGTTACTGTAATACCACTAGTGCAGTAGATGCAGTTCAATTTTCTGTAAGTTCTGGTAATTATGATTCAGGTACGTTCAAACTTTACGGGATAGCATAATGGCAACATACGCAAGCATAAAATACGATATGGATTTATCATCAAACGCTACAGGTACTGGTGCTATGACTTTATTATCTACGCAGACTGCATCAAGTTCAGCTACAATTTCTTTTACTTCAGGCATAGATTCTACTTATAAAGAATATATTTTTAAGTTTTATGATATTCATCCATCTAATGATGGCGAAGAATTTACTTTCCAAGCTGACACAGGTACGAATACAAGCTATAATCAAACAATTACATCTACATATTTTTTAGCTGAACATAATGAAGCAGGTACTAGTACTGGATTAACTTATCAAACTTCAAGAGATCTAGCTCAAGCAACATCTTTTCAACATTTTGGAGTTGATACTGGAAATGATAACGATCAAGCCTCATCTGGTTTTTTACATATATTTGATCCATCAAGCACTACATTTGTAAAACATTTTATGGGTACTCTACAACAAGCCCATCAAAACGATTTGTCTTTAGTAGGTTATGTTTCTGGATATTGGAATACAACAACAGCTATAACAAGAGTTCAATTTAAAATGTCATCTGGTACTATAGACGCTGGAGTAATAAAACTTTATGGAGTAAGCTAATGGCAATTAAAACAGCAAACAACCAGTCGATGACAGCTATCACGGCACTACCTTCGGGAGTGAGTGCGAAGAGTATGATATTACTAGCTACTGAAACAGCATCTAGTTCAGCTACAGTTTCTTTTACAAGTAATATTGATGATACTTATAGTGAATATATTTTTAGATTTTATGATATTCATCCAGCCACCGATGGTGCAAGACTAGGCTTTCAAGTAGATACTGGAACAAACACGAGTTATAATATTACCTGTACTTCTTCATATTTTTATGCATATCATGATGAAGCAGATACTAGTACAGGATTAAGTTATGTTGCTGGTAGAGATCAAGCTCAAGGCACTGCATTTCAAAATATTTCAGATCCTATAGGTAATGCAAATGATGAGAGTTGCGCTGGATATTTACATATATTTGAACCATCTAGTTCTACTTTTGTAAAACATTTTATAGGAAGAACTAATATAGTTCATAACGATAGTCAATCTGTGGAGAATTATTCAGCAGGTTATTTTAATACAACAACAGCTCTTACAAGAGTTCAATTTAAAATGCACTCAGGCAACATAGATGCTGGAGTTATAAAAATGTATGGAGTAGCATAATGGGAAGAGGACCAGTAGGAGCACCAGCAATAATTAGATATGTGAACAACAGTCTTGCATCAGTAGATGATGTTTCAGGAATTGATGGGGATATGGTTTTGATTAAAACTGTAACAGCATCTTCAAGCTCTACTGTTGATTTTGTTGATGGTACATCAGATGTTGTTTTAGATAACACATATCCAATTTATTTGTTTAAAATAATTAATGCTCATCCAGGAACAGATGATGTAGCTTTTCAATTTCAAGCAAATGCTGCTGGTGGTTCTGGTTTTAACGAAACAATGACTACAACAACTTTCAAATCTTATCATAACGAAGGTGATACTCTCGCTACATTAACTTACGTAACTGCTGGAGATCAAGCACAAGGAACAAGTTATCAAGGTATTTCTAGTGTAGAGAACGATAATCAGGAAAGTTGTTCTGGAGAACTTTGGCTTTTTAATCCAAGTAGCACTACCTACGTCAAGCATTTTGTAGCAAGATTTCAAGATATACATAGTGCTGTTTCTATGGATACTTATACTGCTGGTTATTTTAACACTACTTCAGCAATTGATGAAATTTCTTTTAAATGTGCATCCGGTAATATAGACTCCGGCACGTTCAAACTCTATGGTATAAAGGATTCATAATGGCACTTATAAAACTGAATAATCGTGGAGTTCGGAATGTCTCAACCTTTGGTTCTGTAGGTGGAGGTTCTTTGACTTTTATTAAGAAGTTGACAGCTAGCAGTAGTGCTACTTTATCTTTTGAAGATGGGTCAGCTTCTGTTGTTCTTGATGATACTTATAAAGAATATATGTTTACTTTTAAAAATATTCATCCAGAAGAATCTGAAAAAGATTTTGCAGTTCAATTTAATGCTGCTGGAGGAAGTGGTTATAATGAAACTATTACTTCTACAGTTATAAAAGCTAGACATACAGAAGGAGATACTGCAGCAGAAGTTGTTTATAATACTGCTGCTGATCAAGCTCAAAACACTGGTTTTCAATATTTATCTGAAGATTCTGGAAATGCTAATGATAATTGTGTTTCTGGATGGCTTCGTTTATTTAATCCTTCGAACACAACTTTTGTCAAACATTTTATGGCAGAAATTGCTGAAGTTGGTGGTGGAGATTCACAGCTTAAACATAATTTAATTGCTGGATATATTAATACAACCAGTGCAATAGATGAAGTACAATTTAAGATGTCATCAGGCAACATAGATGCTGGAGATATCTGCCTTTACGGAATTAAATAATAATGATATATAAATCAAAAAAGGAGGAAAACTATGCCAAGATATCATAATATAAACGGTAACAAGGTTCAGTTTACAGCTGAAGAAGAAACAGCTAGAGATGCTGAAGAAAAAGCATGGGCTGATGGTGCTGTAGGAAGAGCACAGGCTAATCTTAGAGCTGATAGAAATAGAAAATTAGCTGAAACTGATTACTATGCTTTATCTGATGTAACTATGTCTGATGAAATGAAAAAATATCGTCAGGATCTTAGAGATTTACCTGCAGGTAAAGATACTGTTGATAAATGTAATAACGCGACATGGCCGACTAAACCATAAGGCATAGAATAGACTCACTATGCTACAGAAAATTAATATCCAACCAGGAATTAATAAACAAGTCACAGCAACGGGCGGCGAGGGCCAATGGGTTGATGGAGACTATGTTCGTTTTAGATATGGTTCACCTGAAAAAGTAGGTGGTTGGGCCCAGTTAGGGGATGTAACTTTAACTGGCAGAACGACTGCTATGCACCAATTTGTTAATTCAGATGGTATTAAATACTCAGCATTAGGCACAAACAGAATTTTATATGTGTATTCAGGAGGTGCTTTTTATGATATAACTCCTATTAAGGCTACAACAACATTAACGAATGCTTTTACAACAACACAAAGCGATGCAACAGTCACGATTACGTTTGCATCTGATCACAATATTTCTCAGTACGATATTATTAAGCTGGATAATTTTACCGCTATTACCAATTCTAATTTTAGTTCTGGTGATTTTGATGATAAAGTTTTTATGGTCGCAACCGTCCCTACTTCAACAACGATTACAGTTGAAATGGGATCAAATGAATCAGGATCAGGAGCATCCACATCTGGTGGAATAAGAGTTCAACATTATTATCAGATTGGACCTGCAGTTGAAGAATCAGCCGCTGGTTTTGGATTAGGAGTATGGGGTGGTACTACTGCAGGTGCAGTTACATCTACTTTAGATGGAGCTTTGACAGCTTCTTCATCAAGTATTGTACTTGATGACTCTACAGGATTTCCATCATCAGGAACTGTTATAATAGATGATGAAAGAGTTGCTTATACATCGAACACTACTGGTACTGGAACTTTAGGAGGGTTAACTAGAGGAGCAGATAACTCTACAGCAGCATCACACTCTGATGCAGCAACTGTAACCAATGCATCTGATTATACAAAATGGGGTGCATCACAAACAGGTGACATTGTAACAGCTCCAGGAATATGGTCTTTAGATAATTTTGGTAATAAACTTATTGCAACAATTGCAGATGGTTCAACTTTTGAATGGGATTCAAATGCAACAGGTGCAACATCAACTCGTGCAACAATTGTATCTGGTGCTCCAACAGCAACACAATTTACATTAGTTTCTACACCGGACAGACACTTAGTTTGTTTTGGAACAGAAACTACAATCGGCACAACTACTACTCAAGATGATATGTACGTTAGATGGTCTTCACAAGAATCATTAACTACATGGACTCCAACTTCAACTAATACTGCTGGTACGCAAAGACTTGCAGATGGTACAAGAATTGTTGGGGCTATAAGAGGTAGAGATGCAATTTACATTTGGACAGATACAGCTTTATTTATTATGAAATTTGTTGGTCCACCATTTACTTTCTCGTTTCAACAAGTTGGAACTAACTGTGGATTGATTGGACAAAATGCAGCCGTTGAAGTTGATGGTTCTGCATACTGGATGTCAGAAAATGGTTTCTTTAGATACACTGGACAATTACAATCTTTACCATGTTTAGTTGAAGACTATGTTTATGATGGCCTAGCAGATGTACCTAGACAACACATTTATGCAGGATTAAATAATCTATTTGGTGAAGTTACTTGGTTCTATCCAGGTAGTGGAGCTACAGCTAACTCTAGATCGGTTACATACAATTACATGGATTCGAGCAGCGAGCGACCTATATGGACTATAAGCTCCCTTGCAAGATCTACTTGGGCGGACTCATCTATATTTGGTAAACCACATGGCACTGAATATGATTCTAGTGCTTCAAGTGATGCAACAGTTGGTAATACAGATGGTGTTACAACTTATTTTGAACATGAAACTGGAACTAATCAAATTAAAGCAGGTACAACAACTGCAATTGCTGCAAATATACAATCGGGAGATTTTGATTTAGATCAAAAAGGTTTAGGCGGTGATGGTGAGTATATGATGAAAATTAGAAGAGTCATACCTGACTTTTTAACTCAAACTGGAGATGCAAGAGTAACTTTAAATTTAAAAAATTACCCAACAGATGCACAAGCAAGTTCATCTTTAGGACCTTTTACATCTTCAACAACTACAACTAAAATAGACACCCGTGCCAGAGCAAGAGCAATATCTTTAAAAGTAGATAATACTGGCAGAACTCAACACTGGAAATTAGGTACTTTTAGATTAGACATACAACCGGATGGAAGAAGATAATGGCTGGCATACTAGACATGATTACACCAGAAATAAGTTATAGAAAATCAGGGAAACAGGATATTGCTGGAACACCTTTAAAAATTGATTCAGAAATACTAGATGCAATTTTAAAATTGGATATACCTATAAAAGATAAATGGAATCTTATAGGAAATTATGAACGCCATAAAGGTAGAGATCAAATATTTTTAAACAATCAAGAAGTATTTGTAGGAGAAGGTGGAGAAAGAATTCGTCAACTTGGATTAGGATACAATCAAGGCGGAGAAGGTTTAAGTGGCTATGGTAAATACGATGTAGATACAGGAGAAACAGAAGGTGGTATTCAGTTTTTAAAAAGATTTTATATGGGAGGACTAGTATAATGGCTAGAATTGTACAATCATTAACACAACCAACTAGAGAATACAGTCAACAAGTTCAACAATCATTTGTTAGAGATGTTGATAGTGTAGTTACAAAATTAAACACATCTTTTCAACAAGATTTAAAAGATGAATCAG
>VTLG01015497.1_pt1 | contig 10882 bp, 23 predicted proteins | sample 4694571 | NCBI WGS metagenome assembly VTLG01 (sample SAMN12604809, study PRJNA352737) | marine metagenome | biome: ENVO:00000447; feature: ENVO:00000209|ENVO:00000569|ENVO:01000036; material: ENVO:00002151; isolation source: viral sequences binned using virsorter ... | reverse complement strand
TGATACTTTCATATTTATCTTTACTCATATCACCACCATGCCTCCATCACACATTTATTTTCTGCTGCTACTTCAAATAAGGTAGCTAGGTCTTTGATTTCTTTAACCTTGTATTCATATACGCCTCTACTACTCGGTAAAGACCACTCGAACTTATGGTCGTCAGGTAAATCATTTAAACCTTTATCTTCTAAATACTCCCGCAAGAGTAACCCATACACATGTAACTCATCACTTTGTATGACTTCGTCATTATCTAAATGCCAGAAACCTGGACTTGACGCAGTTAAATGAGCTACAAACTCTTCATAGCAACCGCCCCTAAATGAACCATTACCATGACTACTAAACAAACCTCCTGTGAGGTTAAGGTCTTCGAGACGTTCATCTTTAAATACTTCGTCACGATTACCTTTTACAATATAACAATCTAAACCCATTAGTACCTCCTACCACTGTGAGCGAACAATCAAAGAATGTTCTTTGTTATCTACTATTTTGTACGCAAAGATGTCGGTACGCTTTTGATCATTGTACACAGCATCCTTTGCACCTTGGTGAGTAATTGACGACATGTATAAACTCCAAGGTTCATCATCTCTTGCGTCAGCACCCACATATTGCCTGAAGACCCTAAACCTAAGTACTGTTTCTAAATACTCAGTCTCAGGGTCATGTTCAGGAACTTCTAAATCATCTATATTGACCATATTACTTACCAATATATTTGATATCTTTTTTAGGGATCACCTGATAAGCTCCCTTGTTATACGCAGGTGCTATCGTGTATTGACTACTGATACGCCTACGCTCCTCAGGTGTTAAAGTTTTATCTTTCATATATTCTCCATGTATAAAAAATTAATATATAAAGTATATTAACGATCAAGTTTGATGCCTAGCATATTTGCCTTTGATCACTTACAATTTTTACAAATATGTTTCACCGCCTTATCGGGATCTTGCTTACTTCTATCAATAAACGTATAACCATTAGAGTATTTGATTTTGATTCTTTTATCATTATGATCCATACTCACTAAAAAGTTTTTATGATATTTAGTGCCCATGCGTTTATGAGCTTTATATTCACCAAAGTTTATTTCTTGTTTACACTTTTTACAGAATTTAAAATTATGTTTTTTAGCTGACATGATATTCTCCTAGTAGAGTGCTGGACGAGGGAGGAGAATCATCATTGGGGGGATCGCCCAGCACCTACAGATAATATAACTCAAAGAGTCATATACCACTAGATTTATTTAGAAAGTTTTTCAACTATCTCAATAAACCCACGATCGACATCATACTTGATATCTTGGTAAGCGTACCTGCGTGACTCAAGAGCTTCACGTACTGTCTTCTTATTGAAGTCAAGCACACGCTCTTGGTTATGCGTTACTCTAGGTATCTTACCAGTTGTAACTATAAAGTGATCAGGATTGTATTTCCCTGGCTTTATAACTTTCTCACCAGACTTAGCAATCTCAGCTAAGTTAGTTGCTACAGCTAACTTCATGTTAGCCACCTTTTTACTTGTGACAGGCTTAGCTGTCTTCTTTACACTTTTTTTCATATCTGCTCCTAAGTATTTGAGTTATTAATTAAAAAGTTAAGTAAGCATAACTTATTGGATATAGAAAGTAAAGCTCGATCATAATATGATGGCTATGTTGTTAAACTAAATATATTTCTAGATTATACACCAAGACCACGAGACATACTCCCATTATGAATACTATAACATGACGTATATCAATCATCTGCCTTGCCCTCTATACGCCTTATAAGATCTTCTTTTACTTTTATTCATAGAAGAAAAACCTACATTACGTTTTCCTTGTGAAGTTTTTTTACCACGTGATCCACAGTTAGGCACATGTTCCACGGTTCCTACTCTTACCTTCATAACCACCTACTCCTTACAGTATCTGTAGCTGTGCATTTTTCACAGAGAAACAAGCCATGTTCTTTGACTACCGCCTCAGCACCACAATTATCACAGTACATAATAGTATCATTCATATATTTTTCTATACGTTTAACAAGTATCTTAGCACGTTTATCTCGACCCCAGACGCCAGTCCTAACAGGCAGGTCAAGGGCTTTACATATTTCGGTAAGAAAATCCATGTTGTTGACAGCTATAATTTTATCTACAGGCTTGTCATCTTTACCGTATATTACACCGTTAAATAGTGCGAACATGTCGAGAGGATTACTCTCATGAGTTTTAGTTACATGCTCGACAAACTCGTCAGGCACTCCTACTTTCCTAAAGAAGCTAGGGTGAAAGAAACCATAGCCATCAGCTACGATACACTCCTCCGCCCAGTCGTAAATAGTACGTCTAACTTCCCTAGCCATAAAGTGATAATCTATGTCATCACTAGTTTCTAGTCTATTTTTAGCCATATATCTCCTATAATTAAAGTTAAAATTTATTTTATAAAACATCAAAACCACATAAAAGGAAAATCATTTTTTCTTCTTTTTTCTCTTATATTCATCACGTATTATCTTTGTTATTTCTTTCATATTTTCAATAGTATAGGGTACATCACCTAAGAATTCATAAGACATGTCGGGCAGTTCATTAGAGCCTTTGTACTTGTTATTCCAGTTTTCCTTTTTATTTCTGTTCCAGTTTTTCTTTTTACTCATTAGTTGACCTACTGTGTAAGATTAACTGCCTTATATGAACCCACTTAAAAAGGGTGCACCCACACAGTGTCACACACATCTTACTTTTGTTCTCACTCCAGTAGGCAAGAGCAGAGGAGGATTGTAGGTGCTTGCCACAAAATTATTCATATTGTAAAGCGATGATGAATCATCCTCTTATATAGTTCTTCTCTTTCATCGACTAATTGTTTATAGTCTTTTACTTTGAAATTATCATAGTAATTAGTTTTCTGTAGCTTTCTACTTTCATGTACTAGATCACTCAGTTTCTGGACAAAGATCATAGGATATGGTCCAACTTCCTCGTCATTGTATTCATTAGTACCGAACAGCTCAATACCTTCTTCTGTATCATCAGGGTGGCTACCCATTATAAATACGTCTTCTTTCCATAAGATACATTGATTCTGTTTAGTAATAAAACCATTAAACTCGGTAAATGACCTTTCGTTAAGGGTACTCACGAGTATAAGAATATCTTCCTTATGGTGATCAAAAGTGGGTATATATTTTTCGTAGAAAGACTCAGAAAATAAATTTGTATTTATCTCTATCCTAGCTCTTTCTTCATGTAATGCTTTAGCAGCATATGGGCACACAGGCAACCAACCTAATAACTCGTTCGGTTTAGCTAAAAATTCGTAGACCCAGCAATGTATATCCTTCTCAATCTTCGATAATGACATCCTCTAATACTCCGTCCCTATTTACCCTTACGCTATGAGAGAAACCTTTTTTCTCAGGTTTATGCTCTGTCATAGCTTTAGAAAACTCAGGACTGATGTACCCTTGATCTTCTAGCTGTTGATTATTTTGTATCACTAATGCTATACGTTTAGCATAACTATGAGGATCAGCTATGTATTGGTAAGACTCTAAGTTACCGTTTGAATCGTAACCTGTTTCTTTATAACCTTCCTCTGTAACTTCAAATTTATAATATGTCATAAGCTCCTCGTTTTAATCATATTGTATTTTTTTAATAATTAATTTTTCACCATGTAGGTTTTCTAACCTTTTGACTTCATTTTTATCAATTGTTTCCCAAAACTCTACATCTCCGTCTGGGTAATTTACCTTGAATGCATATCTCATAAGTACTCCTTAATTTAGTGGCGAAGGCTGGGTACGCAACTGGTTTTGACCTTCATTAAGTGTGCGTGTAGCTACTATACCCTCACACACCACTAATTTTTTATTATTAATAAAGTATAGCTAGGATGTATTATCATCACTAGCATTTTTCTTAATTATGGTTTCTTCTTCAATCTCTTCTGGTTCTACTTCTATTACTTTACCAGCAGGCAGTATACCACCTGTATCATAATAAAGTTGTTTCATACGTTCTAACACTTCTTCTTTTGACATGGTATCTACTCTGTTTACAGTAAGTTCACTTCTGTTCACGTATAGACCTGCAGCTTTACCACGAGCCACTTCTGCTGTTACTGCTGCAGAGAAAGCGTTATTACGCATAGCACCATCACGAATATCTTTTAAATCTTTTAAGTGAGTACCTAAACTTAATTCTGCTTTTTCAGCAGCTTTTTCTTGTAACTCACTTATTCTTTTTTGAACCATTGGGTTGTCTTTACTCGTTAGCACTGTACCAGCTTTCCCTGCGTTCTTCTCACTGTATCCAGCTTGTTTCGCAGCATCTTTTTTACTCATGCCTTTAGCGACATTTTGAGCAAACTTTTCTTGTTTTGGTGTTAGCTTATCCGCCATACTCTAAAGTGAAATATTCCGTCTTCTTTTAATTTACGAGTAGTAAACTTCTTGTCGTTCCTTCTAGAGTATTGACTTAAAGCTACCCTCATTTTTTGAGCAAGCACTGGTTCAAATAACACGGAGAAACTATCACCGACTTCCATCAAATGATAATTATACTTGTTATTTCTCGGACCGTCATAATTTTCAGGTATGGGTACGTTCTTTTCAAAGTTCATTTATACCTCAACTGTGTCAAGTTTTTCCCAACTATTCCAATCAACATCTATAATAGTTCTCTCAGGACCTGATCCTGGAATATAGATAGATGCCCTAATGTGTGGAGCCACTCTCTCACCTTGTGCATGTTCATGTATCATCAAAGGACTCATAGGAAACTTGACATCGTTAATATCCATGTCTAGTTTATCTAGCTCTTTGACTAAAAAAGGTCTTAACTTGGTTTCATCAAGTTGACGATTGTACTCGTTCTCTCTACCTTTTTTGATTATATTTTGTAGCTCTTTATAAGAAGCCATCTTACTTTTTAGAGACATTGCTCTAGCCATATCACACCTCTTCTGCGAATTTAGATTTTACGTCATACTTTATATCACCTAGTTTAAGATCACTGTGTTTTTCTAACAACTCAGCGACTGTCAGTTCACCAGTGTAATAAAGTTGCCTAGTTTTGTTTTTGTCAGACGAAGGTACTTTATCAGTAGCTTTTACCTTGCTCTCCATATTAATGCTTGACACACGGACCACTTTCTTCTGCACAGGTTTCCTAAACGTAGGTTTCTTTACTACGTTCGAGTGAAACGCTACAGAGTGAGGGTCTATGTCAGAGTCATTAGGTTCTTGAGCCATAGGTAAAAGGCGATTCCAAAGTTTTTTACAAGCATCTTGTTTATCTTTGTACTTAAATTTTTTCAATTTATGGCACTCGATAATTTTATCTAGATGTTCCACAGTAAACCATGAAGGATAAGCAAATTTATAAGGGTCACCTAATATAAGTGAGCCACCCCTAATCCTGCCTGACTTAACACTGTTCACACGTATTACTCTTTTATAAGTAGTACCTTGTGGTGTATCTAAAACAAATACGATAGCTTCTTCATCTAACATAATTACATTTTATAGTAAGTTAATGATATATAAGAATAAGTTAAAAGTAAAGGAAGTTCCTAATGAAGATTAGCACCTTCACTTCTAAACTCAGATCCGAAGTGATAACTGATTGCTAAATCAATAGCAGACAGCATAACTTCTCTCAAGTTTTCTTCATCCATCTCATATCCAGGAGGAACTACTTCTTGAAAATAATTCATAGCTGATTGAACTGCAGCAAATAAAAATGCAGCAGGCACCACGCTATCTGGTGCTTCCATATTTTTTGATATATGTTTTGACTCTTCGACAAGACGTCGAGCTATCTCTTCAGTTAGCTCGGACATCTCGTCGAAAGTCATAGCCATTATGCTGCCTTCGCATACTCCACGGCTTTAGATATAGCTTTCTGCTTCAGTGAAGCACGGTTACCGAACCACGCATTATGTAATGCTGCGTCACGGTCATGACCCCACTTATGATCAACTATAAACGTAACAGCATTAGCAGCACCCCACCAAGTACCTTTAGAGGACTTGAGGTTAGCTCCAGGCTGTTCTTCCAACGCTTGGTGTACCATTGCTGGTATACGTTTAAACTCATCAACCATTGATTGACGTGTTGCTATAGCTTTGATATCACTCATTTTCTCAATATTCTTTTGTTGCTCCAACAACTCAGGTTGGAATAACTCAGATATATATGATACTACGTTTTGTGACGTATAGTTCTTAGAGCTTAAGAACTCGGCAGACTCTTTAAAGTCTTTCATACGATCACTAGCGATACCTAGTGCTTCTTCAGCAGACCTAAATACCTCAGCATCAAGAGCCTTTAAATGAGGCATCTTAAATGAAGGTCTAGTCTTATCAGCTAAAGCATAGGTAAGAGTGTTGTTACAGACAACCCTAATAGGTGTAAACCTAATCTCGTTTGACTTGCCCCACTTATGAGAAACAGACACTAGTAAATAACCTAGTACTCTGTCGTCTCCAGGAAGCGTAAAACCATCATTGATTTTAGCCAAGCCCCAGACTTGTTCACCGCCTTTTAAGGCACCAGCTGTATCCATCGACATATCACCGACACTTGTAAATTTCTCAAAGAATTTAAAAGCGTCAGCGTTTTGAGATGGTACAAACTTTGGACCACACGGACCAAAGGTTTTATTATCACTATCTCTTACTAAAACGTAATAATCATTAACAGGAATAACCTCGTTACTGTTTTCTACGTTCGGCTCAGAGTGTGTGAATAAATGCCTTTTACTAACTGTCCAGTCAAGTCCAGCAGCAACAAGCATCTCATCAGGCGTAAGGTTATCTTCAACCTTAACACCTAATCCATGCCAGGGAAGCTCCCCAGCATAAGCCATCGTTTCTACGGCATGAGCCATAATTACCTCCTTCTAATAAAAGTTAAAAGTTATACCTAATATATATTAATGACTAAGAGATAATAGCATGTTCTTTAAGAACAGTAACAAGTAGTTCAAGCCATTGATCAAAACTCATTACGCATTTTATGTCTGAATTTTTATACTTATTATTAATATAAGTAATAGGTACGACAACTCGTATAGGTTGCCTGTCAAACTTATATATAAGTACAGGTATTTGATCTTCAGCTGATTTTTCTACTTGACTCCACCACGCATCTTTATACCAACTGCCTTCTTTATATCTTTTACATTCTATAACATGTAAGGGTATAGTCAGATCCCCTTTATCTTTTTCTTGATATTGTTCAAGGTTTCTTTTACAAACATAATCAATGTTATGCTCACTAAGCAAAGCGTTAAGTTTTTTAGCTATATCACGTTCAAATGATGCCCCTTTATTCCTCACGTTGATCATCTATCATATCCCTCTTTTGTCTTGGCATGTAACCTAAAGCCCAACAATTTATCACTATTAATTTTTTCTGTGTATCTGTATAACTGTTCCAATCTCTTATTTGATCAGCTGTGCGACCGCAACCTTTACATACGGCAGTGCCCCATTGAGTTACTGAACAAGTGCCTACACATGGAGAACTAGCCAAGCTCGTTGTTCGATGTAGAGATCTTTGAACCATTTTTACTTTTTATAAGTCTTATACCATTTTCTCTAAGCCAACCCCTCAATACATCATTATGCATATCAGGATATTTATCTTTGACTTTCTTACAGACCTCATTATAAACTTTTAATCCTTTGTAGTAATCACTATGCCCTAGCTTACACATACGAACTATCTGCCACACTCTTTGTTTAGTTAGATTATACTTCATACCTATTTCTTCTAAAGTGGCGTCTGAGTTTTTATATAACATGTAAATAGAAAAATACATTCTTTTCTTATCATATCTTGTCATTGCCATGCTGGTCCCTCAATAAAAGCAACTAAACATTTTCTAACACCTTTTGTTACAGGTTGAATACCATGAAGTAAAATTGAAGGAAAAACAAACGCAGTGCCTTTTTGTCGTAAAAGTTTTTTATCAGGGTGTTCAAAAGAACTATCGTAAAAAACAAAATCACCACCTTCATATTCATCTGAGTCTGATAATTGTATCGTCATACTGAGTTTTCTGTCGTAAACTTCACCAGAAGAGCCTAGACTAGCATCTTTATGCTCACGGTAAAAACCTTTATCAGCTGCATGATATTCACCATAAAATATCTCAAACACTTTGTCCACATTTACGCCAAAACATCTTCTGTTAGCTTCTTCAAATATTTCTGTACAAAGAGTATGTATTTTTTTAGTCTCCTCAAAATTAATTGGTAGCCAACGTTGTTTAACTCTCCTCACTTTAGTATCCACATCAGGTTCTTGAACACCTAGCAGACCACCCACAGCACCATCAGTCTCTTCGTAATTAAGGGCAATCTTCTTTATATCATCAGTCACCATGTCTGGCAGTGGTTCGGTCAGTAAAAAATACGGTTGCTTCATTTTTGATCTATAATTTTTTGTCTCAACGCACTACTTGAATAACTGTGTTTTCTAGAATTATAATAAATATCTTTGTGGGCAAACTCAGTCCTACCAGTAAATACTTTATTCCTATATTCTTCACCTATTATTCTCACGTCCCATTTAGTAGTTGCCAATATATTTAATAAATCTCTTTCAGACTCATAGCAGATAATCTCATCAACATATTTACAACCTTTTAATTGTATTTGTCTTTCTATCAAACTTTGTATAGGTTTATTTTTATTATCTCTTTCTAAACTAGGGTCAATATGTAGTCCTACAATTAAGTAGTCACAGTTTTGTTTAGCTTCAGCTAACATAGAAACATGACCAGCGTGTAATAAATCAAAAGCACTAAAAGTAATACCTATCTTCATTTAAAATACTCCTTATAGTTTTCTATCTCACCCCAGCTTTTACCTATCTCAGCATCTACTTTATTAGGCACATTGATTTTTACACAGTCTCTCATAATTTCTATGACTTTTTCACATTCCTGTTTATCTTTTACAGATATGTTTAATTCATCATGCACTTGAGTATGTGCTAATATACCTTCGTTATGTAGATCTAACATAGCTTTCTTAGTCATGTCAGCAGCAGACCCTTGTATAAGTCGATTCATAGCTTTATATGTAAACGCCCTTTTAACGCCCTTTCCATACGTTTCGACCGCTTTTTCGTAAGGGTATGGGGTATCCCTATACGACATAGGTTCGTAAAGGTTAAAGCGACATTTACGTCCTAGGATTGTCTTTATAAAACCTCTGTTTGACCCTAACCTCGCACAAGTATCTCGTAGACCACGGATAAAAGGTACTCTTTCATGATACTGATCAAAAAGTATTTGACCTTCTTCTTCACTAATACCTAATTGACGTATGAGTTTATCTTTACCCATACCATAGCTTAAACCTAAATTTATATTCTTAGCTTCCTTACGACTTATATTAGCCATATCAGCAACTATTTGATGAAAGTCTGCATCATCTGTATACGCCTCTGCTGCTTCTTGTGCTCCTTCTTGTTTAGTAAGTAATGAGTAGTGTACAGTAAGTCTAGGCTCTTGTTGAGAGTAATCAAAACAACCCCAGTGACAGTCTTCCTCTGGTATAAATAAACTTCTTATCAAACTACCTATTTCAGGATCTCTAGCAGGCACTTGCTGTAAGTTAGGGTTACTACAACTAAACCTACCTGTAACCGTACCACCTTCGTCAGAACGTAGAGGGTGTAGTTCACCGTGTACTCTACCGTCTACTTCATGGTCTAAAATCATTTTATCTATAAATGTAGTTCTAGCTTTATTAAATTTTCTAGCTTGTGCTATAGCTGATGGTAATTTATGATCATGCGACTCAAGCCATGCAGAAGTAAAACTAGGAGCATTGAGTTTAGGTGATCTAGGATATTCTAAACCAGCTCTATCAAATACTTGCGCTACTGATGCTGCTGCCCATAAGTCAGGTGTAATTCCGTACCAGTTTTTTATTTGACTTAATAATTTATCTTCTTTATTTTTTAATTCTTTACCGACTTGCTCTGCTCTATCTAAATCTACTCTTACACCACGTCTCCTCATCTCTATTAATACTCTTATCAAAGATGATTCTAATTTATATATTTCACCTACCTCTTCCTCACTTATCTTTTGTTTTAAAGTTTGCCATAACCTATAAGTAAGGTCTGCGTCTTGCTCACCGTACATGCCAACATATTTAGGCTCTAATTTATACATCTCTGATTTAGGGTTTAGCCCGAATGCTTCTGCTGCTTCTACTAAAAGTTTTTCATCTTTGACTTCGTTCATAAATCTTTCACCTAAACTATTGAGGGAAAAACTTCTATCGTTTTCATTTATCAAAGGTGCAGCAATCATAGTATCTTGTATAGTACCATTAACAGTAAAACCCTCATAAGTAAGCCACCCTAAATCATATTGTGCGTTATGAAATACTTTATCGTTATCGTGCTCTAACTGTTTAGCTAACCATTTATAGACTACTCCTCTATCTAAATTAGCCCCATAATGATGAGCCACAGGGAAATAACCTTTCCAACCTTCTGTAGCTATACCTATGCCGATTATCTCTCCTTGCTTACAAGCCCAGCTCGGACCATGAGTCATAAGTAATGGGTCTCTAGTTTCTAAATCAATAGCTATCTCTTTAGCTTGTGTTAAGTCAGGGAAACTATCTGGTGGTGTCCAGTCTGACTCAGGTGCAAAAAAACTTTTTTGATCCATTACTTACTGATATACTCCTTTCGATTAGTCATGTGACCTTCTACTAGTAACAAGTATCTCCTTAAATCCTGTATATCATCTAATATACCTGTAGAACTAGGGTCATCTGCTATAGTTTTAAATATATCGTAGCCGTTCTTTTTACACTGATTTTCTATCCTATCA
>VTLG01012605.1_pt1 | contig 10882 bp, 7 predicted proteins | sample 4694571 | NCBI WGS metagenome assembly VTLG01 (sample SAMN12604809, study PRJNA352737) | marine metagenome | biome: ENVO:00000447; feature: ENVO:00000209|ENVO:00000569|ENVO:01000036; material: ENVO:00002151; isolation source: viral sequences binned using virsorter ... | reverse complement strand
CATTTCTATTTTGTTGACCTGAACCATTATCAACCCAACTACTACCATTATAGTAAGTAAGTCCAAAATCAAGCCATTTCTCAACAATATTTCCACTCAATCCATTATCTGTAATGCGAACTCTTTCTAATCCACCAGCATAAATTGCAAGAGGATGATTGGTATTCATTCCAAGTCGTCCTTCACTACCTTGAATGGCTTGCATAACCATTGATGTAGTTTCATCACCAGATGTAACCTTTGCTGTTGAATGTCCTGAAACTGATTTTACAACTAATTGATTATCTGGATTAGAATCATTAATACCAACTAAACCATCTGATGTGATGCGAAGTCTTTCACCTCTTGTTCCAGAACTAGTGGTATAGAAATGCATTGTAGCATCTCCAGAACTCTCGCTGAATAATCTAGCCTCGTTAGATGAAGTCCAATCTATTGTTAATCCATCATCAGTTACACTACTAGATTGACCAGCTACTTTTAAACCACCAGTCGTTCCAGATCCATCACCAATTTGCAACATCTCTGAAGGACTAGTATTTTTTATACCAACTTTACCTGCTGATGTGATGCGAAGTCTTTCTTCAGCATTACCATAAGTACTTCCACCACCAGTGTGGAATGTCATATCTTCCCTTGTTGCTATTCCAAATCCACCATTACTATGAGAAAATAAACCAGATAATTCTGCGGAACCATCATTCTGTCTTGAGAAGAATATTCCTGATCCTTCATTACTTAAATCAGCATGTGCTGCAGCTCCAAATGATATTTTTTTATTAACATTTCCAGTTGTTATTGATACTGGATATGTTGTTTGTGTAAAATTACCATTAATATTAACATTACCACCTGATAAGATGCGAAGTCTTTCATTACTATTAGTAACCATACTAATAATATTAGCACCTGCAGCAGCTATTTGTGTTGTTGCAGCAGCTTCTCCAATATGGAAAGTACCACTATTAAATCCAATAAATCCCTCTGCAGAACCATTATTAGCAGTAAATCTTGCAGATGCTGTACCTAAACATCTAACTAATCCACCCGAAATTTCTAACTTATTTGATGGGTTATCAATTCCGATACCAATATTACCATCACCTCTTATTCTCAATAATGTAGCATTACTTGTATTTCTAAAAATAGCATTATAATCAGAACTATTTGTACCAGCATCAACTAATATTCCGTGAGATTGACCAGTTGTAGTACTAGCAAATACTTCAAAACTATTAGAATTAGCAGGAATACCACTTATTCTCGCTCTTCCACCGTACACATTAAGCATACGATCTGTTTGAGTCAGTTCGCCAGTTCCGATATTTACATTACCACCTGTAACTCTTATACCTGCTCTTGCTGTTAATATACCTACTGAATCTATATTAGTTACGTCTTCGTATGTTAATGTACCACCAATAGAAACATTACCAGTAAAGGATGCAGTTATTCCTGATATTGGACCACCAAAAGTAGCAGTAGAACCACCAGTATTGATGTTAGCAAGTTCTACACCAGTACTATGAACATTAGTAGAACCTGTTTTAAAATTAGAAGCAGTTGCAATACCAGTAATTACAGGACCAGTTTCAGTATAGGTTATGGTTCCTACACCAGTTCTAGTCTTTGTTGTATTTACCCTAATCTCTGATAGTGACATTTATACTTTTTAGATATTTATGATGGAGGTGTTGGCCAAGTAATTGAACTCATATCCAAATTTCCATTAGAATCTAACTTTGGATCACCATAATTTACAGGATGTATTTTTGGAAGATCTCTTAATGCCTGACGATATGTTTTCCATTCATCACTCATAGTAACATCAGAATTTGCCATCCAATCAGACTGTGCAAGTATTTTAGTTCTTTCTTCACGTAAAAGTTTCATTGGTTCTGCATTTGTTAATTCAGTAACCTTTGCATTAACTTCATCTTCTGTTGGTTTTGTCTGACTTTCATCTAACCATTTAAGAGTACTATATTCACCATTATCCATACTCCATTGAGCACCAGGTCGTAATAACTGTAAGGCATCAGAAGTTTTTTTCATCGTAGGAACTCCAATACTCTTCCACAGGATCTTATTTCTGTAGCTCTACCAAACAGTTTTCTTTGTTGGCCATTTTCCCCTAATCTAACAGTAGTATCACTATTATTTACTTTGTGCATTAATTTATACCTTAACAATCCTGTTGTCATTGGAGCATCAACTTCTGCAAGAGACACAGGCATATAATTTGTTTGATCATCATCACCATTAAAATGACCCCAAAACATTATACCATTACCAGAATAATCTAGATTTGTTGCAAGATTCCCATTCTCTTCTTCTACTCTCACACATCTTACATAATGATATCTTTGATTTCCTCTAGTTTTTTTTACTTGAAACCACCATTCAACAAATATTAAACTATCTGCAAATTTTGGTGCAATTCTTAAATTCTGAAAATGACTAGCATCTGTAAAACCTGTTGAACTTGTTTCATTTTCAGCACCACCAGTTGGAGCCATTAAAAATGTCTGTTGGATAATAGTTCCAGCGGGCATTTTCTCATAAGGCACTCGACTATAATCCAATTCATTAAGTTTAGATCTTAAATTAAATGCTGGTTTTTCTACATATATTGTCATAATTACTCTTCTGCTATTACTCCATTAGATGCAGATATAGCTGCTGTTATACTGTTTGTAGTATTATTTATTCTATTCAATCCACGGAAATCACTACGTCCAGATGATGTTCCCATATGAAAAGTATCTGTAATAGAATCATATCCTATTGCATTAACATCATCTGATGTACCATAAAGAGTACATTTAGCATTCTTTTGGAATAATTTTCTTTCATCATCATAAATTCTTTTAACTTCATTATCATGCGGTGCTGTTGATGAGAATCGAAGTAGTGCTAATTTACCACCAAAATGTGCAGAAACTGGTCCTCTACCAATATATAATCCATTCTGATTAGTTGCTTGGCTGTATATACTACTACCATTGAAGGTAGAATTAGGTAATGCTTGAGATATTCCGTTCAAATATCCTTTCACTATACCACTCTTCAAACTAAAACATACAAACTGCCAACCTGATAAATTACGATCCAATTGTATCTCAAAATTTTGCTCACCAGTTCCATTAGACGTTAATGTAAAACGGTAATCATATCCACCATCACAGTACAAATAGAAACTTGTTTGACTGTTTCGTGTTGTATCTGGTCCCCTATGAAGTAAATCTTGAGAAGCTTGCCAATCTTTTACCCAGAGCATAACTGACATTTCATCAGTAAAATCCAAATCAGCATTATAGTTTTGCCATAAGTAATGTTGAAGATTACCACCCATATAATATGCAGCTAGTTCTGCACCTTCCTCAACAGGAGTTCTCGTTACATTTCCAAATGCAAAGATTCCACCAGCAGATCCTGCTGAACGATCATCATCAACTAGTCTAATTTTAATATCATCAACTCTATTAGTATTACCAGCAAGATTGGTAATACCTAAATTATCAGCAGTTGAATCTGCAACAAAATATCTATGATTCCAACCTGTATGAGTTAATGGACGTACACCATAACTATGTGGTAAGTATGCAAATAAAGTAGATGTATTATGTAATTGAGTTACATTAACACTCAAACAATACGTTCTACCAGGACATAATCCATAATGTGTTCTAAAAATTGAGTCATTACCTGAACCACCTTGTGCATATCCACTACCAATTGTCCAACTATTCTTTGTCCACCAACCAGTATCACTATTAAATGCACCGTTTCCATTTGTTAAATCAGTAGTACTCATTCCATCACCCATATCATTAGTTTCCACAATCTTAAGGTTACTTATAGCAATTGTACACGCATTTGCATATAATATAAGATCATCCTCATTAACTGATTGTGCAGTAAAATATCCAAAAACACTATGTGAACTACTAGTATTATTATTCCAAGTAGGAAATTCAGTCTGATTCTCCTTTGCGGCATCACCATTGAAATGCGTAACTCTATGAGCATAACCAGAATCTAATGTTGCATGTGCAGAACGTATCATCGAAATTTTATAAGTCTGTCCTACAGTCAATCCCTTCATTTCAATGACAACATATCCATTATTACTTGAAGGATCATCTACCATCGTAAATGATGTATCACCATCATCATAATCCTCTGATTGTAGTCTATTAGTAGAACCAGCAACTGCTGTTGTTGCATAGTTAATACCATCTGGTTCTTTATACTTATAAGCACAGAAACAAGCTCTATTACCACCAACCATCCATCCAGTATTATAATCTCTGGTTATAAATGCAACTCTTCCATATTCTGGATCCTTAAAGTCAGGTTTAACAAGTGTTACCTTACCCCCCATACTATAAGTACCATATGTTAATAATGCGTGATCTTGACCTTTCATTGCAATACCTTGACCACATCCTTCATTTGATCCTAGAGGTTCATTGAATCTTGGATAACCAATAGTTGCTGGATATGGTTTTAATACTACTTTATCCGTAATTGAACCATCATTTGTAGTAGAAGTGTCATCACTATTACTAGGTGACATAGGCATAAAACAAATAGAACGACCATTACTACCGTCAGCTTCAAAAAGAAGATGTCCTGATTCTGTTATATCAACAAAAACGTGTAAGTTATAACCACTACCTGCAGATGGTAAAATATCATAAACAGTTCTTGCTGCATTGTTAGCAGTAATAACACTTATACCAGCATAAGAAGCTAAAGCAATAGTTGGTATTGGAAGTTGTGTTTTTTGATCAACTATAGCATCAGATAATACTCTCATTCCTATACTTCTTATTCGAGAGTTTCTTATTAAAAATCCAGTAGATCCAGACTGTGGTACATAACCATTTCCAGTTCCTTGATTTCTATCAGCAATACCTCCAGACCAGAATCCACCCTCACCAGTTTGAGGGTCTGCTCTTACAATTTCTTCTGAAATAAAATTAATTATTGGATTACCATAATTATCAACACCAGTCATCTGACCTATAACTAATATACCGTTTAATGCTTTAACAATATAATTAGTTCCTGGATATTGGAGTACAGTTTGATTTTGAACTCCTCCAGCAACTCCCGTAAATACCATCCACATAGATAAATTAGGATCATCAGCATCATAGATTGTAACTTCAGTAGTTGTACCAACAATTAAAGCAATAGAAGGAAATTCTTTCCTTGATCCTCTAGTTGAACTTGGAGGTTCATTATACCAAGATGTATGTTGTGTTCTCTTTCTCCAAGCACCACCATCACTATCCTTAGTAGTATCATATACAAATATACTATTAAAATGAGTAACTGTTTTACTGAGTTTTGCCTTAATAGCAGAAATATTTTCTATCTCTACGTCAGTTAAATTAGCATGAGCAGGATCTTGATATGCCAATCCACCCAACATTGCGTTGGTTGGTACTTGACTATTTCCGATTCCGACTAGATTAGGCATTAGTTATATCTCTCCTGTGATATTTATTATGAGACTAAAGTAGTCAATTGAGAATTTGGAAGTCTCTTTGGATAATATGCAACTCTCTTTAAGAAGAATTGTGTTGGACTTTCACCGATAATTAGTCTATTCATTTCAGGTAAATCTCCAGATGTATCTGTCCAAACTTGGGAAGCACCATCATAAGTATATGCATAATCATCTTTCTTAAATGTAGTAATATGTTTATAATACCTATCTTCAATTGCATTACCATTAGATCCACCATGATCAACTACGTTTGCTCCATTAGCAAGTAATTGATAAGCATCAACATATCTCTGTGTAGCATCACTAGCATGAGTAACATATCTTATAGAATGTAGTATTTGACTTGCTCCCCTTAAACTAATACTATTTTTAGTAGAAGGAGATACTGCTAAAGTTATTGGAGGTGTATATCCATCCACCATTAGGGTTCCTTCTGTTTGATTATAAAATTCAGTAAATTCTTGGTCTTCTAATTCAACTGTATCTACTCCACGAGTTACTCCTGTTCCATCCGTTGGAATGTAAGAAGTTAGAAACTTACCTTTTTCTACACTAGCACCCCAGAAGTAGAAACTAGGATTGTCGTTACCCTGTTCACTACCACTATCACCAGCAGTAGCACCTGGATGACCCCACCATACTTGACCAGCAGTATAAGATCCACTTCCAGGATTAAAAACATAAGAACAACGATACCATCCATTTCCATAATCCTCTAATTTAGAATCACCTACATATCCTCTTTCATTATCCGATTGGCCATTATGAATAGTGAGATTTTGTAAATCATACACAACATGAGATCCAGCATTACTACCACTTTGTCCAGTACCAGCTGAATTACCATTGAAGTTTCCAGTAACTTCTAATTCAACATATCTATTCAGAGTTGATGGAGTTCCAGCAGTAACTCTTTTCACAAAAACAGATACAACATATTCTGTATTAAGAGTAGGAACAGTTACAGCTCTGTTAAATCTATGATGTCCAGAAGTAGATGATGGAACATAGTGATAAGCAGGAGAAGAACCATCTGGATTAGTAGATAATTGAGAACCAGATGATGCTGTAAAAACGTCTGTACCAACACCAAAACTCCAATCTTGTAACATTTCAGAGTATAAAAGATGATTAGATCTTTCTTCCTCAATCAATAATCCTTTAGACTCTCTTGTTACTGCATCGTGATCAAACCTTGGAACATTATCACCAACTAACTTAACAATACCAAACTCATCAACATATGATGCAGGTCCAGTTCTAGTATATGTAATTCTTGGATCTAATTTCTTGACTGCTGCAAAGTTAAAATCTAATGTTGGTCGATAGTTTGGATAGTCTTGTGATGCTGCGACTTCTCCTGTGACTGTAATTCCCGTTGCACTGGTTTCAAATTTTAAACTATCAGAATGGTATATTTCTGACTTTCCACCTCTTAAAAATCTTGCACTAGTTTGTTGAGCACTACCATTTGTATCTGTGCTCGTTATCATTACATAAGTTGGTGCTTCTATATAAAGATTATTCTTACGATTAGAAACATAACCATGAGTATTATCATGATAAACGAACATATCCTGATCGGATCCTAATTTTAATCTCTTATTATCAGCAAGATAAACATCACCCCATTCTTTTGAAGCACTACCTAAATCTTGAGTACCTGCAGCACCTGGCGTTATGTGACCTGATGAGTCGATAGTAACTCTTGTATTTGAACCAGCACGAAGTAAAAGATTATCACCACTAGCACCAACCATTACACCAGTATCAGTTGTAGAATTATCTCTAAACTGAATCCATGCGTTAGCATCAGTTGAAGTAAATTTAGCAACAACATCTGTTCCTGATGCAGCAGTCACTGATAATCTTGTATCTGGAGTAATATCATTGATACCAACATTACCAGTACTACCTCGTACTGTCATTAATGTTGAATCATTTACTTGTAAGAAAATATCTCTATTAGCACTACCAGCATTTAATCTTAAATCTTGACCACTAGTACTTTCAAACAAAGTAAGAGCTTTTATTTCTCCAGTTGCACCAATATTGCCAGTTACATCTATTCCCGTACTAGTGGTTTCTAATTTTTTATTTGTAATATGGTTTATTTCTACAGATCCACCACTATTTACTTTTATTGCTGTATCATTACCAGAAGTTCCTGTTTGTATATAAATTTCACCTGCGTTTGTACCCATATACAAATCAGCACCTGATTGTTGTGTATATACCCAACCGTTTGTACCCGTAGAATATAATTTTAAATCTGGACTTGCAGCAGTATTTCCTAATTTTAATTCTTTAGTATCAGGTATGAATACTCCATCTCTTGCTGTTACAAGTCCTACAGCATCTACATTAGTTACATCTTCATATGTTAATGTTCCACCGATAGAAACATTACCACTAAAGGTTCCATCAACTGCAGTTACGTTACCACTTACAACATTATTACCTATGACATTGATACCACTGTTCGTGGTCTCAAATCTATCATTTCCATTACCGTCACACAATACAACTTTACTTTGCCAAAATTTTGCAATATGATTACCATTATCAATATCTTTAAATCTTGCATCAGTTACATTAAAATCTATATACTTACCAGTAACTTGATTTCTTGTATTACTGTTTTTATATTTTATTTTTAATGGTCGATCTGTATTTGTAGAATTTGTACCAAAAATAAATTCAGTGTCATTAGCAACAGTAGTAACACCAGCAACACTTACATTATCTAAATTTGTATGTCCATCTACATCTAGATCTACAAAATCTCCGTCACCCTTAAATGTTGTTGCGGTTACTACACCAACAACATTAGCACCACCAGCAAGAACTTTTAAACCATGTCTTGCTGTTATAATACCAACTGAATCTATATTTGTTACGTCTTCATATGTTAATGTACCACCTATAGTTACATTACCTGAAAAATAAGCATCAGATGCCGTAAGGATACCTGATGCATTAATATTATGAAATTGTGATGTTCCTTCCGCATCAATACCACCAGCAATATTAATATCAACAACACCATTAGCTTCACCACCAATTGCAAATGAATTACCATTACCAAGAAAGTTTAAAGCAGTTATTACTCCACTATGAACAACACTTCCACCAGAGAATATACCAATACCTTTAATACCACGAGTAGTAACAACACCAACTTGATAATCTGAAGTAGTGCTTATACCACCACCATCTATCTTTGTAAGTTTTTGCAATGCCATTTTATGTCATCTCTAAAACTGTTATTGATGCATCAATACTAGTATGAGTATCACTCTGAACTGTTAAAGTATCAGTGGTTTCTAAAACTATTTTATTTCCTTGCATAAATTCTAAAGTTGATCCTTGTGGAATAGGAACATTTTTTAATAATTTAACATCATCTGCAGATACTCTATCAATACCAACATTAATTAAACATCCTGCACCAGATATATTGGCAAGTGTTATACCAATAATGGTACTTGTTGTTGCACCAGGAACCACATATACGTTCTCAGAAGTTACACCAATACCTGTTTTAGTTTTTAATTTAAAAATATTTGCCATATTTTATTAACCTAGTGCATCCATTTCGATTAAAAGTATTTATATTAGCCGAATGCGATAGCAAAACGAATAGCATCGTCTCCACCAGCACCAGCACTTGCTGCAGCAATCGAACTCATATCAACAACAACTGTTGATCCATAACCAGTAACTGTAATACCAGTTCCGATAAAGTTCATATCGGTAAATCCAATACCAACTCTTCCAGTAATATTACCACTATTAGGAGTTACTGTTGCAAATCCAACACCAAGTCCAGAAGTGAATAGTTGACTATCTTGATAGAGATCACCCGAAAAATTAACATCACCGTGAACATCTAAGGTATAGTCACCTGTCGGTTGTACAGTTCCTATACCAACAGAATTGGCAATACCAATCTTACCAGTTGTATCATTAACTGTTATAAACGACCCAAATTGTGATATTTCCCTATTATTAGCCATATTTTATAGATGATATCATTTTATATTTATGGGGTATCATATTACTTATTTTTTAACTCATCTTCTAGTTCACCAATACGAGAAGTTAATTCCTGTATTGCAGATATTAAAGCAGGAATAAGACGCTTTTTATCTAAACCCTGAATACCATCAGAACTTGTATACCAAGCATCCTTAGATTCATATGAAGATTTATCTAATGTTTCTTTTACATTCTGTGCAATAAGACCTGTCTCTCTTTCACCTGCCTTATAGAATCCATCTTTCCAAGTAAAATTAACAACTTTAAGATTATTAACAAGATCCAAACCACCAACATAATCAACAATATCTTGTTTTAATACTATATCAGAACTATCATCTTCGTATATATCACGCACTTTATATGTTGCACTACCAATATCATATGCATTATTTGCTATTGGTAGAATATTTGCACTAAATCTAATACCTTTATCGTAAGATCCACTATCAGAATCAACATAAAGTGGTTGAGACCCTATACCAGTAGCAGTAAGTGCGGTAGTTAAACCAACAATATCCAATCTTCCACTCATATTAGTATGAGCAGTACATTGATAAAACAAAGGATTAGGTGCATCTTGTGGAACCTTAAATATAAGATCGGTTCCATTCGCAGCAGAGTTATTAGTTATTCCAGTATTGTATGCAGTACCAGAAGTATCTTGATATGAAGTTTGAATCCTAAATGGATGCCCACCAGATCTATTCTTAAAGATATAGGTTTGTCCTCTTACCAAATTTAAAGAAGGATCGTTTACTGTTCCAGATAATCCAGTACCAGTAAAAGTATAATCAGAAGTTCCATTTGCACCAAGAGTCCATACACCCAAAGCACCATCAAAATGAGTTGCAGTACAGGTTCCACCAATAGAAACATCAGTACTAATCGCAACATTAACTGCGTTTAAATTTAAATTGTTAGGACTTGTAATCGTTGGTGTACCTGAAGCACCAATCAGATTAACTTCCTTTACACCAAAACCCTTCTCTGCCATTATACTTTTTGATTATTTATGATTGTTGTAATGATATACCAGTTATAGTGATACCAGAAACTTTTGGTCTTATATCAGATGCATATGGATTATTTAAGACTCTATTTGGTGCTCCTCTTAAATTTCCATTACCTCTTACATTATAACATTCACCAGCATTAGAAGAATCATATGTTGCATTATAACTCATTGACCAATATGCAGCATCGTTAACATTTGGATATGGATCAGATAATTGATCTGTAGTTACAGCACCAGGACCGCTATCAAAGAATTTATGTATATTGTTTTGTGTTGCTTTTCGATTTGTTTGTAATTCT
>VTLG01000413.1_pt1 | contig 10884 bp, 13 predicted proteins | sample 4694571 | NCBI WGS metagenome assembly VTLG01 (sample SAMN12604809, study PRJNA352737) | marine metagenome | biome: ENVO:00000447; feature: ENVO:00000209|ENVO:00000569|ENVO:01000036; material: ENVO:00002151; isolation source: viral sequences binned using virsorter ... | reverse complement strand
ATTACTCCTTTAAAAAGTTTTTCAGATATTATTTTTTAGACCTAGATTCATCTTTCTTAATGGCAGACATATATTTTGCCATTTGGTCAGACACTTCTTCGGTTTCTTCTGATCCTTCTTCAGTAAGAACCTCAGTTTCCTCAGCTTCTACTTTTCCAGAACCAAAATAGCTTTCCTTTATCGTTTGAAGCTTCTCTTTGTAAGACTCTTCATCGGAAAACTCAACATCATCAACCAGACTTTGGAACTTTTCAGTTTCGGTATCAGTCATCCCATCAGCAACATCGGCAATCATGGACTCTTTTACGAGTTCACCTTTTGCCTTTTTCAACTGAACATTTTCTTCCATCTGTTTGTTTAATTTATCTTCCAATTCTTCTATTTTAGTCAAATTGGCTTCCAAGATGTCATACTTCTCATCTGGAACATCGATATAGTGATCTTCAAATAATCCTTTCAGACCACTAATGAAATCTTCTGCGATCTCACCTTTGAGCCCACGCTCAATAGAGAGTTCGTTATCAGTCATCCATTGTTCAACAACATAATTAAGATAGTCATCGACTTTCTCAACCATACTTGTCATTGAAGTTTCCGCAAGTTCTTTCATCTGCTTGTCGTTTTCTTCCTGAATCTTTTCCAATTCAGAACGAACCTTTGACTTAATAGCAGTTTCAAAAATTGTTGCAGCTTTTGTTTTAAATTCTTCAGAAAGTTCTTCATCTGCAATCAAAGCTTCAACATCTTGTGAGACATCTAAATCTTCGATTTTTTGGTCAATAGATTCTTTAACTTTCTTTGATTCTTCTTTTTCATCTTCATCAGAATCTTCTTCGTCATCCTCATCTTCTTCTTGTTCACCAATAACTTGTGAACCATACATTTTTGCAAGATCTTCTTTTTTCAGACCTTTCATGTGGTCTACAAGACCAGCAAGAATTTCGGATTTAAGTTTAGGAACTTGAACAGCTTCTTTTTTCACTTGCTCTTCTCCTTCTTCCTCATCTTCATCATCATCTTCGTCATCATCTTCTTTGACTTTTTTAGATTCAGATTTTGCTTTTTTAACATCTTTTGCTAAATCTGGATTTTTCTTGGCATCATCTTCACCATCATGCTTTGTAACTTTTGCTGTAGATTTATCCGCTTCTGTTACTTTTTTAGCTTCGGTGACTTCAGACTCTTCCAATTCTTCCATTTCTTTATTGAGTTCTTCAGACATATAGTCTCCTTTAGTAGTTTTGATTAATTATATTTATAATATTAGAGTTTTGAAAGAAACATTTCAAAGGCCTTTCCGGCCTTATTTGCGGAAGCGACTCTCTGAATACGGGCAACTTCTTCTTCTCTAAGAATTCCGTTATCCCAAATCCATTCTTTCCCTTCCATTATTCCTTCCACAAACGCCTCTGGTGCAGACGGATCAGCGACAATATCTCCTGCTGTTGCAAGATAAAAATCATCTTTAACTACATTAGTTTGACCCTTCTTTTCAAGTGTACCCATTCCTCTACTAGAGATTCCAAGTTTAGCACCTGCATTTAGCAATTCTTTGACAATTTTACCGTTAGGTGTGTCAAGAATCTTTGCTTTCCCGATGATATTTTTACCTTCGGGGTATAGTTCTTCGATTAAATGAGAAACCCTGTCCAAATTGACCGTTGGCCCCTCTGGATGTCCTAATTCTCCGAAAGCTCGTTTATTCTGAACTAGTTCTTTATTATATCGAGCAACTTCTTTTGTTAAAATATTAAGAGGGTATAATCTACCATTCCGATTTTTAGTCTCGGCTTGCATGAAAACCCCTTTGATTTTCAAATCTTTACCATCCTTACCTTCAGTAAGAACTTCAAAATTATCAAACATTTCTGTGATTAATTTCATTATTAACCTCCTGTATATTGTTTATGTACAACAATAACAGCATAGGAAGCGCCTGATACCGTAATACCAAAATCTGCTGTATTTGTTCCTGACAGAACAGTTCCTGCTGCACCTAAATTCCAATGACCTGTACCTGTAAAGGCATGAACAGCAGTACCACCTCTATCTATTGTAATAGAAGTTGCAGTTTGCCAAAACATTTCAACAATATCCGCTGATACTACAGCAGCTTCATTAGTTGCTTTAAGTTCTGCTAATGTTATTGCACCATCTGTGGAATCTATATGTAAAACACTTCTACCCTGTGAATTTGTAATTGAATTTGCCATAGTTTATCCTAAATTGTTAGCATTTCTTTATCAAAATAATTCATAATATCTTTAACTTTTACACCATGTTTTTTTGCAACTTTTTCTACATTCTTGTCAAATGTACTTAAAAAATCGCCTGGATTCTTTTCCATTGTGGTAAAGACATCATCTACAGCCTTTTTCAGTTTAGGTGTAAGTTTTTTATAAGTAGATGATTTCTTGTGTTCATCTTTCTCTACAACCCATGTATTAAATTCTTTAAACTTCTTCATCGGCAGAGTCCTCTACTGAGGTATCGAGTTGTCCTTTTACCAAAGAATTTGCCACTTCTACTCGTTTTAAGTCCAATGCACTTCCTATTTTTTGTGCCATTGAATTTTTAAAATGACTTTCAGCATCAATTTTGTTGTCTCCAACTACTGCTGAAATCATATCTGGTAGTTCACTCATAATTTATCTCCAAGTTGTTATTATAGTTCTTCATCTTCATCAGGCGATGGCTCTGATTCCATTTCTTTATCCATAGATTCAATTTCATCATCTGACATTCTGAATACTTGTTTCTGAACATATCTTTTAGAAAAATATTGTCCAATAAATGGTTCTATTGTATTTAGGACATCTAAACGGTCACGCAATAGATCCATATCTCGCATCTCTGCATAATGTCCATCCTTCATATATTCATATGAAAGATTTTCTTTAATACTTAACCAATCATCCTCTGCAACAACACCCTTGAGTATTAATTGTGTTTTAAGGATATTATTAAAGAGAGTATTAAATTTCTTACGCAGCTTCTGAACAAACTTAGTGAATTTTACTTCATCTCTTGTTATTTCTGCGCCCCGACCCATATTAAATCCACTCTCAGTCTCTAAACGACTGATAGGGATATTTAATGATCGATATAATTTCTTCTGAAAATACAGTATATCATCAATCTCACCAAGATTTGAACCGCCCGGCAAAGTTGTAATTTCGGTTCCTCTACCACCCTCTCTACGTGGCAACCAGAAATCCTCTAACATACTCATCTGCTGACGGTCATCCTTTATCTCACCAGTTGAAGCATTATACACCAACTTGTTTCGATAACGATTCATCACATCTTTTAGATATTGTTCTGCCTTAACTTTGGGTAGATTTCCAACATCTATATAGAAAATTCTTCGTTCTGGAGCTCTTGCAATACGATAAATTACTACCGCATCCTCAATCATTCTTAATTGATTGACAGGCTTAATAGCTTTATGTAAATAAGAACGTACTAACGCTTTAGAAGGATCAAATAATCCTGAAGGACAATTTGCAATCGCATCGGCGGTAATTTTAAGAGTTCCACCAATCGCACTAGATGTGTTCGATGTGGAAACTGCACCTCCTTCATTATATACATAATAATCTTCTAATACTTTAACAGTAGGTGAACCTTTTTTGGTTACATCTTTATCTACTTTTCGTACTCTTTTTATTTTTAAAGCATCAATATATCTTAATTCTTGTATTCCTTTTTGTGGCTCTTCTTCATCTATAATTTTATGAAAATGAAGACGACCATCTATATACCAACGCCTAAAAAGATCATGTGCTTTATTATTGAAATCCAACAAGTGTAATACTTGTTGAAATTCTTCTCTAACTCTAGCTTTGATTTTGTGTGAATAGGGGAGATTATCAACATTAAGAGATACAGAAGCCTTTAATTCATCTGTATTTACCGATTCGTTGACAATATCTTCGATTGCGAGATCACATTCGGGATGTTCTGAAGTTGACCTATACCTTCTAATAAGATCAGATTCCGATTTGGTCTGACCTTCTATATCTATAAATTCACTATAAAAACCAGCTGAGGTAGTTGCTCCATCTTCTGGATCGGGGAGAACAAAACTTGGTTGTTCTCCCTTTTCCTTAGAAGCTCTAGTAATTTGAAATCCAAATAGTTGCGCCATAATACTCCGTACTCAATTTATCAATGTAAATATTTATACGAAATATTAAGTTGTAGTATTTGCTTCAAAAAATTGATAACGATAGGTTACTTCAAATTCTTCCACAGCATCATTTCCATCATATGCTAATTCTATAGGTGCTACTGTCAAGGGCCACAAACCTCTGAATGTATAAGATTTGATTACTTGTCCTGCACGATCTAGTTGATCAACAAATGCATCAACTTGATAATCAGATGGATTTTCTAATCCACTATTATCAGAAAGTGCATTGATTCCATTCATCCATCGCTCCATGGCATTACGGATTAAGAAATCGGTATCATTCATAATAGTTGTACTCCATGCATCAAATACTCTGTCTCCTGCAATAAACAGTTGACGGCCTCTGAATGGCACAGGTACTTCACCTAAAGTCATGCCAGGTAAATTAGTTGCTTTACAGAGAAAAGACATTGTTCGTGTCTCTCCACCTACTGCAGCAAAGCCCGGAAAGGGCATTGTTACTTGAAACTGATTACCTCTTGCACCACCACCTTTTAGTACTGCTTTAAAGTCGTTTATGTTTGCCATGATTCCTCCTATGCCCCAACTACTTCACTAAACGCAACACCAGTTTTCGTGGCGATGAAGTTTAGAGAAATAAAGTTAATAGACCGAGCAGGTTTGACAAAAATGTCAGCGACAAACTCGTTACGGTCAACAACGCTGCCTGGGTTGTTGGACTCGTCACATACAACTAGGAAATCTGTGATTCCCCTACGACCTTGTACATCACGCAAGAAAGGTTCAACCATATTCCTAAATCCTGCTCTTGTGAACTCATCGTTGAATTCAAACAACTGAAATTTAGATGCGGTTGAAATTGCTTTCTCAATTACGATGAACAATCTTCGCACATTAATGCGGTCAAATGCACTTGGTTTTGCTTGTGCAGTTTTATCTCCGTACAAGACTGTACCTTGGCCGGGGAAAGCACAAATTGGATTTATTCTTGCACGATACAAGATGTCTCTGTTAGCTTTCTGTGGGTTATAAGCAAGTTTTACAACTCCTCTTATTTGTCCACGATTAAAACCTCCAGGCGAGAACCATGCATCTGCAACCGAATCTGTTCTTGCACAAAGTCCTGCCATATCTCCGTTTAGGGGAATCCATCGATAAGTGTCATTGTACTTATCGTATGTGTATTTGTATCCACTATCGAACATAGCATAGGATGTTGATGTTAATGCATCGAAATATCCTTTGACATTTGATGTTTGTGTTACTTCATTAGCTACATTCACAACGTCACTTAATTCTGGTGACACAAATGCGACTGCATCTTTGCGGTCAGTACACATATCCATTGCATTTCCTGCTTTGGTTGCATCTGCTTTACCACAAATGAACAGATTTAAATCAACCGTTTCTGTATCCTTGAATCGGTCAATTCCATCTTTTTGTTCCCCAGCAGTTAATGCATAGTCATCTACTCCACCTGTGAGTGAAATTGTAGTAATTACTTCAGTTATTGCAGTATATAATGTAGTACCTTGTTCTAATGCAGTATTACCATAACCAGTACTAACGCCTGGATGATCCATCCAATAGATGTATGAAGATCCATTATAGATAGCATCTACATAATAGTTATTAGCACCTTGTGCATTTCTTGCATCTGCAATTTTAGATACTCCTGACCATTTTTCCAAAATTTCTTTTGGAACACCAGAAATACCACCATCTTCATCTATTACAATAATATGCATCTCATCAGCGGTTGCTACTCCTGTACGATCTTGCACGAATGTTGATGTGCCAGGAGCACCGTCAAATTGGTCATAATATTCCCACCGTCTGCGAACATTTGTTGCAGCTGAGAGAGCAGTTCTTAATCCACCAGCAGTATTTGCTGTACCATATCTTTCAATAGTTAATGTATCATTAGTAACATCTGTTACTTTATATTCTGAACCATCTGCTTCTTGAAAATATACAATATCTCCTTCATTGTATGCTGCACCACCGTCACCAGCAGATCCAGCTGGATCAACTCCAAGTTGAGTAGAACCAGCAGAAGGTGTTCCAGTTGTTACTCCAAGAACTCCAGCAGCGCCGGAATATGTTTGTTCAAATTCAGTTGCATTTGGACACATGGCAACTTTTAAGTTGTTACCCCATGTACCAGCGGTTCTTGCTGCCCATTGTCCTACGGATGCAGCTCCGCCACTATAAGGCCCTGTGGCCCCATCCCCATCTTTCCAATGGGTATTATTCTTAATCAAAATCGCAGTACCAGAAGTACAAGCATTTACAGCAGCACTTGCAGGGCGAACCACCCTTAAAGCATTACCGTATCCAAGAAAAGCAGCACCAGCCATCCAATCTTCAAAATGATTACTGGCTGACTGTGGTTCACCAAAAATTTGAACCAACTCTTCTTCAGATGCAATTGCGGTAATAGTATCAGTAGGCCCTTTTTCTGCGGCCATTACTATACCAGCAATTGATGTTGCAACTGCCGGAACTACGTTTGTTAAGTCTTTTTCTGTTACCTGTACACCAGGCGAAACTTGAAACGCCATTCCAATCTCCTTATTTAATAGAAATGTTATTGAAAGTATTTATACTTTTAGGGATTTTCATTATAACTTTTTGGAGTTATAAATAATTATATGTCACATTATGAAAAATACAAAGATGTAATTAAAGAAGGAGTTAGAAAGGCTCGTAGAAAACGTGATATATGGATTAACGAATATCTTGCCGAGAAGGTATGTACATATTGTGGGGAAGCAGAAACGTGTGCATTGGCATTCTACCCTGACAATAAAGAAATCAGAATCATTTCAAGATCGAAAGGACTCAGAGAAAGACTTCGATTACCGATTTTGGAACGGATACAAAAGAATACGATTGTATGTTTAAATTGTGAGGCTAAGTTGAATAATGATATTCAATTATCACCAATCCTCTAAGTATTCTCTGTTAGAAGATACTACTGGATTCCATACTGAACCAAATTCATCTATATTTTCTCCAATTTGTTCACCATGTTCATCTCTAACTCCATTTAAGACAAATCCGAATGGGGCCATATCTTGATCCACCAAATCTTCTTTCTCTTTCCAGAGTTGTTTACGAATATCTAAATCAACCAATTCTTTAAAATAAGTCTGGTCTGTCAACCAACTGAATAGTACTAAACACATCACCAGATCATCAGTATTTCCATCCTCTCCTGCCCATGATTGTCCTTTTCCTACAAAGGAAGATAACTCTGCAATTGTATCAAAATCACATACTATTAACTTATCATCTTCCATAAGAGTTTTTAAATTGGAACAACCAATTTTCTTGAGAGACTTAGTGGTTCGTACACCTAACTGGGCTTTCTTACCAGAGAAACCACCTCCTGCAATCTGACCATTTCTACCATGTTGTGTAGTCATAATCATATTGTCATATTCCATATCAAACTGTAGTGCATCTGCTACCTGAGCTCCAATATCATTAATTTCAACCATAACGTATGCAAAATTATATATCTTTGCAATTTTATGTATAATCATTGGAAATTGCATTGGTTTAATTTCGTTATCTCTATATACCGCAACTTGTCTATAAGGAAGTTCAGATACATCCATTACTATAAATGCAGAATAATCATTAGTCACTCCTCTTGAAACATCAACAGTTATTACATAAGAAGATTCAGGATTTGGTTTTTCATATACTCTTAATCCTGCATTAGCTGTGATTGGTGTTGAATGAGACAATGCCCCCAATTTTGAGGCATGAATCAGAGTATTAGAAGAACCTAAGAATGAACAATCAAACTCTGTCTGGAATTGTTCTTCACCTATATTCTTGATAGTTTCTTCTTTCCACTCCTCATCACGGCCTGGTATTTCACTCCAATGTACCTCTATGGGAATGTAAGTGTTATTACCATTCTCTGCATCGTTCCATAACTTGTAAAACATATTCATTCCGTTTGGTGTACTCACCATCATTACTTTGGATTCTTTACCAGAGGAAATTGTAGGATATACAGAACTTAGGAATTGAGTTGCAATATTATTAGGTACATAGGCAAACTCATCTAAGAAGATAATATTGTAAGACCCACCTCGAACGGCAGAAGCAGAAGTTGAACTGGCAAGAATCTTTGAGCCATTTTCTAATTCTAAGCTACCCTTGTTCCATGTCATGACTCCTTGTTGTAACCATTTAGGAAGATGTTCGTATGCAAGTTGCAATCTACCAAGCAAATCTCTTGCAACAACAGCTTTATTTGCAAGTATTGCAACACTAACTGTGGGATTAAAAAGACAGAAGTGTAATAGGTATGCAATGATTGTGGTGGATTTTCCAGATTGTCTTGGAAGTTTGCAAATGGTGAATCTCTCCGTATGGAAAGTCCACATCATCTGCCTTTGGAAGTTATAGAGCTTAAAGGGTATTAAACCCTCATCTAAGCTCACTATTTTGACATAAGCTTCTGTGAAGTAAACAGGATCTTCCCAGCATTTTTGATATTCCTGTATCTGTTTTTTGGTAAACTCAATTTGAACATTAGCCCGTTTGAGATTCGGGTTTTCACGATACAACTGTTGCATTATTTTTTATTTTTAATTAGTTGTTGAAGTTCTTTTGTAGAACCAACAAATAAAGAGTTGTTATTAGTAACACGTTGAGGTTGATCTGCTTCTTTGAGTTTCTTTTTAGTGGTTTGGAGATTGACTAACTTCTCTGTATTCTCAGCATTAGTCTTTAAGAGTTGTCCTGCAACTTCGTAGGCTCGGGGATGGTCTGTTTCTTGTGCGACTTGCAGAATACCACTTAGAGCATCCTGGCCACGTTCTATTATATGATAAAGATTCTCTCGACTGTATTTAAAATCATCTTCATCTTCTTCACTTGTTTGTGGTCTAGGAATCACAGTAACGGTTTGGTGTGTGGAGGCAACCGTTTTTTTATCTGCAATCCCTAGAATTTCGTTGATTTTTTCCATTACTCATCCTGTCCTGTCTCTACATTATAATTCTTTGCATCTTCAAAGAACGATGAGGTTTCATTAAATCCAAAATCTTCATCCAAACCAGCGGAAACTGGATCTGGTGTAACAGTAAGTCTTTGTTGTCGTGAAGGTGCAGCTGTGGAAGAATCTGTATATTGATCTACCTGTACTTTTGTAATAACTTGTCCAGAAATGACTGGCCCATACAAATAACATTTTGCAGTAAATGTCATAGTATAAATAATTGCCCTTCTTTCTGTAAATTCACCTTCATAATTATCTTCATAATTAACACCAGTTAATATAATAGGAACATCTCTCTTACTACTCATCTGAACAATATCGTTGATAGTGATCGTGTAGTCAGGTTGAAAGTATGGTAAAATTTGTTCTACTATCTGCAATGCATCATCACTATTCTTTGACATTGCATATAATTCAAAGTCAATATTATAAGGAACTGGCATATATTGAGTATCCACCTTATTACCAGCAGAACCAGCCTTTTTTACTTTTTGAATCTTATTTAATTTTCGTGTACTGTCGTATGCAATTTGTCCAATCTCAAAACCAATTCTTGGTAGAGTAATTGCAACTGTTTTTGTTAAACTAGGATCTTCTCGCAATCTTGTTAGAAATTTCTGTTTTGCTCCGTATGCAAGTGGAACTTTCATAGATTGTGTTACATTACCAGAACCATCTTTTCTAGTAATATGGATGTCGTTAAAGAGTGTGCCAAATCCTACTACACACTTTCTTAAAGTTTCGTGATAAAAAGTACTTCCAAGCATTATGTTACCTCACCAAATGGGTTGATTTCTGAAAAATCAAGTATCGAATCACCTTGAGTTTCAAAGAAGCTAGTATCAGAAGAAGTGTCTATAGTAGATACACTATATGCTTCACTTACAATCCAATCACCATCTTCTGTTATTAAATAATTAGTTCCAGATTCCGTAGCGGTTTCTAGTACAACTTGATATTCAAGAGCATCCAAAGATTGTGATGTTTCAATATCATCAATCTCTGAAATACCAGTTGCCATATCTTCATGACTATATTCAAAAGTACGACATCGTAATTTAAATACAGGTAAATTAGCAAGTTGATAAAACGGATCATCATGATCAACAAAGCTTATTTCAAAAAGTTTCTTTGATTTTGCGTAATAAATTAAATCACCTTCATTTGGGCGACTACTAACAATTAAATTTTGATCTAAGGATATTAGTTGTTCAAACCTTCTCTTTGAAACTACAAAAGTAGCTTCATCCTGCATATCCAGACCAAATCTGGTCATCATTTCTTTTTGACCCTCATATCCTTCTATATTATCAAGATACATTTCTATAATATATGCATCATTGAAAGAACTTGAAGTGTCCTCATCAAACAAAGTATCTTCATTAACTAACTTTCTAGGAAGATAATATACATCCTGCCCGAATACTGAAAGTTGTTCAATAATTAGGTTCTCATATAATCTTTGTTCGGCTGTTGTGCCTGTATCAAAATAAACAGAAGTGGGCATTTTAATTTTAAACTGAGTACCACCATCCTGTGGTATAATGTTTTTGTGTATTCTTTTTCATCATATGGCCCTTATGTGTATGTGTAAAATATGAAGGCCATATTAATAATCTTCCAGCTTTAGGTACTACTTTTTTTCCATAATAAAGAAACTCTAATTCTCCCTCATCCTCATGACTAGTTAAACTTAAATGCC
>VTLG01010264.1_pt1 | contig 10885 bp, 9 predicted proteins | sample 4694571 | NCBI WGS metagenome assembly VTLG01 (sample SAMN12604809, study PRJNA352737) | marine metagenome | biome: ENVO:00000447; feature: ENVO:00000209|ENVO:00000569|ENVO:01000036; material: ENVO:00002151; isolation source: viral sequences binned using virsorter ... | reverse complement strand
GAATTAGAACCATTATCGCTTCAATAAAACTAGTACCTAGTCCTTCCATAATTCTTGTAAATTTAATTGTATCTTCTTGTACACGTTGACTTGCACCTTCAATGGTCCTTGCTTTGTCATAAACACTGTGGTACCATTCAACCATCGCAGTTCGCCATCTAAATAGATAATGTGCAGTAAAGTAACTTACTAGAACTGCAACACCTACATAGATACCTGCTAGTGTAATGAAACTTAATAAACTAGCCCAATACTCACCAATAGTGATTGCATTTGGACTACCTAATGCTTTTTGAATCATGTCGTAAAACTCACCGAACCACTCGTTGATCTTCACGTCAATTTGGACTTGTACCCATAGGCTGGACAGAATGGCTAACGTGCCAAGCCAACTCCACAGGAGCCACTTCCTGGTTTTAAAAAATAGAAACATTTGTTCCCCTTGCTAGTCTTCTCCGTAAGAGAAGTTTGTGAATCCATTTTCTTTGATGACTTGTAGCATATTGTTTACACGACCTACAAGTTCTTCTCTGTGCGATATCAAGAAAATGTTTTTGTTGCGTTCTCTTGTTGTCTTTTTAAGAATACTTAGACAAGCCTCAACACCATTTGGATCTGTACCGTTATCAATAAGTTCATCAATAAACATCAAGTCCAATGGAACATTTAGACTCTCATACACATCACGGAACGCCCAACTCAAACCTAGTATAAGTCTATTACGTTCACCTCTACTTAGATTATCAAAATCTAAGTCTTTTCCAAGTTCTGTAATTTCAACTGTAAGGTCATTAAGGAATCTTACTTCATGTGGTAATCCAGTTTTATCCAGATAATATTCAAGTCTTTTATTAAGATAGTTTAGATTTTGATCAATAATTCTTTTACGAATAAAACTACCTTTGTCTGTAAGCAATCTTAAAAGAAACTCTTGATGTTCTTTCAAACTGTTGATTTCATTAAGATGCTCATAATCAATCTGTTGCAATCCTTCTGCTTTTAGTTTTTCAATTTGTTCAGTGTAAGGATCAACTGCTTCTAATTCATTTTCCAAACTTTCAGCAAGTGTATTGATCTTACCTTGGTGTTCATATGCTTCGTTTAGATTTGGATAAACTGTATTTGGTTTATCACCTACTTCACCAATTTCCTCAATTACACTTTTATAATCTTGTAATTTTGTATCGTTATCAATTATGTGTTGCTCAGCATCTTGTTTTTGATTTTCTTTGTCAGCAAGTATTTCTTCTTGTTTTGCATCATGCAATTCTTGACCACAAGCATAACATTTGTGTTCTTGCAACATTGTTATTTCTTTTACAAGTTTATCAATGGCTTTTTGTTGCTTTGCACTATCAGATTCAATACTGTTCATCCAACGTCTTGCTTCATCAAGTTTGGATTTTTTATCATTGTAATCAACAAGCAATGCATGGCTTTTAATTTCTGTGTCAATGTCAATTTTAGTTAGTTCTGTTAGTGCTTCAGTTAGTTGTTCTTTTTTACCTTCATGTTTGTTGACCCAAAGTTTACTACGACCTATGGCATCATCAATACTGCTTTGTATCCTATTGTTACTGTCCTTGATACTGCGAATTTTATATTCTTCTTCTTTGATTTGATCCTTGACTGCTCTATTATTTTCTTTGAGTATTTCTGCTTTTGTACTTAATTGTGTTATACCCAGTAATTCTTCAATGAAATCTCTTTGATCATTTGCTTTCATAGCAAGGAAAGGTTCAGTATATGTGTTCAATGCACAAATATGTTTGAACATTGTATGGCTCATGCCAATAATTTCATCAATCTTCTTTTGTGTATTTCTATTCTCACCTTGTGCTTCGTCGACTGTACCTTCAATTTCTTCAGTATCATTCACAAACAACTTCATTACATTGGGTCTTCGACCTCTTTCAATCTTGTAAGTTGTAGTACCTTTTGTAAACTCCAAACTAACCAACATATTCTTGCCGTTGATCTTGTTGATTAGATTATCTCTTTTGATATTTGTAAGTGCATTACCATACAACGCATAACTTAATGCATTGATAATAGTAGTTTTACCTGTACCATTACGTGAACCATCTCCACCTAGGTCCAAGTTATTACCTAACACAAGAACTAGTCCGCCTCTGTCAAGGTTGACTGCCTGTGTTACTGCACCCACACTCATAAAGTTTTTAATTGTTAAGTTCTTAAATTTTATCATAATGAATTATAAATCGCTATTAATACGTTGTTGTCAAACGTTTCACTTTCTACTGCTTGTAATTGTTGTATTACAATTTGATCAACACTTTGAAACTCTATATCAGCACCTTCCATTTCTTCATGTTCAGTATTTTTCTCAGGTATTAGTGTAAGTTCTCTTAATTTATAATGATGCATAAATGTATCTTTGATAAAGTTTGCTTCTTCATAACTTATTTCTTTATCGATAGTTACCCTTGCATGGACATTAGGAGACAATACCCTATCAGGGTCTCGCATAAGTTTTGCAAGACTAATAGTTCTGTACTTTGGTGCTTCTTCCCAATTATGAAACTCAGGTTCTTCTCCCCAAGTTAATGTCATACAACCTCTGTCATCGTCCCAAGCATCTGCATAGTTGTGTGGAAAAGGATTACCCATATACACAATCTTGCCTTTTGCTTGACGCTTATGGAAGTGTCCACTAAACACCAATTCAGGGTGCTTGAAGTGTGATTCACTGATCTGTCCATGGTCAGGCATTTGGACCATTGCATTCATATAGAAATGTGGTAGTTCAAAATGCCCAAACATATACTTACACTTGATCTTAGATACCTGTTTCCATTCGTCGCCCACTAGCCAAGGAATGAATCCTACATCACCTTTGACAATTGGTTCATTTAAAATTTGAATATTTGGATATAATTCCGCAAACTGAATACTATTCATTTCTCTGGTATCTTTGTAGTATTCATCATGGTTGCCAGGAATCATGTAGACATTATCAAAGTTATCATTTAACTTTTGTAACCCTTTCAATGTATAGTTCAATGTGCTAACATTCACTGAAGCACGTTGATGATGCCAATCGCCACCAAATATACAAGTTTTAATATTTTGGTCTTTTGCTTTTTCAATCATCCAGTCTATAAACTTCAAACAATCCAAGTTGTGTGTCTTGGCATTGTTCTTCATTCCAAAATGGATATCTGTAAAAGCAATTACCTTATCAAATAAAGGCTCGCTATTCTTCAAGGTTAATCCTTTTCGTTGAAATCGCTGTAAGTATTGATCTTTTGTTCTTCCAAAAGTTTCTTCATATTCATTTCGTGTTCAAGTTGTCTTGTGAAACTCGGCATAACACCTGAATCCTGCAAAATATCATCTCTGATATTTTGATTTTTCTTTTCAATATTCAAAACCCTTGTGAAACTATTTGTAATAGCGGCAGTGTAATATGCAAACGGATTTGCACCTTTACTTTCGTCAAACTGTAATCCAATCTGACTTAACTGCATGAGTGCTTGTCCACGCATTTCATCCACATATGTGTAACCACGCCAGTTACTTCTGGTACTGTATCTTTCAACAAGTTTCAAATACATGAATGCTAACTTGTTGTTGATCTTTCCGTGATCTGTGCTGAAGTATCCGTTTTCAAGTCCACCTTTCCAGTGACTCCTGCCCACTTCCTTGATTTCGTCATCAACATAAGCATAATGCTTGTATGGAGGAAAGTTTACTTTCTCCTTGTAGTCTGCTTCTTTCTTGGGATTCTTTTTTGCTTCTTCTCTGTCAGGAATATGCTCAAATGTCATGACCCTAAAAACCAATTCGCTTTGATCGATCGAGTTTGGGTCTACATGAACTGCGTCTTTACCTCTAGTTGACTTACCTTCTGATTTAAGTTTTTCAACCATTTGGTCTTTGATTCTTTTTGCTCTAGCCGCTTTTGCTTCTGCAATATGTTTAGGTATATCCTTTACACTAGGAACTATTAAATCAAATATTTCATAACTTTCATCTAGATAATAACTATATGTATTCTTGCTTTTGGCAATTTCCTTCAATAAGTCTTTGTTGTTTAAGTAATTTACTCTTCTAGCCATATATTTTTCCTATAATAAACACCTAGGATCTACCTAGTTGTTTTATAATATAACGTATTATGCCCTAACTGTCAAGTGAAAAATACCCAGATAACAACATGATAAATACTTTAACAGGAGTTATTATCATGAGAATGCATCAGTTACTTTTTGAAGCAAAAGCAACTAAAACTGTTGCTATATATCCAGGTAGGTTCCATCCGTTTCATAAAGGTCATAAGTTTGTATACGACTATTTATCTAAGAAATATGGCACTGTTTACATAGCAACGAGTGATAAACAAGAAGAAGGTTCACCATTTTCTTTTGAAGAAAAGAAAAAAATGATGATATTAACTGGTGTGCCTGCGGATAGGATTGTTAACGAAAGACAACCATATATTGCTTCAAATATAGTAAGTAGACTAGATCCTAAAGACACTGGTGTGGTTTTTGGTGTTGGTAAGAAAGACATGGAAGGCGATAGTCCAAGATTTAAAATTGGATTGAAGAAAAACGGAGAACCTACATATTACCAAAACAACACAGATGATAAAAGAACGCATGACGAGCATGGATATTTAGAAGTAGTGCCAACACAAACATTCAAAGTATTAGGCGAGCCTGCTACAAGTGCAACAGAATTAAGAAGACAGTATGCAACACTAGATGATGCATCTGCAATAAAATTTATAGAAGATTTATTTGGAAAACATGATGTGGAAGTACAAAATATCATGGACGACAAGTTGGGTAGAAAATAATGGACTTAGATAACAATTACAGCATAGAAGCCAAAGGTAAACTCACCACAAAAACTTCTGGAGCATTTCAAGAGATTTTTGGTGACGCAGAAATTGTGAGACCTTTGAGAGATTTCAACGGGATAGTAATGCCTTATAATCCTTTGCTTAATGTTCAATATGATGCAAACTACAGTATGCAACAACCAGTGCATAGCAACTTCCAATATCCATTTTATCAGAACAGTGTATTTGCGGCTTTTACAGCGAGTTTTGTCCTCACATCAAACACTCAAAAAGAAGCAAGATATACTCTTGCTTGTCATCATTTTTTAAGAACTTGTACCAAGATGGTGCAATCAGGTAGTACTGATTTTACATCAGCGGACAAGACTGGATCACCTCCACCAGTATTAAAGTTTAGTGCTTACGGAGATAAAATGTATAAAGATGTGCCTGTAGTAATTACCAGTTACAATTTTACCATGGAAAATGATAAAATTATGATAAACGTAATCGATGAAAATGGTAGAAAGACAGAAACATATGTACCAGTTGAATGGACAATGATTTTACAATTACAACCAGCATATAATCCAAAACAGAATCGTAGAAAATTCAATACAGCAGATTATGCTAATGGTAGACTAATAAGTGGCGGATATCAATAATGGCTCAGAATCACAAAGAATCATCACAGTATTTTGATACACCCTTGGTAGATAATTCTTATCTGGATATAGCAAGGATAAGACCGTTATTACCAGATGTTACAGATCAAGACTATACCGTGCCACCCAAATTTGCTAATAGACCAGATCTATTGGCATTTGAGTTATACGATAACCCAAATCTCTGGTGGGTATTCCAGTTACTGAACATGGATAAACTTGTTGATCCGCAAAACGATCTAGTTGAAGGTTTAGTAATAAGAATAGCAACCGCTGACAGAGTATTTGGGGAACTATTGTAATGGCGAATAATTTCAAAGCAAATACCAGACCTGCAGATAATAGAACCTCTGCCAGTAGCTCAACCAGCACTTCTCCTACTAGTACCACAGTATATCTAAAACACGTTAGAGAAAATAAACTGGATAGCATAGATTTACCAACTTGTCTATGGTCCTTGTACATGATCAGTGAAGATGCATTTATGAACAACAAAGACATTAATGCAATCAAACTTTCTGGTAATACTAGAAAAGTGCTTATTGCTTCTTCAGGCAGGACTGATGAATTCACTATTAGTAATGTTAATATTGAAAGTAATATTGGTAGGTTACCTGGCGTTAACACAAATTTTACATTTGATATCACAACACCATATCAATCAGATCTTATAGATAAACTTTTAACGTCTGCCGCTTTGTTAGGAACAAATAATTATTCAAAGGCGCCTCTATTTCTAGAATTAAATATCAAAGGTAGAGATCCAAAAACAGGATTGTCAAAGCATTTCGCAACAAAGAACTTTGCAATATTCATCAGGAATATGACATTTGGTATCAATGAAGAAGGAGCGAAGTATAGTGTTGATGCCGCTTCTGTAAATGATTTTCCCAGAGGTGATGTAGCAGAGAATCTCAACGAACAAATTTCATTGCAAGGCGATAACCCTGGACAACTGCTCAAGGATCTTTCAGACAAACTACTAAAAAGAGACGAAGCCTCTATTTCGATAAGAAAATCTCTAGCAGATCAATATGAATTTACTTTTACAGATAATGCACAACAGATAGCAACTACTGATATTAAAGTTGACGAATATACTGCACCTAACAAAAGTGCTCCAAAGAACAAAGAGAAAGAAGAAAAAGTTACAGCCACAGAAAAGACAAATCATACGCCAAGCAAAAAGTTGGCAATTGATTATGAAAAAGGAACTGGTATAACAACTATCATAGAAAATTTGATGATGAATTCACCAGTGCTTAAAAAGAAAGTACAAGAATATAATGATAAAAATGAAAAATTTGCAGAAAAACTAAAAGCAGATGGCAAAGCCACAGGTGCTAAAAAAGTTAATATCAAACAATTTTATAATTTTGATACTCAGGTCACATACTTAGGTTATGATTTTTTAAGGAGAGATTACGCAAAAAAATATGAATACAGAATCAGTATGTACGACACTCCAATTGGCTATGTTGGTCAAACTGATATCTCATCAGACAAAAAACAAAATGTAGACAGGATAAGTGAAATTTCTGACAGGATAGGTATTAAGAAATTATATAACTATTTGTACACTGGTAAAAATGATCAAATAATAGATTTAAGTTATAACTTTGATAATATGTATTATGTTGCCATAGGTGCCCAATCAGAAATTATCGATAGTTTCAAATTCTTACCTGGTGTGAAATATGACGAAGGATTAAGAAAGAAACTAGATGAAGCCAGAATCGCAAATAAAAATTTAAAACTTTATGTCCAATATAGTAAATCAACAGATGCAAAAGAAAGATTAAAACTCCAACAAGAATTAATTAAAGACGATCCTGATCTTAGAGCAAGAGTACAAGCATCAGAGTTCACAGGAGAAAGTTTTGATAGTATTGTTGTTAAGGACTTAGAGAAATGGCAACAAAGGGTGGACGCCGCAGAAGATGGATTAAGAGAATATAATAGTAAATTTGAACAAAACGTTGATAAGCATACCGCACCAGGTGCAGTATCTACAGAGAATGAAAACGTCAGAGCAACAAGCAGGGTAGCACAAGCACTCAGCAATCGACAAAACAACAATGCTAGAGGCAATGGAGGTCAGATTACTGTTGCAGGAAAAGTAAATCCAAATGTAGGAACCAATACTATCTTTGCAGGAGATGTTTCCAGACAAGCATTTATTGATTACTACAAAACAAAACCTTTGCCTGTGATGTTCCATGAAACCGGCAAAGTCACACAGACCGGTGTAGAAGGCGACACAGAACCAGGCGGCGGATTGTTAGCACAGTATTTTAACAATGCAAAAAATGCAGGAAGTGTTGGAGATATGCTTAACTTGGAAATGACAATCAAGGGAGACTTGTTGTATTTGCCAGATTTATCAAGGAATTCATTGTCAAATAGAGATATCGTTCAATCAAAACCTTTAATGATAATTATTGTTAGCAATCAAGTTAGTGAATACAACAAAGATGGATTCATGAGAATTAATAGTAAAAATGCATTAAATGGATTATACATGGTTATTTCTGCTAACCATAGATGGAGTGATGATGGACAGTATACTATATCATTAGACTGTCGTAGAGACTTGGGAACGGACTTACACGGTCTGACTTTCAGAGGTGCAGAATACATAACTGATTTGAATATATAGGAAATTAAATGACCAAGAAAAAATATATCACTACTAATAAAGTATACAAAGACACACCTGCACAATACAAAGGTGGAAACGCCAGTAGACACAACGGCATATACATTGCTGTAGTTAAAAAATCATATGATCCACAAAAGATGGGCAGATTGTTAGCATGGGTTCCTGACTTGGGCGGATTAGAAGATGATGAATCATATTGGAAGTCTTTCAGTTATGCAAGTCCATTTGCAGGACAAAGTCCAGCCAAACCAGAATACATACAGGGCACTACATTTGAAAGTACGCCCGTTGCTTACGGTATGTGGTTTGTGCCACCTGATGAAGGTAACAAGATTGTAGTAGCGTTTCTAGACGGAGACGAAAATAGAGGTATATGGTTTGGTGCTCTACAAGAAAGTTACATGAATCACAGTATGCCAGATATTGCTTTTGCAAAGTCTAACAAAACAGGTCATCCGTTGGAAAGACCTGTAACAGAATACAACAAGCATGAAAGTGTTGTCAATCCGCATGATCCTGCAAAAGGTAGGCCAGAACACACACCACGTTTTAACAGTTTAGTAGAAGCAGGACTTATCAGAGACTTTGTACGAGGTCCAACAACAAGTAACGCACAAAGGGAAACACCAAGCCAGGTATTTGGTATGAACACACCTGGTCCTATTGATGCTACACTTCCAAATGCGGCACAGGTAAAGAAAAGACATGGTGGTCACAGTCTGGTATTTGACGATGGTGATATCAGGGGTACTTCAGAATTAGTGAGATTGAGAACCAGGGGTGGACATCAGATATTACTACATGATAGTGCTGAATTAATTTACATTTCAAATAAAGAATCAACTGCTTGGGTTGAACTTGATAATAGAGGCAACATAAGCATTTATGGCAAAGGTGAGTTCAGTGTCAGAAGTGAAGGCAACATGAACTTGCACACAGATAAAAATTTAAACATTGGTGTTGATGGAAATCTAAATGTAAATGTTGGTGGTAATACACGAATCAATCAAAATGGCACAATGGATCATAGAATTGGTGGTGCAATAAAAGAAACATTTGCAAGTACCAGAGATACTAAGATCACAGGTGATGTTAAAACTGAATATGAAGCAGATTACGATTTAACAGTTGGTACAGAAACAACAATTAATACAGGTACACAATACAATGTTAGGGCAGGAACAAATATTAGGAATAGAGCATTAGGTGGTGAGTTCACAGTTATCTCTGCATCAGACTTTGTTGCAAAGAGTGCCAATGTACATCTTAACCCTTCTAGTACACCTGCTTCACCTAATGATGCAGATAGTCCGGCTGAAGCAAGTAAGGTAAGTTTGAAGAGACACAAAAACATCACTGATCCATTAGAAGCATTGAGTCCGGGTAGTCATTCAAATAACAAAACATCTCCTACATCAACATTTCCTACAATGGAACCTTGGGTGGGTCATAAAACATCAAGTTCAAGTTACAGTTTTACAAACAGTGCCGCGGCGGGTAACCCGATACAAGAGAACACAAGTAATAGAGCAGAAACTTCTATAGAAGGTAATGCTCCTGCTAAGACTGGCGCAATTAGCTCTGTAGCAAATAAACCTTTGGACTATGAAAATGCAGAAGGTAAATTTGTTGGAACAGGTTATGACAGTGCAGGCAATCCACAATACGAAAAAATTGAAGATTCATTGAATGAAACTGATGCAACTGCACAAGGCAAACCTCAATCACGTTTTGAAGTTAACGGTATGACAATAAGTGATAATGGATTGAAATTTGTCATGCATCACGAAGGTTTTAAAAAGAGCGTATACAAAGATGTAGCACTACTTCCTACTATTGGTGTTGGACACTTACTATTACCAGAAGAAAATCAACGTGGTGCTATTAACATTGGTGGTACATTTATTAAGCCACCTTTGACAGATGATCAAGTGATGGCATTGTTAAGGCAGGATCTTGTAAGATTCATTAAATCAGTTCAAGAAGCCTGTAAAACAGAACTTACACAAAACCAATTTGATGCGTGTGTGAGTTTATCATTCAATATTGGCGTTGGTGGATTCAAGAAAAGCAGTGTCGTAAAACGTATCAATTCAGATGATTTTCCAAACGTACCTGATGCATTTATGATGTGGACGAAAGCCACTATAAATGGACAGCGTCAAGTAATTAAAGGACTTGTAAATCGTAGAAGAGCAGAAGTTGACCTATTTACTAAACTTTCTAGCACAGAATAAAAAACTGCTTTAACCTAGGCGATAAATAAATATAGAGGCATATAATGACGTCATTTGTAGGATATAGTAGTAAAAATAAACTAAAAGGCCCATTCACGTTGCGTGATATGGATCTAAGTATTGCTGATTTTGTAAATCACCTTGAAACTAGAAAAGGCTCAAGAGTCATGTTGCCAGAATTTGGAAGTATATTACCTGAATTAGTAATGGAACCATTTACTTCTGATCTAGTTGAACAGATAAAATCAGAAGTATTGGATATAGCAACAGAAGATCCAAGATTGAAAATTAATAATGTAACAGTTGAGCAGGTTGAACAAGCACTATCTATTAAAATAAGTGCATTCTATGTTCCAACCAAAGAAGAAAAAGAAATTGATTTGTTATATGAAAACTTTGGAATAACGGCGGAGAGTTAAGATGGCACAGTCTGTAAGACAAAATAATTTATTTGCGGCAGAAGATATTGACGTTATTGTAAGAAGTTTTTCCGAAATTAATTTTACATCAT
>VTLG01008550.1_pt1 | contig 10885 bp, 15 predicted proteins | sample 4694571 | NCBI WGS metagenome assembly VTLG01 (sample SAMN12604809, study PRJNA352737) | marine metagenome | biome: ENVO:00000447; feature: ENVO:00000209|ENVO:00000569|ENVO:01000036; material: ENVO:00002151; isolation source: viral sequences binned using virsorter ... | reverse complement strand
CCTTTTCCAGTATGATACGGCATATTATTTTCCTTTCTTTTTTTTCTTGTTTTTTTTCTGACTTTTTAAGATTGCCATCTGCAATGCTTTAGGCAATTTTTTTTGTTTTGCAGTTAAAGCCATTTTTTCTCCTTAATGTAATACAGTTGAATGTATAATAATAAGGATACCACAAAATATTAAAATTTGTACCCATGTTTTTAATTCTTGGAATGTTTCCCAAATTTCTTTTAATTTTTTCATAAACTCTCCTTCTCTTGTTGAGTTATTGGTGTATATACCTCATGAATTGTTTTACATATTTTACATGAATAAATATTTAAAATATACTTTTCTCCATCCATTTCGCTTTCAACATCATGGTTGCCATATAATATAATAGAATTCTTTTGATAACAATTCATGCAAACCATCATTTTTTTGTATCTGTCTTTTTATACTTGTCAAAACTTCTCAATCCAGATATTCCAAGCATCCCAAATAAAAGGGGCATCATAACTGACATATCAGCTTGAGGAATGATAATTCCAAAACCAGCTAAAATAGGCGATACCATATAATTAATTGCTAAAGATAAACCACATATCCAGCCAATCAACGGTCTCCAGGAACTTTGAAACCAATTGCCTTTCGCTTCTGCTTGATTGACCTTTATTTGCTCCAAAGCTAATGCCTGGGCGTGTTTTTCTGCCATTGTAGATATTTCATGAGCTAATTTATTTTTGGTGTCCTTGTCCTCAATAAATTTACCTAATAATTTTGTCGCTGGTGCAATAAGTGCTTGAATCATATTGACTCCATTCTTTCGCAAAGTCTTTGTGCTCTTTGGGTTACTTGCATATACCATTTTGAATTCTTCATCTCAAAACTTGCAGATTTAAAATCTCTATTATCTACATGTTTTTTCATTTTCAAAAATCTGCTTAAACGAGGTCTGCCAAGATTAAACATCATATTAGCAATAATTCTTTGTGCTTCTTCTGGTAAATCATCAAAATCCTCATAAAGATATTTGCACTCCTGGATAGTTTCATTTATATCCTCATCAAATAATTCATTTACTCTCTCTTCATCTATTTTTGTTCCTACCTCTAAACCAAACTCTGGGTCTGTTTCTTTTATCAAATGACCTATGCCAACTGTCGGTAATCCTAAATGATCTAAGTAAATCTCGTATTTTACTCCCTCATCAATTTTTAATTCATCTCTTAATAAATTTAAATCCATCAAAACCTCTGCAATAAAAACGCTATAAATTGAGTTGCCACCATAAAACCAATAGCCCATAAAACATAATTCAATTTTTTTACTTCTTTTTGTAAATGATAAATATGATTCGTTTCTAAATTTTCTATCTTATTATATAGATTCACTAAATGCTCTTTGCTTGTTTTGGGTTCTAATTTTGCCATTTTAATACACTCTCATATTCTCATTTACTTTAACTAATTTGCAATAGCAATCATAATTTTTTTGTTCTTCCCCAATTTTAATTGTTTGATTACTTAAAAATTTTTTAAAATAATCACAATTATTCACATTTGCAAAATGAAGCATCCCAGAAGGATTACCAGCTAAATAGCATAATAAAACAAAAGCTGGTTTCATTTTCCATTTTTAGCCATATAGGCAGATGTTCCCATATAAGCTCCCACAATTCCAGCACCACTTATATAAAAAAGATTGCTTATATCAGATAATGCATTGACACGTTCAATCGGTACTATAAACATTGCTACTGTAAATAATCCCATTGCAATCAAAGTATATCTTGCCATCCTCAATTGTGCTAGGTTTTTTCTTAATTTTGTTTCTGTTTCTTTTATTTGTCTTACTTGTTCAATTTCATCATTGCTAATCTCATTATCTCCATCAAGATCATAATCATCTAAAATTGAATTTTCTTGCAATCTTTTTTGCTTAGCCAAAGTAAAAACCTCCCAAAAAACTTAAACACCATATGCCAATTGTAATATAAATAAAATTGTTCATTAGTTTTTCATTTTATACAAATATGCCAAAAATACAATAAAACCTATAATAGTACATACCAGGAAAAAAATAGCAGTATAATTAATGATCTTGTCTCGTTGCTCTTGCCTTTTGTGTACAAACTCTGCCCTCTCCTTCCTTATCCTTCCTTCAGTTTGCAGAAGCTCATTCCATCCAGCTTGACCAAACTGCATCATTATCATTGTTTTTAATTCTTGTCTTTGTTTCTGAAGTTTCTTTTTTGCCATAAAAGAATCCAATGCAACTTTTTCTACATTCCCACTATTAAAGATGGATTGAATCATTGTAGGGTTCTTAGAACGTTTTTCCAGGTGCTCAATATCACTTGTATTTTTCATGAACGTGCTGACCTGGGATGACATTTCAGAAATATCTTTGCCTAAAGCAACACCTTGTTTGAGGTAATTAAAAGCTTTAGAAGCTCCAGTAAGTAATAATCCTATAGTTGCTGGGTCTATAATACACTCCTTTAAATCTCTTCTGGAAAATCATATATTGGTGCATTTCCAGTTGGCATGCCATCTTTCATAGGTGTATCAAATAGTTTTTTAAAATCTGCTAGTGTTTTGCAATCTGTAATAGCTTTTTCAATTTTATCACAAGCACTTCTAACTGAATCTCTATAAGTTGCAACATCACTATCAATAGCTTTGTCTTTTTCTGCTTTTCTGACTATTTGCCAATCCCATTTAGATAAATAATTATTTGCGGTTTGTTTCGTTTGTCTTATCCATATTGTTTTTAATCCCTCATTGATAACTTTTGTTTTACCATCTGGTTCATATAATTGTTTACCATCTGCATCTTTTACATCTTCATCGTCTAATTTTTTTTCAACATCTTTTGACCAATAAAAACGATTGTCAAAACTTGTATCTTTTTCTTCTTCCCAAACTAATTTAAACTTCTTTTTATCTTCATTACTCCAAGCACTTGCCCAGTTATAAGGGTGTTTGTATGTGCCATCTGACCAACTCTTTCCCTCTTTTATTATTATTCCATTATGTTTCCAAGGCATTTTTTTCTCCTATCTTGCATTACTAAATTTTGCTGTTTGTCCATCACTCCAAGCCATATAGATGTAAGTTCTTCCAGACGTATTTGGAAAACTTGCGTTTTTAACTTTAAATCCATTTGAAACGAAGTCTGTTGGATAAGATGGACTACCATCATATTCAGCCGAATTATCACTTGGAAAAAGTAATTTAGTTACTGGATTGTGTGTATCTCTAGCAGTATCAACAATTAACCATGCTTCTGAAGAAGTTGTAATATCTTTCCAAATTATCATTCTTGGGCGGAATCCTAGATGAATGTAAACGCCATCAGCAAGACTTGTCCCAACAAATGAGCCAAACTTAGAGTAGCCCTTTATTTCAGAAAATGCATAACAGATATAATCGTTACCATTTACATTATTATATACTGTGACAGAGGGTTTTAATGTTGTAGTGGTTGCAGGATCAGTACTTCCAAATCCTTGAGCATTAGCAGAATTATTTAAATTTAAAAACACGTTATCTCTAGGGTTCGTAATACCTTGATGATAAACCATCCAATGACCATTACTATTCGTATCTCTATCTTTTACAAGATACCAAGCAGGCTTAACTCCTAATCCATGCCCAACTTTATTGTTTGTATTATCTCCATTACCTGTAAAAGTTAGAATACTAAATCCTGCGGTTAAATTTGTTTGAACAACTGATAATATATCGCCATCAAAGTTAGTAGAGCCATGTGTTGTATTAGTATTGATTTGACCTCCCATGCCAGAATGTCCAGAAATTCCACAATAATAATACAAGGTTGGTGAAGAACTTGCGACAGTAATTTGAACATATGCACCACTTTGACCAGATGTGCCAGAAGAAGTTACACCAGTTGTATATTCTGAACCTCCACCATGTATTCCATCTGATGTTGTACTAAATTTTAAAGCATGACCAGACATACTGCTGTCGCTTACATCAAACGTATAAGTTCCTAATTCTTGTAAATCTAGCGTTACTGCACTCTGAGAAAAAGTTGCTGAATCTGTTGAATTTCTAAATCTAAATTTATTTCCACTATCACTTACAACTACAACTTTATACGTCTTTGTTGGTGCTGACCCTCCACAACGCCAGTTCCATGCTACATAAGTCGAACCATTTGAGTTTGTTGTTGCTGAAGTACCAACTGTTACTCCAGTTGATGTAAATGACCTAACACTATCAAATGTATTCTCTGCTGATGTTTGGTCTGAATTTAAACCTTTCAATGCACCTCTTGATGTATCAGTTAGTTGATGAACATTTGAGCCACTTCTTTGTTTTACCCAAAACCAATCAGTTGCAAAACCTACATCTATAGCTCTATCACCAGTACCATTACCAGTATAAATAACTGTATTAAAATGGTCATCTGCTTGTGTGTCTTGATTTGGACTTATTGTAGTGTCTGGTAGGTTAGCTGAACATAATGCTAGATAGCCACTTGGAGGAGAATAATAAAAATCGCCTATGCCATTACCATCTGTATTGCCTTGTGCTGTTTCTGTTCCAGAAAAACTTGAATCTTGACCCATATTCATCTGACCACCAGAATTATTTGACGTAATGGTAAACATATATTCTAGTCCAGAAGTCAAATTATATGCACCAGTACCAGTTGAACCAGATGTTGGAACTCCAGAATTTTGAAATGTACCATTTTTAGAAAAATAAATTTTGGAATTATCTAAATCCATAGCAATCCCAATTATATCTCCATTACCATAGGCATCACCATAAGAAGTAGCTGATGAATTTTGATAAATTTTCCCATCATATCCATTAAGACCAATACCATTTGCTGTGCTTCCTACGAAAGACATACTTTGAGCATCATCTGGTGTTGTTACTCCTACCATAAATCCAGAAGCAAGTGATTGTGTTACTTTACATTCAGCATACCATTTACCCAAACTTACTGCCATTGTAGTTGGTCTACCTTTCCAACTTGCAGTAGTAACTTGTTTAAGATTTCCCTCTGATAAAGTTGAACCACTTTTTGGAAACAAAGCATTTATAGTAGGAAAATTATTTGTAGGACTATCTAACACAACGTCTGCAGAAGCTAATCCACTAGATGTATAATCATTGCCATTACCACTTGTGTCATCACCTAAAGAACTACTATCTGCAAAAGTTAATCTAAATCCATTTGTGCCATAAGTTAAGCCAGATATTGCTTTTGGTATCCATACGCCATTTTTTGTTTCTCCAAAGCTAGAAGGTGTTAATGCTGTTCCATCAATAAAATTAAATTCAGCCATATAACCATCAGAATTATATCCAGAAAAATTTGATAAATCTCCTATAGTGTGAATTTCTGTACTATTAAAAGCATAATCTTGGTTTGCTGGATAAGCATTATATATTATTTTTAAAGTTTGTTGTGTGCCATTTACATAAATTTTAATTCTGTCCGTACTTGTGCTTTGAGTAACATCTAAAACTAAAACAATGTGATGCCAATTAGTTGTATCCCTAAATACTGCATTTGTTCCAATTTGATAAGTATTATTTAGAGCAAGTTCTAATTCGTTGCTACTATTAAATCTAAAAAAATCAGAATGAGGAGGATTATAAGCACCAAAAATAACATCATTTGTGCCTAAATTACTTCTTTTAATCCAAGTGCTAAGAGTCCAAGTTTTTCTGTTACTTGCACTAGATGGTGTTCTAGTTAATTTAGTATCATCAGGATCATTAAAACGTAAAGATTGGTTTATAGTTTCTGGATAAAATCCAGCACTAGCACCAAACCATTTTTCGTTTGAAACCATTAGCTGAAAGCCAACTGAGGTGTGCCAAGTAAAATTGAATTGTCTGCTTTAATCATATAAGGCACAACGTCATAAGCACTATTTGCACTTGATAAAGTTAAACCACTGCCCCCAACAGTTTCATAATCTGTGCCTAAAGATACTGTTCCTGCTGAACCAGAACTTGGCTGAATAAATATTATTGCACCAGTTTGACCTACATTTGATGCTTCAGTTGTAGGATTAGCTAAAGTGTTAGCACCAGAACCAAGCGTAAGAATAAAGTTTTGATTTGAGTCAAAGTCTAAAGTTTTACTTGTAGATATTGTAGCAGTTTCTGTAGCAGTAACACTTGCATTTCCTAAAACAATTCTTCCAGTTCCATTTGGTGTTAAATTAATATCGCCATTACTTGTACTGACAATGCTATTGCCATTAACATCTAAATCGCCACCTAATTGTGGTGTTGTGTCCCCAACTACATCAGTTGCAGAATCTGACACATTAACTGTATTTGCAGTCGTGTTAAATGTTGCAAAAGTAATATCATCTGAGCCATCAAAAAATTTTAATATTGGTGCAGATGCACTTGAAGTATCTAACCAGAATGTGCCACTAACTGCACTTGAAGGTCTAGAACTTCCAGAATTCATTGTATTTATCGCTCCCAATACAGTATTTAAATCACTTCTAAATGATGGAAACGATTGGTTTGCTATTGTAAAATCAGTTGCTTGTGCCATAATTATTTATACTCCTTTTAAAAGCCTTTTGCAATAAAATCAAAAGTTTTAGATATTCCAGTATTGGAACTATTAAAAAATGCAACATCAAATCCAGATACACTTTTATTAGTAACTGTAAAGTAATCCCCAGTTGCCATGCCTTGACCAGTAACACCTACTGCATATCCATTTGTCTTGAATGGGTTTGTAAAACTAATTGATTTAGTGCCAGTACCAGAAACAATATCATTGCCACTAAATATTCTGTCTTGCATATCAATTGTTACTGTAACTTGAGAAACTACTGGTGTACTTGCATTATCTCTAGATATTAAAACAACTCTAAATTTAAAATATCTAGCTTCATATTCTCCAATTACAAAACCTCTAAATTCTGTATAAGTGGTGTTGTCATCACTTGTTGCTATCTCTAAATGAGCATTACAGTTTGCTGGTGTATCTCCATCAAAATTTGAACTTGCATCATCAAAATTACCACTTCTATTATCAAATAAATCATCTGGATTATCAGAAGATTGAGTTAATGAAGCAGTTATTCTAGCAGTATGCTTTGCACCAATATCAATAACATTTGCAAACTCATAATTTCCAGAAGATACAAAATCAGCATTTGAAGCACCACTATCAAAAAATCTTACTGTCTCTGCATCAAACAATCCACTTGCACTGTCAAATAATTCTGAAGAATCCAACTCCAAAGCATCATCTAATAAAACAACATTTGTTTTTGTTCCTGCAAAAGTTGGATGTTCAGATTGTGTAGCAACTGAGTTGAAATTCAATGGGCTTGTTACATTTGAAATAACTGCAGTTGCATTAGAGCTAAAATTTCCTAACTTATCAACTGCTTTTATTAAATAAGTTCCTTGCCTTGCTGGTACTGTAACAGATGTACCAGGTCTTGAAACTTTTTCAACTAAAGCAACAGAATTTTGCCAATCTGCAGTTCCGTCTGTTTCTTCTGAAAAACGAACATTATAGAAAGCTAAATCTAAATCTGTAACTGCTTCCCAAGATAAATGCACTTCTTGTCCAGATACATTTGCAGAAAAATCTGTTATATCTGAAGGAGGTGCAATCGCACCAACAATTGTTCTTTGTGCTGAAACATAAGTTGATGATACTCCCAAACTATTTATTGCTTTTACTCTTACATCATATATTTGTTGGTCGATTACATTTAAAATTCTATGATTCAATCCAGAAGCAAAACCAGAAATAATAAAATCTGAGGATGAACTTAATTTATACTCAACTTGATAATTATCTACAAAATTATCTGGACTTGCACCAATTGTTACATCTAAAGCCACAATAACTGTTCCATCATTATATTCTATTAATTGATCTGATAATGTAACAGATGCTGGAGGTTGAACTGTTAATGGATTTGGTAAAGTTGTATCTGGAATTGTTGCAACCTCTTGCTGAGTTCCAAAAGTATAAAAACTATCTTGATGTTCAGAACATTGAATATTTATTGTATGATCTGCATTGATAGTAAGATTTTGAACTCTAAAAGGTTTTGCAGAAAAACCTGGAGTTGAATGTGTAATATTGACTATATCCCCTATAGCTAGATCAAGTGCAGTTGCATCTGCCCTTAGTGCAATATCTAAACTTGACCTTGAACGCCTTAAAATGATTTCTGCCATCTCTTGGGCTTGATATGGGCTTGTAAGCATAGAAAAATCAAACCTACCTTCTAATAATAAACCACCGTCAGCAGTTTTCATTGTTGAATGTTGATCTGCACTTGCTAAACCAGTTTCATCTACTGGTGGGAATTGCACTTCATCTGATTGATAATTTTTTCCAGGATTTATAAAACTCACTATAACTCTATTATATCTTGAATTTTTATTTTTACTTTGAACTGTTATACCACCAATAATATTGTCTTCTGTGAGAGTTATCGAAGCACTGCCAGTTGTTTCGACTAATATGTTATACTTACCACCAGTAAAATTTAAATAGGCTCTAGCACCTCTTACAAAGTCCTTAACATTATCTATAGCTTTTTTTGAGGTATCAATTACTGCATGACTATCCATCAGATCAATAGCACTTGCACCAGAATAAGGCGTAATATCTGCATCGCATACATCCCCAGCAACTTGCCAATCTGCAAAATTGCTATCAAAATAACTATTCGCTATCCCCATTCCAAAACGATCATTCCTTAAATAATCCAACAATTGATAAACTGGATTGTCTGAATATTCCCAAGTAGAACTTGTATCTGCTCTATGACTTCCACTCCCTCCAGTAACAGTGCTATCTAAATTTGGATTATAAACTTTTTTTCCCTGGACTATCGCTTGAACAGTAGGCAATGAACCAAATTTATCTCTATTCCATTCAAATCTTATTGCTAAATAAGCCAAACCTCTTAACCTATGATTGCTTGTCCAGGAACTCAAGGTTGATAATAAACTTGATGCTGTTTGTGTATCACTTCCAAAATGAGGTTCAACAGTAATTAAACTAGCACCATCATAAAAATTTGCATCACTACTTGCCACAGTAACTTGAGTATTATCAGCTAAATCTCCAGTAAAAGTAACTTGATTATCATTCACAAATATTGAGGATATATCATTTATTTCCCCTTCACTTAGAACTAATGCCATATATAAATATTGATTGTCAGTTCCAGAAGTTTCTAAAAAAACAACATTACCTCCAACTTTTCTTGTGCCATAAACTATTGGTATATGTGCATTAGCAGTAAATTTATTTACTAATACACCTTTAGCTTGTTGTTCTTGGTTTGTATCTCCAAACTCTGGTATTTCTGGAATTGGAACAATCCAGCTTATAACCTCATCAACTACATCAACAACTGCTTCTACTACAAAATCAAAAACATCTGATAAAAATTTTCCTATAGATTTAAATGGCATTACAATCTACCCCAGCGAATATCTTTTATTGTTAATGCTGAAAATTCCATTCCTTTATCACCAGAGAAAAACCTTTGCTGAGAATTATCAGTTGTTACTCTGCCACTTATTTTTGAAAAATTACCCCAATGTGAAGTGATTGTAAGTATTAAACTAGCATTATCTGTATTATCAGCTATTTTAAATTCATCTATAGTGCCATAGAATAATAAAAATGGGTCTGCTATCAAAGCTAAGTTGCCATCTAAAAAACCTCTGTATATATGCACATTATCATTTATAATATTCTCATTAAGAGCAACTCCAACATAAGTTGTGTCTACTGCTGATAAACTAATTGTTAAAGAATTTTTTGTTGGTTTGCTTGTTTCACTTATTCCAGTTACACCTCTTAGATGACCATTTGCAAGATAAGTCCTGGATGTTCCAGACACATTTGAAGTAATATCAAAACTTGCATTTGTAAGATAAACTGGAGATGAAAAACCAAAATCTATTAAAAGAACTGGAGCAATATTTCCAGTGGCTAATTCTGTCTTTACTGCACTTGTTAAACCTCTAGCCATTTACAAACTTTCTATTACATCAAACTCATAAGAAAAAAGTAAATTTCCATCGTTATCATTTTGATTAGTTTGAAACTCTTGAACATCACTCTGTAAGTAAACTTTAAAAGGCACACTATCATAGGTAACAGAACTATTATTAGTCAATGCTTCTCTTAAAGGAGGTTCTATTGTAACTGTTGCAGAATTACTTGATGATGTTACATCCTCAACAACCATATAAACCTTATCATGAGCAAACTTAATAAAATCTCCAGCCTTTAATCTACCAGCACCATCACTTGCAAAACCATCTATTGCAATAGTTGTATCAGATGCAGAGTGAGCACCATTCACAAGTAATGTGCCAGTTTCATTGCCTAAAGCATTGAAATAATTAGAAAAAGTGACAGTAAAATCTTCTTTACTATTTCTTTGCTTCATAATGAAAGCTAAAACTGGTGCAAACTCTGACCGTTTCATAGGAGGATATGAAACTGTAAAACTAAATCTTTGTCCTTGTATTTGCCTTCTAAAACTTTTCCCACTATCTGTAACACTTAATAATGTTTTCTGATTATTTTGAAGGTTTAATGTCGCAAAATTATTTTTTGGTAAAGCTCCACTCATACAATTGCCATTCTACCTTTTTCATTTACTGCTTGATTTATCATATTAACAATTACACCTCTGCTATTTACCAATAACTCATTAAATCCTCTTGCATCTACTGTGTTTATATTAAAATTAACATTTACTGGTTGTTGCATTGAACTTAATTTATTATTTGGAACTACTGTCCCTGGAGAATCTGGAACAATCATTTCTGCACCACCTTCTCCAACCATATAAGGCTCGCCCTTTTGAACTCTTCCTCCAAGCCTT
>VTLG01006763.1_pt1 | contig 10885 bp, 17 predicted proteins | sample 4694571 | NCBI WGS metagenome assembly VTLG01 (sample SAMN12604809, study PRJNA352737) | marine metagenome | biome: ENVO:00000447; feature: ENVO:00000209|ENVO:00000569|ENVO:01000036; material: ENVO:00002151; isolation source: viral sequences binned using virsorter ... | reverse complement strand
ACCAGTTGCGATACAGTACCCGACGGCTTTACACAGGTGATAGCAGCCGACTGTGGAATACCAAGTCCGTTCACCGCCAAGTCCCAGTTTGTGTCTACGGCTACGAGTTTCATTTCTTCTAGCCAGCGGGCGGAATCCACGTTCTTTGACAAAACGTGATGATCCATGATACCAGTCAAGGATACGCCCAACAATCGTTCTTCTTCTGTGTTTGTCTTCCATACTTTCCTCAGATACTTGAAGTCGGTGAGCGTTGACTGCAACGTGCCAAGGATCGTAGCAAGATGCACCTTTTCTTTGAGGTCTTGGAGAGTGTCGTTCTCACGCACCACAACTTCTGACAAGTTGCAAAACTGATAGGGACGCAGGATGATTTCGCTGCACGGGTTGGTGCCCCACATGTGCCCCTGTTCACGACGATTGTTACGGCCTACCTGTACGTCTGCGGCCTCACGATTAAAGATGCCACGCTCGCCTGACTTGGAGTCATACAGAGCCAGCCACTCACGCATAAACGTGCCCATCTCGGGCTTACCCTTGTATGCAACAGAGTTGTTAGCAAGAGCGCGTTGACCTTCATGCTCCCACCACTGACCAGACTTGGCGTGTGCCATCTGATCATCGTTAAGGTTCGATAGTGAGATCAGGGCAGAACGACGTACGCCACCTACCACGACGATCTCTCCGATCTTGCACATCAAGTCGTGACACTCAATTGGGAACAAGCGACGCCCCTGTGCCTTCCTGAACATCTCGACGGTAAAGACAAACAGATCATTGAGCGGGGCCGGTCCCGAAGCGCGACCACCCATCGTCTTCAAACGCGCACCAGACGGGCGCACATCAGACAAGTCCCACATGGGAATTTGACCAGCATACAGCAGAGCAATCAACTCCCGCAGTGACTTTGCCCATCCGGGCTTGGAGTCACCGACCTTAATGACTGTATCTGTGTCTTGCATGCCGTCACTGATTACAGGCAGCTTGTCTACGTTTTCACGCTCAACAGAGAAGCCTACACCTGTGCCGCACATCAGGATGTACATGCACTCATCAAACGAACGCGGACTATCCACAGGGATGTAGCTACAGTTGTAGCCACAGATGTTGTCCCGAGCGAGAGCAGGGCCAGCAGTCATCATTGCACGCATCGACGGCATGATGTCTTGACTGAGAATAGCTTGACGTAGTCGGCCAACATCGCCGGGGCACATAACTTCCATGTCGAAGTCGTGCTTTTCACGGACGTGATTTACCATGAAATCAAGATAGCGTTCTACAGTCTCGCTCCAGTCTTCGCGACGCTGTTCGTCATCAAGCCAACGTGCGTAACGCGACTTATGTATAAATTGTTGATATGGTGTAGGCAGCATGTTATTCATCTTTTGTTTCCTCAATAAGTTTTTGTAAGTACCATTGCGCTTTCTCTAAGTCTTCGACACCATTCTTGTATCGGTAGCGCCACAAATACTTGATTATGTTTCCCTGCAGGTAGTATTCGTATCCGTCGTCTGTAGCAGCGCGGATAGCGTCAATGCACTCAATCCCTGCTTGATTGTAGTGCGGTGGTGAATGCACCATGTCTGTTTGTGCGTTAGCCCACGCCAAGTTAGCGGCGCTTTGCATACTTGCCATGCTCTCTTGTTCTGCCATCTTCTTCATGTACTCCTCGTGTCTCATCTGTCGTCACCATCTCCAACAATCGTACCCTTATTCATGCGACACTTCAACTTGTAGATGTTCATCTCGGCAATCTGTTGAAGAGAGAAGCCCAAGTCATCAGCGAGGGCAGCACAGTACCACAGGACATCGCCTATCTCTTTTGCTATCTCGCCCTTGAAGCGAGCGTCGTCCCGATTATCACGAAAAATCTTTTTTACCTTGTCCGCAACCTCACCTGCCTCACCTGCAAGACCGAGAGCGGGATATGTAATCTTCATGCGTTCAGGGTAGATAGCAAACTTTCGTGCCTGCATCTGATAGTTGTTCAAGTTCCAGTTGTTTTTGATCATTGTTTTTTTCCGAAGTCCACTCTGATGATGTTTGTCTCGTGAAGCGGGGTCACGTCCGCACCGTTGCCCGTCTGTTCTACCATTGTCTCTCGCGTTGCCTCAAAGGCAAGACGGGCGAGTCCTGCCTGCATAACCCTGTCGAAGTCTGACTCCATCAACTCAACGAGTCCTGACAGAATAATTGCTCCGGCAGGGATGTACTCATCGTCCTCGTCTTCTTCTGTCGTGTCATATGCAGTCATCGACACATGCTCATCGTCATCGCCCTGCTTGAATATCAGATACCATCTGTCCTTCAACAGGCTGGCGCGTTCAAGCGTGCTTGTGATTTCATTTTCGTCCATCTTTGTACCACTCCTCTGGCATAGTGCCCTCGGCCCACTCAAAGCCGTGACGGTCAGCCCAAGCACCGTAGGTGGTCTTTGAACCCTTGTAAATCTTGTTTCGAGCGTTCTGAAAAAGAATCCGAATGTCGAGGTCAGGATTCTGTTCCTTGACCAGCAGCATCTTCACACGGTCGTTCTTATCGAACTTGCCCTTGGCCTCAACAAATATCTCTGTTGACGGAAAGTAGAAGTCAGGCGTGTAGGTGCGGGGCTTGGGCACAAACGTAACTTTACGCTTCTCATACTCAAACGCTACCCCCCGCTCACGCAAAGTTCTGGCTATGTTCAACTCGAAGTGAGATCGATATCCCCCCATGCCCCTCATAGTACCATCCCTATAGAGTCCATTCTTTTTTTTAGGTAACCGCCCAGTTTTGGGGATAGTCTTTGTATATTGTCCAGTTCTCTTGAGAGGGGCAATATCGGCACACACACGTTTGCTCCATTGAATGATGTACGACTGATATGTTGTAGCTGTAATTCTACTTCTCGTATGTCTCGTGCCTCAGTCTCTGCCGTGAACATACCCATGTCTGAGTAGTTTTCACGCAGAGTCAACGGCAGTCCGCGCTCGTGCTGTCGGATGTATACGACCTTTCGCTCCCCACCTGATCGAAACACGGAGTCCACAAACACATGATACAACTCCTTGTTCATTTCCATCAGGTCGATGTCGTAGTCTCGTACAAAAATGTAAGGCATCAGCCTACACCTCTTTTTTCTTGAGACGACTGTACCAGACTTTCGGCTTGTTCTTGGCGCGAGATGTTACCTTGTCGTGGTAGACGGCGTTAGGCCAGCAGTGATGCTTGAAGCCACACATGCCACACTGTTTTGCAAGAATCTTGTTGCCCGTGCGGACATCCTCCCCGTCCTTGCGATACGTCTCGAATTCATCCTTGAAGTCCACTGTCGGCTTTTTGGCAGGGTCTGTCAAGATTTTGACACGCCGTGCAGCATCCTTGAGATACTCCTTCTTGTCGTCTTGGCACCAGTCAGGCACATCCACGACAGCGATCTCACCACTGGACTTGTTGACCACGATCCACCCACCAAAGGGCAGTCCTGTGGCCTCTGCATACAGGAATCCCTGCATAGCGTAGCCGAACGGGTCATCGTTTCTGATGGCCTCGTAGCCGCCTGATCCGGTGTACTTGTACTTGAAGGCCCACTCACTTGCGGACTTGATGTCCCACACCTTCTCTACGCCAAGCTCGTCACGCAGTATCACATCAAGGGTGCCCCTGATCTTGTGCCCCGCAATATCTAGCTCGACCTGTCGCTGGAAGTCTATGATCTCGACACCCGCCTCGCGCAGTGCCAACATCAACACAGCCTCGGTCAAGTCGCCAAACAAAAAGCGGAAGAGAGAGTTGTACTCCATCTCTTCCTTCATGCCTTCACGTTCGAGAAGTTGTTGACAGAGGGGGCGTCCGAGTCCGGACATGCGGATGCGATACCCCTCATCCCCACGGCTCATCTGCTTTGTGATGGCCTCGTTACAGTCTGATGTAAACTGGGAAATGCTGTCCGAGGAGACAGATACGTCCCCTCGAACTGCGTTTTGTAAGAAGTCTTGAACTTTAAGCTGCGTCAACATCGACGAAATCCGACGCTAGATCGGATTCGTCTGCACTCGACATAAGCTTAACGGACTCGCGATACTGATTGGCGATGGTCTCATTGTGAGCCTTCACAGTTTCCCCAAACATCCTCATCAGTTCCTTGTCCTTGTCCGTAATCGATACCTCTGAAGAGTAAGACATGACTGGCGTCCAGAACGTGACGCTGCCCTTCTTGTTCTTCGCAGTCTCTAGTCGTGCAACGACCTTCTGCATCACCTTCTTCTGGCGAGACAGTCCGTCGATAAAGTCTGCAACAGGCTTGAAGCCCGAACGCTTAAAGTAAGCTATAACCGGCTGATTATCCAGCTTAATATCGTTACCATCTGCATCCGTGAAGTTGCCGCTGACCTTGCCATAGATGACCTGATTGCACACGACCGCACGAGAGTGCAAGTAGCGAGGATCATCCTTCGGCATCTTGTCCTCTTCGTCACGGGTCAGTCGTCCGCACTTGTTCGTACCAGTGTTGTCGGGGAACTCCCCTGACAGCACAGTCTTCTGGACGGACTTCTGTGAGAAGGAGTTAGATTCCTGATCCCACACACTGTACTCGTAGGTACGCATCAAAACCTGCAGCATTACCGTGTCTGCGTAAATGAACCTACCGTCCATGTACATCTTCCACGAGCCACGAGTCAGAGGCATACCCTCGTCGTTCTCTGCATCGTAATTGATATTCAGGCGGGGCAGTCCCACCTGACGACTGCCGCCGGTCGACTGACCAGTAGCTTCCATCAATGCTTGATCGTCTCCAGCCTCAAATGCTGCGACTAGTTTATCCACATCGTCATGTGCCATTACGTCTGTCCCTAACATGTTTTCACCTCGTAAGTTTAGGGGTTGTAGAACGATATTACAGGATGACTTCTTCCAAGTCAAGCCAGTTTTTTCCGATTTTTACTTCGATGCCCACGGGCATGTCATAAGTGATGCCATATCTTCTCATCGTTTCAAACGGTAAGGACAGCATGGCATGCTTCATCAGATCGATACAAATATCTTTTTCATCCGGATGCACGTCCATGACAATCGAATCGTGAACCGTGTTACAGATTACACTCCGTAATTTTGAGTCTTGCATGACTTTGTGCAGAGACACAAGCGCGAGGGGCAGCAAGTCTGCAGTAGCAAAGCCCTGCACCGGATAGTTGCAGATAGCAGTTCGATTAGTTGCCGTGCCCCACTCTGTCCACTTGCATCCGGGAAACATGTACTCACGACCAGACGGCAACTTTACCTTCTTGTACTTGACGGCATTGCGTTGCAACTCGTCATGCCACATGGTTATGTCTTCATACTTCTCCTTGAACGCACGGTAGTATCGTTTCTGATCCTCAGTGCCAGTCGTGCCACCGTACAGAGGCTTGAAGGTGTGTGCCTTCGCTTCCTGTCGTGTGCAGCCTATGACGCTTGCTGTGTAGCTGTGAACGTCTGTACCAGCCTTGACATCAGCATATACTTGTCCGTCCTTTGCAAGGAATCCGGCTACACGAAATTCTAGTTGCGAGTAGTCGCCTTCCATGATGAAACCGTTCTCGAAGCGACTCTCGACCACCTTGCGTATTGCGAAGGTATTACCTCGTGGCATATTCTGAAAGTTCGGGTTACGAGACGAAAGGCGACCCGTCGCCGTAACACACTGCATGAATTCGGGATGGATGAAACCGTGGTCATCCACGTTGTTTTCCATGCCCTCAACAAACGTGTTGATGTACGTCTTGAGGGCGTTGTATCGTGTGTATGCCGAAACAAATTCACGGGCGTCTCCCTGCAACTCGTCAAGTCTTTCCTCAAGTGTAACCTTGTCCGTACGAAAGCCAGCAGATGCTGTGTCAAAGGGTGTGTGTGGAACTATCTTGAACCCCGCTACTTCCCTAGTAGGCTCGTAAAGGACGCCAGAGCCACCGCAGGGCTTACATACGCGTATTGCCTTACCGGGGGTGCCATCTTTGCGTACAGCCCGTGTACGGCCTTCTCCGGAGCAGTAAGGGCATTGTCGCCCTCTGGTCTTGTATACGACCTCTGTCATGCGGCGCACTGTGCCATTGAACTCGTTGCGTGACATGCGGACACGTTGCTTGGGTTTCATGGTTGACCCCCGCATCTCGTGACCGAGATTGAACACCCGTGCCCACTCCTTCTTGTCGCGCACTTTGCGTGAGTAAAGCAACATGCTGCGGTCATCAGGACTAGACAGATTGATAGGCGTGTCACCTACCGCTTCCCGTGCGAGTTGCATCAGTCGCACCTCTAGCTCCATCATCTCCTGTTCGTATTCTTTACGGATATCTGCGAGTGTATCAAGATTGATCCGCAGTCCGTTACGCTCAATCTGCGTAAGCGCGTTTGTCATCTCCAGTGACAGCTTCAATGTCGGCACGAGGCTCATGGAATAACTCCCTAAATGTTACGCCAAAGGCGTCTAGTTGTTTCAGTGCAATCTCTTCTGTAGCGCGTACGTCTGCACAGCCGTACTCTTTTATGATCTCCCACGGTATGTCGTAGAACGTTTTGCCCTCCTTGATATACGGCTCCACAAGGTCCGTCTCCTTCTGGGTAACGTCATACTTTTTTGCAAGAGCAGCAAGTCCAAGAGGCCAACGCCTCGCCTTGGATAGTATATATTCCGCAACCATCGTATCATAGATATGTCCCTCGTACGTGAAGCCACACTCGCGTATCCACGTCAAGTCAAACTTGATGTTGTGTCCGACAAGAACATCAGCGTGATCAAGTGATAGTTGAAACTTTTCCGCAGCAGCCTGTGTTGGAGGTTCCGTCGAGTGATAGTAGCAGTCGTAGTCCACGCTGCTGACTAACCACTTGTACCCGATAGATACCAGCCGGTTGCCAAAGTACGGCAGGGGTGAGTAACCACCGCCACGCTTCTCCGTGTGAGTTGTCTCCACATCAAACGTCAATACGTTCATCAGTAATACACGCCTTTCTCTATGTCGATCTGTGCGTTGATCATACCGTGCCACCCGTTCAACTTGTTCTTTGACACACAGATGTGACGCACCGTGTTCTCCACCTCACTTGATCCGGTCTTGCCGATACCGATGATGATGTCGGCCTCGCCAGCCTTACCAGTACGCGAGTTGTCCAACATGCTGTAGTCAATAAATTGACGATCATGTGCGTCGTAACTTGCCTGACTGACAGCCCAGACCAGAAGTTTATTGCGCTTGGCTATCTCTCGTGCAAAGACATATGTCTCCTTGAGGCGCTCGTCACCACGATTGAATTCACCCCTGATGCGAAACTTGTCTAACTGATCCATGAACATGACATCCGGCTTGTTGAGCTTGGCGTACTCGTCAGCCTCTTCAACAGACGTACCCACCGAATCCATGACCGTCAGATAGGGTGCGATCTCGTCACGATACTTGACTGCGAGAGTTGCACGACTCTGCCGCATCTCCTGCTGGGTCAACTCAAAGTACGACTGAATGATCCGCAGCTTGATGCGGTCAGCCGGTTCCTCGTTGGCCCAGTACACAACCTTTAGTCCCTGCCGTATGTACGACGCAGCAAGGAAGCAGCAGAAAGTTGTCTTGCCAACTTCCGGTCGAGCAAACAAGATGCCAAGATTTCCCCTGTCTAGTCCGGGAACTTCGTCTTGCAACAGATTGAAATCAAAGGGAAAGTCATGATCGCCAGTCACGGCGTCGAGTAATTCATCCAAGTCATTATCCACTTCTGTGTAGGTTGTCTTGTCAGACATGCGTCCGTCTTCAACGGCATCAATAAGACGTTGCAACTCACCAAACTCTTCGCTTTCACCCGTGAAGATTTCGATAGCCTTCTCGCCAATTTGTCGGGCACGATCACGCAACCAGAAGTTGCGTACCATGTCGATGTGCATGTCTGTGTTCTCTGGGTTACCAGCCTCAAGCGTGACAATGATCTCGTGTACCTTTTCACGCGCACTGTCAGGCATGGCAGGGTTGCGATCATCGAACAGCGCAGATAACTCCGATGATGTCATCGTGTTACCATACTTCGTGTGACTGTAGGTCAGCGTGTCAAAAATGTCACGCATCTCCCGTGTGAACATGTCACGATCAAGCGTGTTCTTTACTTGTGAAAAGAATTCTGCGTTTAGGCAAAAACCAAGTATCTGTGTGTCAAGCGATACGTTCGTCAATGAACTCGTCCCTTTCGTCGTCCCTCATGTTTTTCAAGTCGCATGGCAGCACTGCCAAAGATGTCGGCACAAGAAAGTGCAAACGTCGAACCATGTCAAGTGCCTTGTCAGTCGCATCCTTGTCCATCGCAATGAACACATGACGATACTCGGACAGACGTTTGACATGCTCGTTGAGCAAGTTCGTGCCTAACAGAGCCATGCCTGTGACCTTGTTGCTTATCGCACAGGCACTGGCACAATCCTCTACCACAAAGACAACATCTGATGTGCCGCAAACAAACGGCATCTGTGACTTACCATACCGATACCACTTAGGTCTGATGTCACGCAACGCTCTGCCCACGGCGTCCACAACCTTACGACCATCCCGCACCATGTACACAACGCGGTGACGCTTGAAGTCGTAACGAATGTCAGCACGACCTGACAGATATGAGTCATAAGCACTGACCTTTTTTACATAAAGCTCTGCATCCATGTTGCGTGACAGACTCACGAATGTAGACGGCTCTTCAAAAGAGGCCCAGTAAGGATAGGCGACGTTCGGAAATCTTTGTCGATCTTTTGTCAACGCCTGACTAGCGAACTCTTTTGTCAGCTTCACACCCGTGCGCCCCTTCACGTTGCAGTCAGCGTGAAAGCAATACCACAGACGTTGAACTCCGTCATCCGTCACGCTGAACGTGTTTGACTTGCCACACACAGGACAGTCAGATCGAAAATTTGTCAGCGGTTGTATGTCAAGCGATTCAACATAACTCATGAGCCACGATGGAGATGTTGTCACTGTCGTATCCTCCCCAGATTTTTGTCAGCGTAAATCATATCGATATCTCTTGACAAGCAAAATTTTGTCAGCCACTATCTTTATACCCCCCTTTGGGAGACACCCATGAAGAATAAAATAGAAAAAATAAATCCGATAGCTAAATCTCTACGGGATAGTCTGTATAGAAAAAGGGTTATACAAGATAAGCGTAGAAAGCAACGGGATAAGGAACACAAGAAGGAAATCCAAGATGGCAAGACCTCACAAAATACTTGAAGATACAAAGACTTACAGTCTGTTAATGTCAGTCAAGCAGTATGATATTTTGTCAGCACATTCCCGTAAAATGACAAAGCGAGGCTTGGAGCAAGTTGCAGTTGCTGACCTAATTCGTGAAGCGATAGATGTTTACATCGAAGCATTAGAAGATGAGGAGTATGAGGGTAATGTCAGCAAGGAAGATTAAACTGTTCAAGGATCGTAAGGGCAATGAATTGATGCCCTACGTTTTGTCAAAGGATGGCAGACACGAAGTTGTCGCTCCCGTGTCGTCTGTTCGTATCGGAGAGACACGCAAGGATTTTGTCAGGTCAAAGGCTTGTGTTGACTATCCTAAGTGGGTGGCACTTTTTGTCGGTCGCAGTCATGGTGAGTGCAAGAGGTGGCTTGACAAGTATCAAAGGGTGGTGCTAAAGCTGTGTATACCGTACGAGGTTCGGTAGTTCTCGTACGTCGTGTTGTTGGTGAAACTGTGAGCAGGGCTGGTCTTCGGGCTGGCCCTGTTTTTTTTTGTTTGACAGGCGTGTTCGTTATCGATATGGCTTATGTATTGCAACTTTAAAGACAGGAGATCGGAGGATGACGAGATGGTATCAACTTGTGATGGACAGCACAAAAAATCCGCTGTCAAACATTCCCGACACAAACACCCGCCACATGATTATGCAAGTCCTTGCGTGGATGTGGTGCATTGTGTTTTCGTTCTGGATGGGATCGATTGTCGTGTTCGGCATCAGTGCGCTTGTCCACGCAATCTTGTTAGCTGGCATCTTTATCACGCTGGGCGTGTTCGAGACTGCCAAGCGTAAGCCGCAGTATTTCGGGGGGCTGGGAAGAGGCAACGGGGGTGAACATGATTAAGACAATCTTGACATGCTGGATGGAGACAGACCCAGCGAAAGACCCGTTCATGGATAATGTCATCCGTCTGGTTTGCATGACTTGCATCGCATGGATCGTATGGCACGCAGTCAATGGCATCATGGAAAGGATTTACTGCTGATGGAAAACCACGTTGAATCTTGTCATTGCTGGCACTGTGGCGGCTACGGTAAGGTTCCGTATGTACGAGGCGACGAGGAGGAGTGGGGTCACTGTCACGATTGTGACGGCAGCGGGGAACTGTACCGCGCAAAGATCACACAGACGACAGTGATCCGTGCCTTCTTGACACAGGCGAAACATGCACTAGAAGATATAGACCTGATGGACAGCGACCTAGATCAGATATACACAAAGATCGATCAGGTAGTTGCTGATGTTGAACACTACGAAAAAAAGGTAGGTACACGCGATGCGTGACTGGAATATTACAGAGGAGCTTGATGAAGACATGGGCAAGGCTATTTCGGAGATAGTGTGTGATGTCTTGGCTGACTGGGACGTGGACGTGAGTAAAATTGAGTGGCGACTGCGAGTGTCTTTTCCCGAAGACACCGTCTTGCCGTGGGAAAGAAAGGATTGTGACGATGGGTAAAGTAAAGGACTGGGTGATTGAGATGGAGGAGGACGCCTCGTACATGACGCGTCAGGAATTCATGGACAAGCACGGCGAGACCGTCGTCGAATACTATGACGAACTGCAACTCAAGTGGCAGTACGATCACGCCGAACCGGGCGAACCTGACGATGTCGGATAATGTCAGCCTAAATAATGTCAG
>VTLG01003262.1_pt1 | contig 10885 bp, 21 predicted proteins | sample 4694571 | NCBI WGS metagenome assembly VTLG01 (sample SAMN12604809, study PRJNA352737) | marine metagenome | biome: ENVO:00000447; feature: ENVO:00000209|ENVO:00000569|ENVO:01000036; material: ENVO:00002151; isolation source: viral sequences binned using virsorter ... | reverse complement strand
TTGCTGGTACAGCAGATTGTTTGCTCGATATTGACGGAAAGCTGACTATAACTGACTTTAAAACAACTGGTTCGACTAAAGATAAGCCTGATAAGTACTTGGAAGATTATTTTTGCCAGCTCGGTGCATATAATATGGGATTAAAACACTTAACTGGCATTCAAGCGAAGCAAGCTGCGATAATTATTGCGAAAGAAGATGGAGCCATTCAAGAGAGAATAATGAATGAGTATGAATTATTGGGTGCAATGGCAAAATTTGAAGAAAGAATGCACAAATATAATAAATTTAAATAAAAAAAATCCAGGTTTTTGAAATCCTGGAAATTTAAAAATTTTAAAAGTTAGCGATAATTTCGGATAATAGCTTCATTTCTTTACCCTTTGGATCGTTTCTATCAATCCATTCTTGTTCAGACATTTCATCAAAAAAAGATAATCTTTCTAATAAAATTTCTAAAATGTATTCTTTATGTTCACTTTTCATGTTTACCCTTTTCAATTTGCCAATCGTATTTATCAGAAATCCATGAACAACTTTGGCAAGGTAAAGATGACCATGATAAATGAAAGATTCTTTGAGTCTTACCACATTTGGGACATTTAATTAATTTCCCACTGCTTTTTACTCTTGAATGCTTTTTCATTGGAACGAAAGTAACTTCACGCAAGCCATTACGACTTGGTGAAGTGATTTCTTTATATTGTCTATAATTCTCATCTTCATACATAAATTGATTATATTTGAAATCAAGATTTATAGAATCACGAGCATAATCTGATAAAGATATATCACCCATGAGGTAGGCGTCATCAAGTGACGCCCTTTTTTGTTGATACTCTTTATGTTTCATAATATTTCTTTATCCATTATTCAACTTCCTCATCTTGATATTTATATTCTTTGTTGTAGTGTTTTTTATGGTTGTTAAATTGTTCTTCAGATAATGTACGGAACATATCAAAAATGTCCTCTGCTTCAATTAACATATCAGCGTGGTCATCATCTTTATGTTTATCACAATCAATACCCACATTATTTTTGAAGAGTGTCCAATGTCCATTCTCATCATGAAATAATTGATAAACACCTAATAAACCTAAAGTAGGTTTTCTGTTGGCTACTGATTCATCATAAGCATCAAAAAATTTTGCAAAGATAAATTCACTTTCAGTTCTTTTCATTTTAAATAATAACCCTCCCCATTAGTGTCATCATCTTCATCTATTGCCCACCATTCGATTTTTACATCTTTAAATTTATCTCTAAGTTTTTTATATATAGCAATGGGTGGTGACCATGCGGTATCGAAACCAATAACAATAGAACCATTGTTAATTTCAACAATTTCAATACTATCTTTTGGAACGTCCCATTTGGTGTTCCATTTTTCCAACCTCCAATCATACCAACGTGTATCTTGAACATTTGTAGATTTAAATTTAAGTGACTTCATAATTTCTCCGTCACTTAATTTTATTTCTTCAATGATTGGTAGCTCACCTTTTTTACCTAAAGATTTAGATGTAATAGTTTTTTCATAACCTTTTAATGGTACGTTTTCCCAATTTGGTTCTTTAATTAGTTGGTTAAATGGACACCCTTTTTCAAAGATGTCCTTAATTTTTTTAATGTTTGTTGTTTTTGCTGAAGAAAACGCAACTTCGTTTGTTGTCCAATTAGGCATTGTTTAACTCCTTAATTTTCTTTTCGATAGAAATGAAGAGAGATTTGCCCTCTTCGTTCATGTTTTCAATATCAAGTGAATACCAAGCATCTGTAAAAATTTCAGCTAAAAACTTGATTTCTTTTTTAGTAAGGACTTCTCCGAGTGGGTCGAGTGATTTAATCATAATTAACCTCTAATTACGGGAATTAAATCTTGCTTGCCTTTTGAATTGGCAATCCATAATGCTCCTCCATCATTACCTTCATCATCTTGTTGAGGTATTAATGCTGAACCATCACTTAGTTCGATAGCTATTGGAGAAGAATACCAAGCACTTGCGTCTGTTTCTTCTTTAGTTAAATAACGAACTCCAACAATTTTTAATCCAACTAAGTGATTAAATTCTTTAGCCCACTTTGCTTTTTCTTTATAAAGTGGGTCGTTTTCTAAAATGACAGTTTGTCTTTTTGATTTGGTCATAGCGTTTTATGAGAAAAAAATAATTGTTTTATGAGACAGATTTTTCAAATTGTTCATCTGACCATTCTGGGTCAGGTGTTGGCGAAAAATCAGGAATGAGCTTTGATAGCTCTCGTATCTCTTTGCTTAGTCTAGCTAACGAGCTTGGGTCGTTATTCATTTCAGCTTTGAGCATACTTTGAAAAAGAAGATTCATTGCCGAAGCAAGCATTTTCTTATTTTCATTTTTTAAAGGTTCAACCCTTTTATCTTTGGAACGATCAGTCATTGCTTTGACTGTATCTCTATGTGCTTGTTGTCTTGATACATTAAATGTACTTTGAGCATATGCACGAACTCCTTTTGGAGAAATTCCTAAATCTAAAAGACGTTTCAACCTTTCTAAATCTTGTGATCGAAGTTCATTGGAACGTCTTGAATTAACCATAGGCACTTTACATTGACTACTATAATATACTAGCATATATATAGATAAAAACATTCAATTATGGGAAGAATTAAAGATTTACTTTTAAAAAATCAGGAAAGCCAAGATCAACCAAATCCAAATGAAATTAAACTCTCATTCAGTGATCAATGGTTTTTATTAACTACTATGCTTGGATTCATAAAACATTCAAAATATTCTACTAAAAGAAAAATAAGATTAATGAAATTATTTGATATTTTATATCTTGCATCAACTAAAGGAAGTTCTATAAAATTTTCCAAAATCATTGCCAATACTAGAAAATAACTGTTATAATATAAGAGTAGTTTACTTTATTCGCTATGTCTGCTTATTTATGTTCGGACGATACTCTTAATGCTTTATCTACTTTCTACTATATAAAAAGTGGTAAAACTGATGAAGAGAGAAAATCTAATATCCTAAGAGCTATTAGAAGAGTTAACAGAGATTCTTGGTACGAAAGACAACAAGTTGCCGAAACTTACGAACAAAGAATGAAACAAATTGCTGACTTCGATAAGTTTTGCAATGGTGTTTACGATATTTGGTATCACCAATACTCCAACCAATCTATCTATCAAGTTATTTTTAATATCTTATTAAGAGAAAACCAAAATTCTTTGATGGCTAGATATAAGGACAAAGATTATGCCGAAAGATTATCTTATAATTATGTTCATTCTAATTGTGTTAACTATTGGGACGATCATAAGCAATTAGGTTATCTTGTTGGAATTATTAACAATTATGATTATCAATCTTGTGAACACGCAAATTATCAAGATTCTTTGGGTTATGCAATCTTAGATCAAATTAAAGAAATGCTACTTAGAGAATTACAACTTGGGGAGATTTGGGACTTTGACGAAAGAAAATTTATACAAGAAAATAAGTTATTCGAAGTGGCAAAATGAAAAAGTATATCACTCGAATTTATAGAAGTGACTCTATAGACTCAATCGAACAAGCCGATAAAGAACATATGAGACTTATTAATTTAGGTTATAAAGTCAACAAAACATATGATTTCTTTTTTTCTTGCCAAATGAATTACGAACTCATTTCTTAATTTCTTTTCACATATATAGACTTACGAGGTATTATTTAGTTAATACCTCTTTTTTATTGGAAATGTCAGAAAAAGACCTAGAAAGAATAAAGAATATATATGGCAAGCGTAATCCAAAAACTCATATCGAGCAGCGTTGCCAACGTTTATATACAAAACAATTAGACGGACTTTCTACAAGACAATTAGTTTTACAACACGCACAAAGAGAAAGCATTGCCGAAAAAACAGCGTGGGCAGATTGGAAAAGAGTCACCGAATGGAACTCACAAGATTTGGAACGTGATAGAGCCGATATACTCTCTCGTTTGCATAGTATGAGACAAAGATTGTTTAATGCGGCTTTGAAAAAAGGGCAACTGCAAACTGCTCACATGATTTTAGATTCGCTAGGACGTGCCAACGGTGAGACTCAGGAAGCGGTGAACGTAAATATGCCACCTTCGCTAAACATTCAAATTGAAAGTAAGGAATGACATTCAATTTTTGCATTCAATTTTTGCTGACTTGACAAACCGAGTTGAAAATCGCATTCAATTTTTTGCATTCAATTATTTTTAGTTGATTTTTGCATTCAATTTTGCAGCTTGCCTGGTAGTTACCTGGTCTTGTCCTAGTATCTCCAGGCAAAAAAAGGAGGCCGAAGCCTCTAGGTTTTAAGTTAGTCGTTCGGGATATTCTCCCAGGGCATTTTCGACTACGTCCTCTATGTTTTTCCAGGTCGCATAAGGTGAACTTACCTGGCGTTCTTCTTGGTCGTCCTGGTCACTCCAAGTTTGATAGTATCCGACATTGTTGCCGTTAATATCCCTTAATGGGAGCTGGCATTCCTGGAGTTTGCCCAGGTTCTCCAGGCGATCAGCCAGGCCTCTAAGTATCCTGGCGACTTCCTGGCCTTCCTGGTCAAATGCCTGGTTCTCGGTGTTGATTTTAAGTTTAATCATGGCCTGGTTTCCTCCCAACTGATTGTTGAATAGTCGAAAGAGGGAGCCTTTTGATTGGCTCCCAATGTTCCTAAGAACATGATAATGATTGTCATAAAGGCTAGGTAGCCCATTGTGAATTTCATAGCTTTAAGAATAAAGTTCAATTAGTAGTAGCTCGTATGCCTTCTTGCGAAGGTTAGGATCGAGAGGATCCTCTTGGTAGAGTTCCTCTTCGATCTCTTCGAGCCTTGTCTCCTTGTAGGAGTCAAAGATCAAATTGCTCATTGGCTTCGTATTGGGCTTGGTCGTAGTAGTCTTGGGCTTTTGTCTCTAGCTCTTCTTCGAGAGCTTCGAGGGCTTGCCAATCCTTTGGATCAATGCCCCTAGCGTTGGCCTCGTCATCAACGTAAGCTTCCCACTCTGAGCCGTAGCACTTAGGGCGGTTATAGATCATAATCATGATTCGACCTCTTCCTTTTCAAGTAACTTGATCAAGACTTTTGAAGTCTCCTCTAGTTGCTTTCTGTCGTCCTTGCCGTACCACTTAAGGAAGTCTCTAATCTCCTCGTGTATGAACTTCCGACCACTTGATGATGGGAAGTCAACGTCTAGAGAATCACCATCAGAGAATCGGAAGCTGATTGAATAGCTTGTGAAGCTGACGGATTCGACACCTGAAAAGGTGTAACGTGCTTTTGGTTTTGCCATAGCAGAAAAATTAATTAAGTTTTCGAGTTGCTGTAGGTTGGATTTCTCTTCCCCTACTCTTATATTATAGCAGATAACTCCTATATTACACGTGCATATCCTTTATTTGTAACAAAACTTTACATAGGGGGAGTGTAGCAAAAAAATACTTTATTTAACCTGGGGCGGGGAACCTGCTGATACAACACAGAATAAGTTGCTGTTATAGTAAAAGTGGTTATTATTTTTATATGGCAGTAGCAGAACCGTTAAGTTTACGTTGGGCACAAGGGGAAGTATTTAGTGCGAAAGAAAGATTTAGGGTATTAGTAGCTGGAAGAAGATTTGGTAAAAGTTATTTAAGCTGTGTTGAGTTGTTAAAAGGTGCTATTGCAAAGCCTGGGGAAACATATTTTTATTGTGCACCTACATATCGAATGGCAAAGGACATTGCATGGAAAACATTAAAGAAGTTAGTACCAAAGCAATGGATCAAGTCTAAGAATGAGACAGATTTAAAGATTGAATTAGTAAATGAATCGACTATTGAGTTAAAGGGAACTGAAAACGCTATGGCATTAAGAGGTCGTAGTTTAAGTGGCGTAGTTCTTGATGAAGCTGCATTTATGGACAGAGAAGTATGGTCTGAAGTCATACGACCTGCGTTAGCTGATAAACAGGGGTGGGCATTATTTATTTCAACCCCAGATGGAACGGCAAGTTGGTTTTACGATTTATGGTGTTATGTACCCGAAGATGAGAGTGGGGATTGGAAAAGGTGGAGTTTTACTACGATTGAGGGGGGTAATGTTCCAAAAGATGAAGTTGAAGCAGCCAGGGGTCAATTAGATCAGCGTACATTTCGGCAGGAATTTGAAGCGAGCTTTGAAAATCTAACGGGATTGGTGGCAATTAGCTTTGATGATGAAAATATTTCTACTGAAGCTGCCGATTTACATATGTTACCGCTATATATGGGGGTTGATTTCAACGTAGACCCGCTTTGTGGGATATGTGCGGTCAAAAGTAATGAAAATTTGTATGTTTTTGACGAAATTATCTTACGAGGAGGTGCAACTACATGGGATTTTGCCGAAGAAGTGGTAAATCGGTATGGAGTTGATCGAAGAATTATCACTTGTCCCGACCCTACGGGCGGTGCTCGCAAAACAAGTGGTGTTGGGCTTACAGATCACACAATTTTACGGAGAAGTGGTTTTACTGTTTCTAGTCCGAAAGCCCCTTGGAAGATTCGAGATAAAATTACTGCTGTAAATACGGCACTTTTTGATGCAGCTGGTGACCGAAGAACATTTATACATCCGAGGTGTAAAGAATTGATAAAATCGCTTAGAACTTTAACTTATGCACCAAATACGGGTATGCCAAATAAAAATTTAGGAGTTGACCACGCATTTGACGCTTTTGGCTATCTTTGTTTGCAACAGTTTAATTTGGCAAAACCAGAGACACTCGGACAAACTTCGTTTAGAATATACTAAGAACAACCTAATTCTTATCATGTACCATTCTACTACTAAGAAAAAGAAGAAAAAAAAGAAGGGCGGGAAGAAAAGATGCAGTTGTGGTGGTAAATAATGGGCAAACTATGTGCAAGAGGCATAGCTGCTGCTAAGAGAAGATACAAAGTTTATCCATCTGCTTATGCAAATGGGTATGCAGTTCAAGTATGCAAGGGTACAATGCCTGATAACAAAGGCAAAAAAAAGACTGCTTCTGGTTATACCAAAGGAAAACGGAAAACTACGAGGAAAAAACGTGGCAAGTAGTGGTCTTAAGCGTTGGTTTAAGGAAAAATGGGTTGATGTAAAGACAGGAAAGCCTTGTGGACGTAGAAAAGGCGAAAAAAGAGGCTATCCAGCTTGCAGACCAAGTAAACGTGTATCAAGTAAGACACCTAAGACAGCTTCAGAGATGTCAAGTGCTGAAAAAGCAAGATTTAAGCGTGAAAAAACCAGTAGTGCTAAGATAAAGTATCAACATAGACGTAAAAAAACCACCAAAAAGAAAAAATGACCGAAATCACTGATGAAATGCTCGATATTATCGAAAAAATCAAAGGAAAACGAAATCCTGCACTTTGGGACCCCAGATGTGAACAATATCTAGCAAAAAACAAAAAAGGTACTGTAAAAAAGTCAACAACAAGTTAAACTAATTGTAAATACTCTTTTTTCTTAGAATAATGGCATTTTTTCGTGGAGAAGAAGGTTCTGTAAAATTTAAAAACGGAACTGGAACTACTGAAGCAATAGTCTCAACTACAGGTTGGACACTAGATACAACAAAAGACACACTAGATGTAACTGCTCATGGAGCTACATTTAGAAGTTTTACAGGTGGATTAATTTCTGGGTCTGGCACTATTGATTTTCTTTACACAGCAGCATCAGGTAACGAAACTGAAACCCTTGTTGATGACGTATTAACAGCAGAAGATCCAGCAGATGCACAGTTTGAATTATTTTTAGATACTTCTGGTAGTAAAAAAGTAAGTTTTTCTGGAATTGTTACAGGAACAAGTTTATCTGCTACAACAGGTGATTTAGAAACAGTAAGCGTGAGTTTTATAACCTCTGGTCAAATCACTAACGACGTATAGTGAAACTTACTCCTCGCCAAAAAACTTTATTATCTAAACACTCTGAGCATCATAGTGCGAAGCATATGGAGTTTATGAAAAGGAGAATGAGAGCAGGAGATACTTTTACTCAAGCCCATAAAAAGGCACAAGCAAAGGTGGGCAAATGAGAAAAAAACGTAAACAAGTAAATTTAAGTGTAGGCAGGGGAGAAAAGTCTAAAACAGGTGGATTAACTGCCAAAGGTAGAGCTAAATATAATCGTGCCACGGGTAGTAATTTGAAAGCACCTGTTACAGGAAAAGTAAAACCTGGTAGTAAAGCAGCTAAAAGACGAGCATCTTTTTGTGCAAGGATGAAGGGTATGCCTGGACCAATGAAAAAACCTAACGGTAAACCTACTAGAAAGGCGTTAGCATTAAGAAAATGGAGGTGTCGTTAAATGACATACGCATTACCAGGGATGCTAAAAACCAGCATTACCGCCACTACTTATATTGGTAGCACTGATAGTCCTTTTACTCGTAATCGTGCCGTATTGGACATGATGAAAGGTTGGGAAATAATGAAAGCGGTTAGTGAAGGTACAGAATATTTAAGAGAAAATAGTGAAGCATTTTTACCATTAGAGCCAAGAGAAGATTATGATGCTTACCTTGCAAGAGTAAATAGATCAGTATTTAGTCCTTTCACACAAAGATTGATAAGAGCAGCTACAGGTCTTGTATTAAGAAAACCAATAACACTCATAGGTGATCCTTATTGGACAGAGATGTTTAAGGCAGATGTTGATGGCTGTGGTTCGGACTTAGATGAGTATGCACGAAGATTATTAATGTGTTCTCTTACTTATGGTCAAAGTCATATTCTTGTAGATTATCCTGCACCTGGTGGGGCAGTAAGTTTAGCGGAAGAGCGTTCACAAAATCGCAGACCTTATTGGATAGAAGTAGACCCTACAAATATTTATGGTTGGAGATTAGATAGAGAGTCTAATTATGGAAATCTTATACAGGTAAGGATTGCAGAAAAAGCTGTATTACCTGATGGTGCTTTTGGTGAAAAGATATATGACCAGATGAGAGTTATAGAACCTGGTCGTTATCGTGTTTTTAGAAGAAAAGAAACTGTTGAAGATATGTATGAAGAAAATGATGGTACTTATGCAGGTAATATGCAAGGCACACCAAATGAAAAAGATTTTGAATTAGCTGAATCTGGTAATTTTTCTCTTGGTGAAATACCTTTAGTTACTATTTATTCTGGCAAGGTAGATAATATGACAAGCAAACCTCCCTTATTGGACATTGCTTATTTAAATCTTGCACATTTTCAAAGACAAGCTGATCTAATTCATAGTTTGCACGTTGCATCTCAACCAATGCTTGTAATGGAAGGATATGACGATCAGACTAAAGATTTAGCTATTTCTGTTAATTATGCAATGGCAACTCAGCCTGGTAATAAAGTTTACTATGTAGAGCCAGCAAGTAGTGCTTTTGATGCTCAATCTGCTGAAATAAAAGAATTACAAATGCAAATGGCTACTCTTGGGATTAGTACACTTAGTCAACAAAAATTTGTAGCTGAATCTGCTGATGCAAGAAGATTAGATCGTGTTGATACAAACTCAATGCTTGCTATGGTGTCGATGGAACTTGAGCAAAAGTTACAAAAAGCATTTAATTTATCTGCTGAATATGTAGGTATTGAACCACCAGAAGTAAAAATTAGTAGAGATTTTGATATTGAAAGGTTAATTGGACAGGATATTGCAGCTTTAACATCATTATTTGATCAACAAGTTATAGATAGAGAAGAATTTAGAGATATTTTAGTACAAGGTGAAGTTCTACCCAATGCAAATGAGGCTAAATCTGAATAGTTTGCTAATATAGTATATAAGTACATGAAATCTATGTCTAAACATTTAGATTATGTTGAACAGCCTGATGGCAGTTTCAAATGGCAATTAGCAGAAATTCCTGCTGTAAAATCTACACCTGTAGAAGAACCAAAAGCTAAAAAAGAAACAAAGAAAGTTTCAAAGAAAAAAACAACTCCATTATCTGAATAATTCATGGCAATAGAAGAAAAAGTAGTTCAGCCTGAGTCCGTGACTCCTGCTGATCAGCCCGTGGCTGACACTCCTTCACAACCACAAGCACCAAATCTTGATTCTGTAAAAACACAGTATGAAGAACAAATTAAAGCGTTAAAGAAAGAATTAGCTGAAAAAGAAGAAGATCGTTTAGGCGTGAAACGAAAATTAAATGAGGTTTATCAGCAAAAAGAAAATGAACGTAAACAAGAATTAGAGGATCAAGGGCAATGGAAAACCCTTTGGGAAGAAGCTAATAAAACTGCACAAGATAAAGATGCACAAATTAGCAATTTATCTCAACAGTTAGAAGATTTAAAAACTTCTAATGAAATTGCCACTACAAAACAGACAGCACTTGCAGCCATCAGTAATCTTAATGCGATTAACGCAGAACAAACCTTATCATTACTACAGGGTAAGTTACAAAGAAACGCTGAAGGCAAAGTAGTAATCATAGATGGCGGTGTAGAACAGGATCTCAATGCCTATCTCACAAGTCTCAAAAACCCTGGTAGTGGTTGGGAACATCATTTTAAGCCAAGCACTGCTGCTGGAATGGGTGCAAAACCAAGTCCCGTTGGAAATGTGTCAGGTGGCTCAGAAAATCCGTGGAAAACTGGCAATTTGACGCAACAGCTTATAATGGAGAATGAGAACCCCGACCTCGCAGCCGTGCTGAAGAGGGAGGCTCAAGCAAAATAGTTAGTTTCCGTGAAACTAATGCCTTAGTCCGTGATTAGGGTATCGCAAAAGTAACAAGGTGATCTGAATGGCTGCTCCATTTCAGAATTATTCGGGCGGTGTCCTATTAGCGGATATCGTAAAGAGAAATAATCTCAGCACATACGTTTCCGAAGCTATAAAAGAGCGTAGTGCATTTTTACAATCTGGTGCTAT
>VTLG01009148.1_pt1 | contig 10887 bp, 8 predicted proteins | sample 4694571 | NCBI WGS metagenome assembly VTLG01 (sample SAMN12604809, study PRJNA352737) | marine metagenome | biome: ENVO:00000447; feature: ENVO:00000209|ENVO:00000569|ENVO:01000036; material: ENVO:00002151; isolation source: viral sequences binned using virsorter ... | reverse complement strand
AGTTGGGGTACTAAAATCGGAACTAAGTATAGCTTCTGATGAAGTATCTTGAATCCCCTTGGGCCATCCTTGTGCTGGCCCTGGGGTTCATCACCTTTATAGAAGTGCTGCATATCAATGCACACTATAACTGTAAAGCTGACTGCCCTTGCCCACTTACTAGAGACTACTAATGTACTCACTATTTGACTACTACTTTACTCCACCAACACGCACAGTTTATGTCGTATCGGAAGAGCAACTTGAAAAACTTAAGCTCACCCAAAAGAACGCCGAAATCAAGGAAGTCAAAGTCCAGATGCAAGAACTTGATAATGCTTACAATCGCAGAAAATCAGAGTTCGAAAATACTTTGGCCAGTCTTGAGGACGAGGTAAAGAAACTTGAGCCTGCTGATGGAAAAAGCTAATGTAACCTGGATTGGTAGAACTAACCAGCCAGAAGTAGATATCAAAGATCCTAAAGCCGAAGCTAAAAGGAACGATGATTATATGAATAACGAAGAGCCTGATGATGAAATGCCTCAGTCTCTTGAAGAAGCTCTCTTAGGAGAGTGATTGGAACAGGGGCACCTCAGAGTCGGACCCCTTTTTCTTTGGTGAGAGCCCGATACGTTGGACACCTCTTGCCGTCTAGACGGTGGGGATAGACCCGCAAAAATAAGCGCAAAAAAATTTCAGCTGAGAAAGTTAATATAAATTCTTAAACTAAGATAAATGGCTAATGCTTTAACTACCGCCCTAGGTAGAATTAATAGTACTGCTTCAACCCCTCTAGCCCTGACTACTAACCAGGCTGGGTATGATGCCAAGTACGGAACCTATCTGAAACTCTTCTCAGGAGAGCTCTTCAAAGGGTTCCAGCATAATACAATCGCCAGAGATCTTGTAACCCGTCGTACTCTTAAGAACGGTAAGAGTCTTCAGTTCATCTACACAGGACGCATGAGCGCGGCCTATCATACTCCAGGAACTCCTATTCTTGGTAATGAGAACGCGCTACCAGTAGCTGAGAAGACCATCCAAATGGATGACCTCTTGATCAGCTCTGCATTCGTGTATGATCTAGACGAAACTCTTGCTCATTATGAGCTACGTGGTGAGATTTCTAAGAAGATTGGATTTGCTCTCGCAGAAAAATATGATAGACTCATCTTCAGAGCTATCACACGTGGTGCTCGTGCAGCCCACCCCATCTCGGCTACCGGTAAGGTAGAACCAGGTGGATCTACAATCCAGGTAGGTACCGGTACAGGTGCAGCCGCAGACGCTCTTGACTCAACTAAACTAGTTGCAGCATTCTTTGAAGCCGCAGCTCAGTTAGACGAGAAAGGAGTTTCTAGTGAAGGCCGCGTCGCCGTACTTTCTCCTCGCCAATACTACACTCTTATTGAGAACGTATCATCGAATGCGTTGATCAACAGAGATGTACAAGGTACAGGATTACAGTCCGGTAAAGGTATCCTTGAGATTGCTGGTATTAAGATACTCCAGTCCATGAACATTCCTTTCCAAGGAAAGTATGGTACTGCCACAACTATTGATAACGCTGGCTCATTCGTCGGTGCTGCAGTAGAAGCTGGTGATATCGGACAAGGTGGTATCAACAATAGCTATGGTGCCGCTAACACATTTGGAACTTCTTGTGGAGTAATCTTCCAGAAAGAAGCTGCAGGTGTTGTAGAAGCTATAGGACCACAGGTTCAAGTAACGAGTGGTGATGTGTCAGTGATTTACCAGGGCGATATTATACTCGGACGTCTCGCAATGGGAGCCGACTATCTTAACCCTGCTTCATGTATTGAGCTTCACACTACAAGTACAGCTCCAACCGCATTCTAAACTATATACCTTTAACCAACATACAAGGGGGACTTCGGTCCTCCTTTTTTTTATATTATGGCAACCCCAACATATGCAACGTCCACCGAACTGGATGCTGTTAACTCAGTATTAATGAGTGTCGGAGAGTCACCTGTTAATACTTTATCAACGCAAAGTCCCGAAGTGTCTATTGCGCAGAATACTCTCAGACAAATAGCTAGGGAAGTCTTAGCTGAAGGTTGGGTATTTAACACAGAATACGAAGTAAAATTCACAGTTGATTCTAACAAACAAGTACTTCTATCTGATGCAGTCTTACAAGTTGATGCTAGTAGGTTCTATCATTTAGATACTTATAATGTAATCCGTAAGGATGGAAAACTATATGACCGGTACCAACATAAAAATACATTTGATGACGAAGAGACAATGTATCTCGATGTGATTTGGATGTATGCTTTTGAAGATATTCCACAATCTTTTAGAGATTATATCACCGCTAAAGCTTCTCGAATTGCTTCTAACAGAATGGTTTCTGATCCAGAAATGGCTAAACCATTAGAACAAGATGAGATAGTAGCTAGATCTATAGCTATTGAATATGACACACGTCAAGCTGACTACAATGTATTCAATGATAATAGATTCAAGCAATCATATAATAGCTTTAGACCACATCAAGCTCTTAGAAGATAATGGCAGCAATTAACCAACGTATCCCTAACTTTTTAGGCGGGGTATCACAACAACCAGACTTTATTAAATTTCCAGGTCAGCTTAGAACCTGCCATAACGCACACCCTGATGTAACCTTTGGATTACAAAAGCGACCACCTGGGGAATACGTTGGTAAGCTTGCTAATGCTGTAGATGGAGGTCAATGGTTTGATATAGTAAGAGATGATGATGAGAAATATTTAGTACAGATCACTACTACAGGTACACCTGACATAAGAGTATGGGATTTACAAACAGGAGTTGAACAAGGTATAGTCTTCCTAACAAATGGGCCACAAAATTTTAACTACCTTTTAGGGGCAACAGATAAGTTAGGGAAACTAACAATTAATGATTATACTATTATCACTAATCCACAGAAAGAAGTACTACCTTCTGATGGAGTAGCAGGAGCCTCGACTCGTAATACTGCTGCAGCGCTTGCAGCTAACTATGGTTTCATAAGTCTTAATGAGATAGGATATGATACTGAATACGTAGTATCATTGAATAATCCTAATCTACAAGCTACTACTAAATATAGAGTAGGTGCTCTTAAAGTTGTTAAGAACGGTACAAGTAGTTCTACATTTGAAGAGAGTAATGCTGAAGGAGATAAGATTGGTACACAAACATATTATGGTACATCTAGTGATGGCGTTTGGGAAGACGTTCAATTTACTGTTACTGTCAACGCAACACACTTTGTTGATGGATATATAGAGAAAGATATAGGAACAGGTGATACTGCATCTAACCAACACGTTCCTGATTACCATACCCAATATACAGCTACAGTTACATTACAAGATAATGGTAAAGATGTAGGATCAAGTTGGGCAAGTGCATCTAAAGTAATTGATGTTAATGGCGTTGACTGGAAAGTCACCATGACACAAGCTAATGAGTATATATCTTATGCAGATACAGCAGCAGCTGTTCACAGAACTCCTAAGAATATTAAACGTGGTGAGATAAATATTGACGGTGTTCTTGGTAACGTAAGAACTAAAATGATTGCAGCTTACGGTAATGGTGCCAGCTCTACTGTTGCTAATTTAGGCTTAACAGCCACAGCTACTGGTAGCGGTATTTATTTTGAAACTACTACAGCATTTGGTTCTGTAGCAGTTCGTGGTGGTATTACTAATGATGCTATGTATGCGTTTACAGATACTGCACAGAATATATCTAAACTACCAGGACAATGTAAAGATGGTTATATATGTAAAGTATCTAATACAGAAGATAGTGATTCCGATGATTACTATGTTAAATTTAAAGTATCAGGTACATCAGGATCAGTTGGTGCTGGTACTTGGGAGGAAACAGTAGCTCCAAACATAACAGCAGGGTTTGATTACTCTACTATGCCTCATGCATTGATTAACTATCGTAATGGTAACTTCGCTTGGACCACATTAGATCCTGCTTCTACTCATCAACAAAAAGCTGATCATGATGTAGGTATATTAGGACGGTCTATGAATCCCACTAGTAATGGGAAAGTAGCACCTACTGCATGGGAGCTTAAAACATTAGATAACTATTGGGTAGATAGAGTCGTTGGAGACGCTTCTACTAACCCTATGCCTACATTTGTAAATAGTACAATAACTAGTTTATTTTTTGTACGTAACAGATTAGGAGTAATAGCAGGTGAGCAGACTGTTATCAGTCAACCTGCAGATTATTTTAACTTTTTCGTAGGTTCTGCTATTTCATCTAGTGACTCTGATCCCATTGATATGGCTGCAAGTGATGTTAAGCCAGCTATTATTCGCCATGTTCTGCCAATTCAAAAAGGTGTCATGCTTTTCACCGAAGCTGCACAGTTCATGTTATTCACTGAATCAGAACAGTTTAGTCCTAAGACGGCACAAATCAAAAAGATGTCGGCTTATGAAGTAGGTAGAGAATTAATACCTGTTGATACTGGTACATCAATTGTATTTGCAACCAATAAATCATCTTATACTAAAGTTTTTGAACTGATTGTAACCTCTGATAATGCTCCACCAAAAGTTGTAGAACAAACACGAGTTATACCGGAGTATATCCCAAATGATATTGATGACATTTGTAATTCTGCTACTAACGGCCTTGTCACTATTGGGAAGCTCGGGTCCTCCACTCTTTATACTTATAAATATTTTGATGGAGGCAATCAAAGAGAACAGTCATCTTGGTATTCTTGGGGTATAGAAGGAGCGTTAGTACATCAACTTTATACAGGAGGTAATTATTTTACAGTTACTAAACAAGGTTCAGAATGGATTATACAGCGTTATGAGCTTGTGGTATCCTCTACTGCTACTCGTAGTTATACTATTGGTTCTGGTACAGTAGGATCACCAACCACTATATCAAGACGGTTTGAAGCATGTTTAGATAATATGGTTGACCGTAGTCAAACAACAGAAGCTTATGATGCTGCTACTAATAGAACTACAATTACCTATCCTTATACTATTCAAGGAGGTACTACAAATCTTAGGATAGTAGAACTAGCAGATGGTAATGTACGAACACCTATATCAGTATCAGGTTCAACAGCTGTTTATGATAAGTGTGACTTACGTGCTATAGATTTTGCTACAGGTTACAACTATACAACAGAAATTGGACTACCTACATACTTCTTCGGAGTTATGCAAGAAGGTCGTGGTAGTTATGATGTTGATGCTGATTTACGTATACACCGACTTAATTTTGAACTTGGTGTATCTGGACCACTAGAATTCCATCTAACATCTCCACAGATAGCTGATCATATTCATTATGAATCAGGGTTCCTTAGTGATATCAGCCTTTTAAACAAGGTACCGTCATCACTATATAAAACTGTAAAGATTCCAATATATAGAAAGAATAGTAAATATGACATGACTGTTAAAATTCCAGCACCATTTACAGCTACTCTTGTTGCAGCAAGTTGGGATGGTCGATTCAACACCAGACGACATGTACGTAGATAGTAAATTCATTAAACCATGCACCCCTCAACTAGCCCTTGAGGTTGGAGAGAATCTCCGAGATGATGATCGGAGAGAAGTAGAGCAAACTGTAAGGCTGCACGCCCCTGTAGCAGTCTTACAGGCTTACTATGACTCTGCCTTTACGGTGTACTTCCATGATGCACACGGCAAGGCTGCCGGAGTTGCGGGAGTCACACCGCATAATATTATTTGGATGTTATGTACTCCAGTAATAGAAACAAAACCTCATACTTTTGTAAGGGAAGCTAAACGATGGCTAGATAGTTTACCAAATCCTTATGTATTCAACCATGTAGATATGCGGAATGAAGTTCATGTTAAACTATTAAAGTTCATGAAGTTTAAATTCATTCAATATCATGTTTATAATGGTGTTCCCCTTTTATACTTTATAAAACCATGTGCTCATACGCAGCGGTTGGCATAACAATGGGCTTACTCCAGGGTGTAACTGGAGCAATGGCTGCACAACAACAAGCAGATTATGAAAATGCTGTTGCTGAACAGAAATACCAAGTAGCCAAAAGAAATGCTGAACGAAATAATCAGATATCAGAACAGCAGTATCAAAATCAATTACGGATTATTGATGCAAAAGATAAAGCTAAGAAACGTGATTATGAAGCTCAGCTAAAGTCACATGAAGAAGCAATTAATGCTAACATTAAACAGACTGAGATAAATACAATTGCAGCTAATTTAGCAGCAACTAAAGTTTCAGTTGACAAAAGAAAGGCTAACGCTAAAGCTGCATTTGATGCAGAACAAGCATTAGCAACTATGATTCAATCTCAAGGTGAATTACTATCTACAGGTAATGCAGGCCAATCCTTCTTACTACAGACAGAGAATTTCGAACGAACATTCGGGATGGAATCTGAGAAAATTAATGAAAACTTATTCCTTGATAATCTTGGATTTGGATTAGATATGGCGCATGTCTATGGAGATTACTATTCTGCAGAAGCTCGTGCTTATAATAAACTTCCTGGCACACCTCAATCCGAACAAGCAAGTATGTTACCATTTACACCTATTAAAGACCCTGGACCTGCTAAACCTATTAGACGTTCATCTAGTGCTGGCGTAATGTCTGCAGTTGTAGGAGGCGTTGGAGCAGGCTTTAGTGCTTATGGTGCGGCTAAACAAGGCGGCTGGTTCAAGAAATAATCAACTACGGATAAAACTATGATAATGCCAAATTGGACCGTAGTTGACAAATCAACACGGATGGAAAAAGAACGGCTACGTTCTAAAGAGATAGATGACAAAGCTGTTAGAGACCTAGAATGGAGTTTAGGTACAGGTGAAAAGGTTTTTCAAGACTCAGTATCACGTGCTAAAGCGAATGACTTAGCTCAAGTAAACGATTTTATTGCAGCTGCTACTTATCAACAGAAAGAGAATACTAAACTCTACAAAACAATTCAAGATACTTTTGGATTTGGAGGACCAGTATGGAACGAATTTGCTAGATGGTCAAATGAAAGAGTTGCTGAAGGAAATATTATTGGACAGCAACGTATAGCTGCCGCAGAAGAAAATAGAATTGATCCTTCAAATGCAACAAATCCAGTAAAAGGAACTGCTCTAGATCCTAATTATGTTGATCCACAAATTCAAAAGAAACTAGACAAGCAGAAGAAAGAGATAGAAAGTATTAATCGGAACTTAAAAGCTATTGGTTATGAAACAGGTCTTATACAACCAGGTGAAGGATATGTAGAAAGTCAACTTGCAAAAGATCAAGCAACTGCTATATCACTTATTAATAGTAAGCAAGTTTTAGATCAAGCTAATAAATCTAGATTAACAAAAGTTATACCTGATCCCGTAGATGCTACAGAAATATTTAATGATTTAAGTAGCTGGGGTCATAGAGCAGGTGCTAAACAAGCATTAGCACGGCATAAAGCTACAAACTTTGCAGTTGATTTCCCTACTTGGCAGAAAAATGATACTACTGAAAGATTCTATACAAATAAAAAAGGAGAACAAGTCTCTTTCAGAGCAGCTGACTTATCAGATGATCCTCTTGCTAATGAAAGTACGCAACCGTATTTAATTGCTGTAGACGCTTATCAATCAGAAGTGCTTTCACAGGCACGATCTATGGGATTATCAGCTTCTTATGTTAAAGAATTTGTACTCCCTACAGTTACAAAACAAGCTAGTGAATTAAAAAAGAACTACCGTACAGGATGGGCTAAAGCTAAAAATCTTCATTGGAAGTCTAAAGTCGCCTCAGATTTTACTGGTCGTATGGGAGATTATACAGCAGCAGGACGTATGGGAGAATTTAAACAGCTTATACCTTCATATATAACTGTTAATCAAGAATTAGCTCGACGACTTGGTGAGAAAGATTGGAAGCAAAAAGGTGTTGAATGGACGAAGGAGTTAATGGAAACAGGGATGTTAAATTCCTTTGAAGAATACGATGATACTGGTATAGAACATTTAGTTGGTATTCGTATTCCTGTTAGTGAAGTTCCTTGGGTAAAAGGTTCTCTAGCTGATGAAAATAACACTGTAAGTTTAGAAGAAGCTTATCCTCAGTTATTAAATGATAACGTTTTACGTAAAATGAGTGATGAAATAATCACTAGTTCTGTTAATGATAAAATAGCTAGAGAAAAAGCTGTAGCTAATAAATCTGCTAATAAATATGTAGATGCTCTTAATGATGGATTAGATCCAAACTCTGATGAAGCTATAGAATTAAGGCAAAACGCTATTGAAGATTCAGAAGGTTTCCCTGATATACGTAAAAACCTTGATGATAATGTCATGTTAAGGAAGAACTTCAATGAATCTATGGCTTATGTTCAAAACCAGTTAGACTTATATGAAGGTAATAAACTAAGCATGAGTGATTTAGATAAGCTAGATCCTAAAGCTATAACAACATTAAAAGCAGAAGGTTTTAAAGGTAAAGAGTGGGATGATATTTTCGAAGCTAAAGGCCCGTTACAAATGCTCTCTACTCAAGAAATAAAAGATGCAGGCGGACAACTAGGAAATTGGATTAAAGCTGATATAGCAAAATTAGGTGATAGCTCCCAACTTTTAACTGGTAATGGAGAACAGGTTATAGAAGATCTGATAGATGTTGATTTACCTAAATATATGCGTATAGCAAATGAGAGAAGTATAGCAGCTGGTGAAGGTCCTCTTACTGGAGATACTAGAAACTGGGTAAAACAAAGTATACAGCTCTTAAAAAATGATATTACTGAACAAAATACAGTAAATATGCTAGGTAATTTACCTCAAGAAAAGTACACTTTCCATCCTACAGAAGGTTTTAAATGGTATTACCAAAATCTTAGCGGAAGTCAAAATGCAGATACTGCTAGAGTAAAAGCTAATGATTTTGAGATTGCAAGAGTTAAGATGATAAATAATATAAGAAGTAAGAGAGGCGCTCGTAAACCTAATATGGTATTAGATCCTAAATTTATTCCAAAAGATCTGCCTCCTGATTTCTTTGAAACAACACCTACAGGTCAAATAGGATCTAGATGGCATATACTTGCTGCTGATAAAGATATTAACCCTAAAACTAATACAATTAAAAATAACGAAGGGGAAGATGTAGCTATCACAGCTTACGATATAAGAAATGCTTGGGCAGCTGCTCAGGATCCACCTATAAATTTAGACGAACCTGAATTCAAATCCAAACCATTCTCTTCTAAGGTTCATGTTAATGACATACAACATAATCTTGGTAATAACAATGTTTTAGCACGAGTTTGTACAAACGCTGGTGGAAGTGAATATGGAATTACTATGAGAGCAGCTGATGCTGTTAGAAGAGTGTCAGGAGGAGATAAGTATGAACATGCTAGAAAATGGGATAAAGTATCTTTACCTGCAGCAATGGAATATGCAACAGCAAAAGGTATTATGAACCCTAGAGTTATCCAAAAACTTGCAATAGCATCACATTTAGGGATACCGTTTGAAAATTTACAGGATAGCACTATTATAAAAGTATTCCGTGAATTCTGTACTGGAGGTCTTGACTAATGGAAATTGAAGAAAATTTAGCTCAAGATACACAAGAAACAGCTGATTTACAAGAGAGTTTAAAAACTCTACAAGGTGCAGCTGGAGAGCTACAAGAGCAACAAGGTAATCCTAATATCCCTGCTGTTCCTCCTATACCTGATTTAACTCCAATAACAGATGGAATTGCTAATGCACAGGAAAACCTAACAGAGTCTGTTAATAATGCTAGTGCTAATATACAGGAAGGATTACCTGGAGCAATAGAGAATCTACAGACTCAACTAGGGGCTTTCATGAGAGGCCGTAGTGTTGAAGAAGAAGCAGCTTGGAGACAAGGAGAACGGGATAAATATGGTGATGCTAATGAGGCATTCCAAGAGCAGATGACAGATCCTCTAAGTGAGGGTATCAGATCTGCATCTGGTGGTACTATGGATGCTATTGAATCCGTGGGAGATTTCGCTGAGCTAACTGGTGATACATTCAAAACTAAAATGAATGAATGGATGGGTAAACCTGTTGATCAAACACAGAACCCATTCTCTCCTGAATATATAAGAGGAGACGGTGGTTGGTTAGATATTCCTGATGAATTAGTACCAGAAAATCGAACAGCTTTAGGTAAATTAACCCGTGGATTTGTTGAGTTTGGAGTACTGTTAGTTGGTACAAGAGGTGTTGGTAATGCAATTGGCGGAGGCGCTGGTATATCTACTGTAGGAACTAGAGCAGCTGGAGTTGGTGGAGCTGGTACTAAAGCTATCCAATTCTTAAAAACTACAGGTGCTGTAGCTGCAGAAGGTGCTGCTGCTGAACTCATTATGGATGATGAAGCTACTCTAATGAATTTAGTAGATGAACATGCAGATTTCCTCTCACCAACAGTTAAGAAAATTTTAGGAGTCAACGCTTTAAAAGTAAATCCTGATGATAATCCTTGGCTAGCTAAACTTAAAGTTTTAGTTACAGGAGCTGGATTTAACTTAATAGCTCATACTATAGGTGCTTTTGCTAAAGGTAAATGGGCTGCTAGACAAGCACGTAAGGGTGGTTCAGATGTAGACTCTGCTAATGAAATAGGAAATATAGAATTCCAAAAGTCATGGTTAAGAAGTCGTCAGCTTGATGAAGTTACCTCTACTGAGATGGCAGCTGATAGACTTGTTAATGAGAAAAAAGGTATACCATTAAACTCAGCTAGAGAAGACTACGTTCTTAATAAATTAAACGATGTAGAAGCTGAAGAATGGGTAAGCCCTAATGCTATACCAGAAAGAAAAGCACAATTAGAACAATTAGCTGATGAACGTGGAGCACAACAATCAGATGTC
>VTLG01010263.1_pt1 | contig 10889 bp, 13 predicted proteins | sample 4694571 | NCBI WGS metagenome assembly VTLG01 (sample SAMN12604809, study PRJNA352737) | marine metagenome | biome: ENVO:00000447; feature: ENVO:00000209|ENVO:00000569|ENVO:01000036; material: ENVO:00002151; isolation source: viral sequences binned using virsorter ... | reverse complement strand
TGACCGTGGTCGTTCTGCATTGCGTTGTAATGCGACATCAAGAGAGGTGTTAACAAAGATCATATATGTGTCATATCCGAGCTCTTCCAGCATCGATTTATGCTCTATTATTTTAGCAGAATCTTTACCCGTACTGTCTATGACAAGGCCAAGACGACCTTCAACAAAATTCTCATGCCTCTTTACAGTGAGTTTTTTCGCCCGGCCTCGCACTACGTCTTTGCGCTCTTCTTCTTCTGGAGGCATCTTGAGAGATAGGCCAGCCTTCTTCATCATCGCTTCAAATGCATCATCTGAATTGACTATCTTGAGGCCGGACCCGCCAGTGGTACGCCTTGTCACATAAGACTTACCACTACCAGGCCCACCCGCCATGAAGATCGCTTTAAATATGTTGGGATCGTAGACCCCTTCCTGTAGTTCGTGAAATGTTTTCATCAGATATTCGTCCTGTTAACTCTTTCTTATATCCAGCCATCTGTATAATGTATTTATGTTCTTCGGAAAGTGGTTCATATTTACGTCCTTGTGTCTGAAAGTTCATTTTCCTGATTCTATTTCTGGTCCTAGCCATTTTATCTTCCTTTCTCATTTTTAGTTTGTTGGACATATGTTGTGAGTTAATAGACGTTCTCCTTTCTTATATTACCATGCACCGCTGCCGCCGGCAGCATTTACAGTTTCATAAAAATGTTTATGTATAATACCTTCCTGTGAAACTTTGGGTTCTGGTGATGTTTCAGAAAAAGGTAATTCTTCCTCAACACAATCTTTTACAAGGGTTAAGCTCATTTCATGTTCCTGTGTTGGTACGTTGAAATCATGTCTTAAAGCTTTAACCAAAAACGGGCCTCTAAAAAATTTATCAATATTATCTTTACTAGAGTTCTTATTCCAAGCATTATATGGAACTTGCGCCTCTACTATATCTCCCGCATGTAGTGCAGTATTTCCATCAACAAGTACTGTAAGAATAACACCACCATCTAATTGCGCTATCTGCGAAGAACGTCGTTGTAACCATTGCTCTGGTTTATATGATGCATATGGTGATTGAAGATGTTCGTTTGTCGCATGTGGGTCACTTCCATCATCATAAGTTGATGTTGGTGACAAATATAATTTTGATGGTTGGTCTGATAATCTTCTTCCTGTTTGATCCCCAACACTGCTGTATAGAGGAGCTTGTTCTATGCCATGATATGAATTTATATGCTTTTCTTTATCAAAAGCATCAAAGTAATTATAAACGTGTGTGGTGTATGCCTTATTAAAAATATCATGGACAATAAGAGTAGAACCATATGTACCATTTTTTTGATTGACTAGAGTATTTGGTCTGCCAGATATGGTAAACGATTTTATTTTAGCTTGTTCTATTTGAATATCTTGTCGGCCCTTTGTAGTGTCTTGGCCGATTGGGAGAGACGTATAATATGCAACTGGAAATTGAGCATACAAACTTTCTACACTTCGAAAATGATAACCCCACATAGTTTCATAAAATAGATATGTGGGTGAACTATTATGCACGGTGACAGCTTGTGTTCTGAACTGACGAATAATGTCCATAGGATGATGATTGTTAGCATTTATTCTCTTTATTCCAGAACTAGGTTCTATCCACAGATTTTTTGTACTTTTCAAATCTTTCTGTAAAATTTGAGTAACTATATCAGAAAATGTACCTTCTAAAGTTCTAGATATTTTTGTCCTTTGATTTCGCATATGCTCCATTGATATGAATCTCATAGTGTGTACTTGGTTGTTCTCATTTATAATTGACGAATTAGCTAATTCAAATAAAGCGAACACTTGTTCTGTAAAATCAATAGCATTCTCATCATCTTCAAGAATGGGGGTTTTAATTTTCAATCTTAAAAGTTCTTGTCCTATGAGAGGCAGTTTATTTTGTAAATTGAAATTATCGGTGAAAACAATTTCACCATGAAGAGCAGCATTGAAAGTGTCTTCAAAAATAGTAATTTGTATTACTTGTGTTCTAATATCTATTGGTACGCCATCTGCTGCAATAATTTCTACTTTTTCAAATTCAAAAGCGCCAGAATAACTTGCCTCCATTATATGATACTCTCTTTCATTAAACGCTTAAATTCATCCGTAATAAGGTTAACATAAGCTGGATTTAAAAGTCTTATCTGTCTTTTCTTATTCTGTTCTGCTTCCTCATATTCAAAATTGGTTACAGCTGTCGCTGAAGGATAATCTGTATTAACAGTTCCAACATTAATTTTTACTGTGGTGTCACCAGAGGTTTGAGTTATTTCATAATGATGCGTAGCATTAGGATTGGAGTATTTTTCCTTCAAGTAAGAAAGAAATTGTGGTGTAGTTAATGGCCAATCATGATAACGATCTGTAATGTCATTCATTAACATTACTATCCAATGATATTCAGTATCGCCATACATCTTAAATGCTATGTTCTCAGGAGAGTCGCCTTCTTTTACATCATACGTGTCAAATATAGCTGTATTTGTTTTAACCTTTGCTCTTAAAGCCACACGACGCAAAAGATTGGTAACAATTTTAGTTTCACCTTCTCTTTTAGGATCAACTAATATGAGGGGAAAAGCATTAAAAAACATTATTAATACGCCTGGGCCATTGCAGATTCTCTAGTAAGAATTTCTATTTCACTAAAACTTAAAGACATAACTGTCCTTTGTGGAGGAGGGCCGGACTTTCCACTGATTGGTTCTTGCATTGGGTAATATGTTACATATTTATCTCCACCATATTCAACTTCCATGTTAGTTAAATAACACGATGAAATTTTATTAATCCAAGGATTTTCTTTTTGGAGATACATATATTGTATATCAAATGCATTTGGCATTACTAATAGTCTTCCTGATTTGTTTATATCCCAGTCTATACTGCCGAACTTAAACGAACCACCTCTATACTCTGGCAACATATTAATTTTAAAAGCATACACTATTTTTGCAATCATGCTTGCTTCTTCTTCACTTTTAGGAATAAAAGTGAAGACATATTGAAAATCTCTACGGCCAACGCCTTGAAACAATAACTCCATCTTACTTCCTACCACTGATCCTGCTGTTATTTGTGCTAGAGCTGAAGAGCCGGGTGCGGCCGTATCGGCCGCAGCCATTGCACCCATCAAGCCAACTAACGCTCCCTCTTGTATCCCAGATTTAGCGCTGGCAACTACAGCGTTTCCAAGGGCCATCAGGCCCTCGGACTCCATCCACGCCGCCTTACCCGCTTCAATAGCAGAGACTCCAGCAACAGCCCGAGCCGAAATAGGTGTATCTGCATAATCTGTTTTGTAAGCTACTTTAACAGACGGGGGCATATACAAAGTTATTGTTTGTTTTAGTGAAGTCCAATCTTTGCCTCTTTTAACCAATAGAGCTTGAGATGGGGCCGAATTAACTGCTGCCGTGTGTTCGGAATTGATATAATTATTGTAATTTTCTTTAACCACCTGGCCAACATTCGGAACCGTCGAAAATCCCGGGCGACCCGTGGTGCCGGGTTTTGGCGTCGCATGATATTGAGCAGCGGTTCTGCTATTAATATCAGAAAGTTTTCTATTTGCTTCTTTAGCAAGTTTTCCATGTTTCGATTGTAATATATGAAACATGACATAATGACCCCCACCTCTAGTTTCGTCAACATCTAATGGATAAGTTAGGTTGGGTTCTTTGGTTTGCTCTGCGGCCAATGGAGATAAATCACTTTTATTCCCACCCAGGCTGCCAATCTCCTCCTGTCGATGTCCCATGGCATCCCATGTACCCGAAGCCCTTTCCCTCTCTTCTTTATTCGGTGGTGGCCAGATATTACCTCCACTTTGCGCTCCTTGTCCAGCTGCAATGTTTTTTCTTGATTTTTTAAGGGCGACGTAACGTGCTGCTTGCGGGCCGACTTCCATGTCTAAATATCCTTATAACTCTAAACTATTTATATCAAATGTCATACAAAGGTTTATACGAAGCAAAAAATCCTCGAAAATATAAAGGCGATTACAAAAGCATCGTCTATCGTTCCCTATGGGAACGTAAATTTATGGTATATTGCGATACCAGTGATTCTATAATTGAGTGGGGTAGTGAAGAAATCATTATACCCTATTTATCACCTTGGGATGGTAGAATACACCGATATTTTCCAGACTTCTATATTAAAGTGCAACAATATGATGGATCATCAAAAAAGTATATCATAGAAGTGAAGCCCAAGAAACAGTGCAAACCTCCAACCCCACCAGAATCCAAGAAAAAGACAAAGAGATGGAAAAAAGATATGAGAGCATGGGGCATAAATTCTGCAAAGTGGAAATACGCAACAGAATGGTGTGAAAAAAATGGTATGGAGTTTAAGATATTGAATGAAGATCATCTTGGTATTTCGTATAAATAGTTGCATGGCAGTAAGCAAGTTCATACAAGCAGTAAAGGATGAAGCGAGAGGCCGTCCCCGATCTACTCAATGGTATAGGTCTAAGATCAAGGAGTTCGGTGTGCCTGGTGCTATGGACCTTATTCGTGACGGTAAAAGAGCTGATAGCCCTTTCTATGGTAAGTTAAATATGTTCTTCTATGATCCAAAACACAAAAAGAAATTGCCATACTATGATACATTTCCTCTGGTACTTCCTCTAGAGACATATCCAGATGGGTTTCTTGGTATAAACTTTCATTATTTAGGAATAAGTCTCAGAATTAAATTACTAGATCGATTGGTGGATTTCTCTAACAACACAGCTTTTGATGAATCTACAAGATTGCAAGTTGATTATAAAAAATTAAAGAACATAAATCTAATTAAACCCACATTACACAGATATCTAAATGGTCAGATGAAATCTCAGATTCGTCGGATAGATGCTGATGAATTTACTATTGCAACTCTGTTACCCGTACAGAGATTCAAAAAGGAATCCGCTAGATATGTGTGGGCAGACTCTAGAGGAATGATCTAATGGCTGTAAATCCTAACTTTATAACTCCAAAAGCAACCACCAATTTGGCAAATGCTTTCGCATCGATAAGAAGTAGTGGGGTAGCATCTCCAAATAAATATGAAGTTGTAATTACTCCACCATTGGCAGCGCATACGTCGAAGGATGAACACCAAGATATATCTATGAGGTGTGAATCAATTGTTTTGCCGGGCAGAAATCTTAATACCTCGCCTGATGCAAATATATATGGACCTTTGAGAACAGTAGTAGACGGTGCTGCTTTTGACGATTCTATTGAAATGATATTTAATTCAAGTCCCGATCTGAGAGAAAGAGTGTTTTTCGAAAAATGGCAACGAGCTGCTTTTGATGAAGAAACATGGAATGTACGTTTTTACAATGATTATACTGGAATAGTAGAAATATATGTTTTAGATAAAAGTCCTGACGAAAATAGAACGTATGGTATAGCATTATATGAATGTTATCCCAAAACAATAGCTGCAATAAATTTAGCATATGCGACGAATAATGAATCTATCAAAATAAATGTTAGTATGAATTTTAGACTTTGGAAGAGTTTAGATTTAAATTTATACACATGATTTGAGAAATTAACATAAAGGATTAAAATTATGGCATTACCACAACTAAACACTTCAACCTATGAGTTGGAATTACCATCAACAGGAGAAACAGTTAAATACAGACCATTTCTTGTTAAAGAACAGAAACTATTGATGATTGCACAAGAATCTGACGATGAAAAACAAATCGAACAAGCCTTTGCAAAAATTATTGGAGAGTGTACTTTTGGAGAGGTGGACCCTTATAAAATACCTTTATTTGATGTAGAATACATATTTTTACGAATACGAGGAAAATCTGTAGGGGATAATGTTGAATTAAATGTTCTTTGCCCTGATGATAATGAAACCACCGTTCCTATCAAAATAGAATTAGATAAGATTGGTGTTTTGATGAAGGAAGAACATACCAATGAAGTATCTCTAACAGATGACATTCGTTTGATTATGAAGTACCCAACATTAAAGAGCATGTCTGGATTTGATCAACAAGGAGAAGTTCTTTCTATATTTGATATGATTAAAAATTGTATAGATGAAATACATAGCGGAGAAGAAATATATAATACTGTTGATGTGTCAGATAAAGAACTGGATGAATTTGTCGGAAATATGTCAACTCAAAATTTTGAAGATGTCGGCAACTTCTTTGACACCATGCCTAAGTTACAACATATAATTAATGTTAAAAATCCGAAAACTAAGAAAAAAGGAGAGGTAGTGTTAGAAGGTTTGCAAAGTTTTTTCGAGTAGCCCTTTCTCATGAGTCTCTGGAGAACTATTATACTACAAACTTTGCAATGATGCAACATCATAATTATAGTTTAACAGAGTTAGAAGATATGGTGCCATGGGAAAGGGAAATTTATTTAGGTTTATTGATGAATTTTTTGGAAGAAGAAAGAGAACGAATAGAAGAAGAAAAAAGAAAAAAATAATAAGGAATTGTGTTATGGCTGAAATGGTAAAAGTAATCGAAACAACCAAAGAATACGAACTTTCAGCAGAGAATTTACGGCCTGCTGCAGCAGATGATGAACCTACATGGTACAATAAAACATCTGGTGTACTGGACAAGTTTAGAGTCATTCCTAGACTGATTATGTTAGCGTATATCTATGCGTTTTATTCATCAACAGTCTGGTTTATGGCATTATCAAATCCCACTAATGCACAAGCAGCATTCATATCAACCATAGTTGGAGCGGGTGCTGCGTTCTTTGGACTGTATGTTGGTAAGGCCGGAGCCTCATTACCTAAAGGTAAAAGATAATGGCTGAAAACTTTGATGAGGTAGTAGAATCCTTAGCAGCAGTTACTAAACTACCGGCCGCCGGAAGAGCGAAAGAAGTTCTTGCTGTCCAAATTGTTGATAACAAGGGAAAAGTACAAAAGGCTGGTGGAGCGGCAGCAAAAGAAAAAGAACGAGAAAAATTAGCCAGAGAGAAGAAACAACTTTCTCTTTTGCAAGCAATTGCTACTGCATTAACAGATAAAGATAATGGGGATGATGATGACGATGGTGAGAACGGTAAGAAAAAAACACGCAAGGGCGGATTAAAAAACTTTATGTCAGGCATGTTTGGAGGCATGTTTACAGGTGGAGGTATAAAATCTGTTTTAGGTAAGGCGATTGGTCCGGCTGCACTCCTTACTGGTCTTGTCATGGCAATAAAAGATGGTGTTGCCGGGTATTTCAAATCTGGTGAATGGGGCGTAAGTAAACTTGCTGGTACTATAGGCGGGCTTTTTGGTGGCATAGATAAAGGATTAAAAGGCGCTTTGTGGGGAGGTATGAAATGGGCTCTTATTGGCGCTGGTATTGGTAGTTTTATTCCTGTAATTGGTACTGCAATTGGCGGGGCAATCGGTGCCTTACTTGGTGCTCTTTTAGGATGGATTGGTGGTGAAAAAATAGCAAAATGGATTGATAAAATCACCGTATGGTTTAAGGCTAATTGGGTCATAGTTACTGATTGGGTCAAAGACGTTGCAATTGCAATAAAAGAATGGATAGTAGAAAAGTTTAATTTTGCAAAAAATACAGCTATTGCAGGTTGGACCACCTTACAAGCAAAAGTTGTGGAAGTATTTAAAAAGATTAAAGAATGGTTTGAAGACCTCTGGAAATGGTCATCAGAGAAAGTTGTTGTAGGATGGAAAGGTGTTACAACATTTATGACAGGTGTGTGGGATGATATAGTAGGTTGGTTCATAGGACTTTGGACTTGGGTTGAAGGTGGGATCGTTGGTGCTTGGAAAGGTGTCACAGGCTTTATTAAAGGAGTTTGGGATACAGTAGTTGGATGGTTTACAAAACTCTGGGAATGGGGTGAAAATAGCGGTACAAAAATTGCAAAAGGATTTAAAGGTATCACGGGTTTTGTTACGGGAGTATTTGACGACATAGTTGACTGGTTCACGGGTCTATTTGGTTTTGGAAAAAAAGACGGGAAGGAAATGTCCGAAGAAGAGAAGAAAAAACTCGCTGGCGATTTTGATCTCTCTAAAATAATAAAAGATATTGTTAAAGGTATAGGAGAATTTTTCTGGCATCCAACCAAAAAAACAGGAATATTGCAATTTGATTTCTTGGACGATATCGATATTGATCTCCCATCTATGAAAGATATATCGGCAGCAGTGAAGAAGTTTGTAGAAACCTACATTTGGAAACCCAGCACAGGCCCTGTCGGAATTGGTGACTCGGGCGATCCGGCGGTACTTTTTGGTATCCCATTAGCATTCCCATCCTTACCGTTTCCTTCAAAGCAAGATATATTAGATATATTACCAGAATGGATGACTGATCCCGTTGGAGTGCTTCAGAGACTTATAACAAATTTAACCAAATATCTTCCGAGTTGGTTGGGTGGCCCGGAGATGAGTGAGGCAGACATCTTGGCAGCACGAATTGCTGATTTGGAAGAAACGAGAGAGAAACATAAAGCAACTTTCGAAAGGCGTTTGATGGACCCTCTTATGTGGAAGAAGAAGGATGGCGTCCGTCAGATCGGCGATCCAAAGTTCTTTGCGAGGAGCAAGAGGGAGCTGGACATTGAACGAGCAAAAACAGGCCCGGCAGCCCGTTGGCGAGAAGGAGGAAAAGAGTTAGAAAAACTACGGCAACAGCAGAAAGAAGTGACTGAAGCGAGTTTGCATAAAAAATCTATCTATACCCGTGATGAAGAATTATATGAACGGTTAGAAAGAATATTCCCGACAACTGAAAGCGGACAAAGAGCAGCAGCTATGATGCAAGCCAACATACAAAAAAGTGTAGATGGCTTACGTCAAGCTGGTGCTCAAGGTTCCGTTAATATACAGGCCAATTCTCCTGTAACTACTACTGTAACTCAAACTCAAGGTAGACTGGCTAGAGCGCCACTCGACACAGCGAGTGGTATCTAGTTATCAGCAGCAAGTTTCTCGAAGTAGGACATAGTATCCTCTTCTTCATCACTCGTTACTGTAGGAGCAGGCTCCTCTTTAGTATCCACAACAGGAGTATCAAACGGGGTAGTGACAGCATCAGCTACATTACCCACAGTGGTTGTACCCGCAAGAACCGTGTCCAAGCGAGTCTTCAACTCATTATATGACTTGAAATTTGTCGGAGCGGTAAACTCTGCAAGAGCATACTGCTTCTTCCAAATTTCTTCAAGTGCATCATCATCATCAAATAGTGCAGACGGTGCATCGAACTCTGACTTATCATAGTTCCAGTAACCATCTACCTTGCGAATCTTCAGCTTGAAATTCGCACCCTTCCAAAAATCGAAAGGATTCACGGGAGACTCATCCTCAAACGCAGGCTGCATCGACTCCATGATCTTGTCGAAGATTTTCTTACCATAACGGAACAGAAAAACCTTACCCTCATTCTCAGGGTGCTTGGTATCAGACACGACATAGATGTTAGAGAAGTATTGCAACTTACGCTTCTGCTTACGAGCAATCTCCTTATCACTCTCTACACCAGAGTTCCAGAAAGAAGTATTCAATTCTGATACTGGGTCTTTCTGGCCTAGAGTGGTAAGAGAGTTCTCAATATACCACTGGCCTGTTGGACCTTGAAACGCATGGTTCCAGACCTTTGCCCAGGGCAAGTCCTCTCCCTTAACTGCCGGAAGAAAGCGAATGACTGCATAGCCATTATCAGTTTTATCCAACTGCGGCTTCCACAGACGTTCATCCTTATAGGACTTCTTTTCTTGAGGTTGATTTTCGGCTTGAACTGCGCCGAGCAGTTTGTCCAACGAATTAGACTTTTTGAGTGTACTTAACGACATATGTATCTCCTTATGTTTACGTATGTTAATTTAACTAATATATACTGTTTTATAAGATAAGTCAAGTCTCTTTGACAAATCTTATTCTATATAGGTCTTTGTTTTTCTCAACGAAATTGACTAGACCGTTCCATGCAAGACCAATCCTTTCGGATTCAATCTGACTTGCATCATGCCCGTGATACAGATACGAATTAAAAACGAGCATTGTGTCTTGCGTACAGGGAAATGACAACTCATGAGCTGTGTTAGGGTTCCCCATTCTATAATGTTCTGATAATGAGATGAATGGTTCAAACTCCATTTTCTGTTTCTTGAATGTAAGTGGGGGATGGTCATCCTCCGATTTAAGATAGAGAGTTCCACTAATAATAGAATTAGAGTGATTGTGTATCTTCTGATATCCACCCTTGGTACTTATGTTCAACCAGCTATCAGTGATAAAGAATTCCTCATAGTCCATTTGCATCTCATTGTCAAGAAAGTCCTTAGCACTTTCCTCTACAAATTGTCGTACTTCATCAAACTCAGGATGGAGTAGGATGTTATTAAACTTCTGTGTACGCAATTTGGTTTGACCACCAAACTTCTCAAAGGTAAACTTTGTCAAGTCCAATGTCTGCATGAAGGGCCTTGGCGCATCGTACTGTTTTACTATGCCCGTAGGAAATATGGGCACGCCCCTCATATTATTTTCAAATCCCAGCACAACTGCTCCTTGGTTATGTGTTTTACATTTTCTCCAAAGAACTCATTATCACAATCTGTCAGGTGAAATGTAATCTCAGAAAACTCTTTAAATACAGTTTGCATTTGATTGTACCAATTATCGGGACTGAACCCTTTGGTATCAGCAGGCAAATAATTATCCGTTCCTTTGTATATGTTGTTTAACGGTTTGTCATAGGAACTAAGATCATACCCCAAAATATAAATCTCATTAGGGTGAGCCTGACATGCAAGATGTAATGCAGTATTTCCTGTTGACCATCCTACGGGATACTGAATAGGAACTACATCATCATTTGGTTCAACATATGTAATCCAGACACC
>VTLG01003261.1_pt1 | contig 10891 bp, 18 predicted proteins | sample 4694571 | NCBI WGS metagenome assembly VTLG01 (sample SAMN12604809, study PRJNA352737) | marine metagenome | biome: ENVO:00000447; feature: ENVO:00000209|ENVO:00000569|ENVO:01000036; material: ENVO:00002151; isolation source: viral sequences binned using virsorter ... | reverse complement strand
ACTTCCATAGACTCTATTAGATCCCCGGTAAGCCTTAGGTTTGGTCTTTGGTTTCCTGCTCGTCTTTGTTTTAGCTTACGATAAGCTGAGTCCTTTTTAAGGGCTTTAAAATTACTCTCGCCTTTTACAGGACTTATCTGCCTGTCCATGTATTCGTGAACTTTTTGTAAAGCAAGCTCACCAGCTTCAGCAGCTGCATCTTCCCTGTCATCTTCAGGTACTTCATTTAAAAGATCTTCTAAGTCGTAAGTAAAACTTACTTCATTTTCTTTTATCGGCATCCTTGCCTCTTGTTGTTTTTTATTCCTCTATAGGTAGGCTAGGCTGTTCACTCATGAACGAACCTACGTCATCCTCATCAATCTTTTGAATATACTCTTCTGCTTCTGATCTAGACATATCCATCATGTCCATGATCGCAGTAACTCTAGAACCTAGTCCTTGCTCTATAAGTCTTTCGTGCATTGCTACCTTGTCCAGCATTGTCTGAGCACCTTCTGGTTTAGCAAACGTAACTGCAATGTCTACATCGTCTCTTAGTCTAGGCATCTCGTATTTTTCATCAAGTGTACCTGTGCCTTGTAAAGCATTGTGCCAGAAATGGATCAAGTGAAAGAGCTTGTGTTCAACTTCACTAAAAAGATTAAAGTCTACTCTTGTCGCATCAAACCTTTCAATCATGCTTAGTAGTCTTTCAATACCACTTGAGAAACGTTGTCCACTATCAGAACTAACTGTCTTGGGGTCAATACCTTGGCAACTTAAGAACTGAGCTAGTAACTGCTCAGCTAACTCTATTCCATGTGCTACCGAGCCTCCAGGAACAGCAAACCCGAATGTACACTCGCCTAACCCTTCTTCAGACGGGAGGTTAAGTATTGTGTTTGGGCCTACGTCTAGAGATTTTGGAAGTAATTCTTTCGGGCCTTTTATAAACGGCTGACTATATGCCTGCATCCGGTGCCCCTGTGCTATCTCGGACATCAGGGCATTAAATTCAATAGTAAAGTTTACTACTGAGTTATGATCACTAGCAAAAAACTGAAAGTCTTTATAGGCACAGACATCTATGAATGGTAGCACTTCCAAAGGTGATAAGAAGTCATCAGATAGCATCTCGCCTTTCTTATTCATTATAAAGTTTAGTGCAGGTATATACTCGCCTTTTTCATCTGTGTAAGCTCTAGTCCAAACCTCGAAAGTCTCAGGACCTTTGTCATCAGGATCAGCAATGGTTTCGTCTATGCCGTTACTTGTATCTGATCTCTGTGGTCTGCTTACATTTGATGCAGGTATCGGTGTATTGTCTTCGTGTAACTCTCTTTTAAATCTTTTGTCATAGCTATTAATAACTACACCAAGCATTTCTTCAGGATTGTTTGGCATTGGTATAACATCAAAGTGGTGAAGCTTCAGTACTCTTAGTTTTAATTTACCATCTATCGGCACACACTGTAGAAGACATTGATTCTGTAATGCGTAGAACTCGTTGGCTTTACTTAATAAAAAGTCTGCCTTCATATCAGAATAAATACTATTAAGAACTTCTTCCTGGTTCTCATCTACGTTTTGAAAGTTTCTCTGTGGTGAAGTCTTGTAGCAACTAGCCCGCTCGCTTACGATACGCCTTGCGAGATTAGTTCCAGACTGCACAGGCATCTCTTTGACTGTTGACTTGCTAAATAAAGTTTCAAGATACTCGACAACATACTGCCTTAGTCTGCCATTATACACTTCGGTGGCAATAAAGGATGCGTCTTTTCTGTCTCTGTTCTCAGGTGTTTTAATTTCTTCTAGAATCTTTTTACGATTCTCAGGTATTCTTAAATCCATTTAATTACCTCTTTGTGCTATAAGCTCTATACTTTATATTACTCTCAATCTTATCTAATTTCCACATGCCATATGTTGCAGCATCACTAACATGAGTTAAGTCCCTTTGCCTCTGATCTAACTTACCGTTAGGTAAAAAGGTAACTTGCTCAAAGTCTTTTATCAACTTTTTAAGACTAGGGTCTATCACTACTCTTCGCTGTCCAAAGAGTTTATTGGCATTAGTTACTCGATGGACGACTAATGGGTTACGAACATTTTCACACACGAAGCCTGCGTTCTCTAGTATTATCTTATCAGACCTTCCTGAAGTTTTCCTGTTTGAATAAGTACTATCGGCTATTATTCTAAAGTTACCATAGCCTCGCTTCTTTATTTCATTAGCCATCATATAGGTATCCGAGCCACCTACTAAGATAATCTCTTCAAAATAATAGAATGTATTGTTCTCGTAAAACATAGCAACAGCACAGTAGGGATCCACATTCATATCAATACATATGTAACCAAATTGCCCTCTGTATTTAATAGGTTTAACATGGACTTCCCTATCAAACTGATAATAGGCAGCGCCACCGTGTCTACTTATAAATTCACCTTCAAGTTCTTGCTTAATGCCTTTCTCATCTAACTGAGCAGCCATGTTATCGTAGAAAGAATCTAAGATATGTTTGTTATCCTTAGTCTTAGCCCTTATTAACTTATACTTTTTTGGATCATATAACTCGCCTTGGAACAGATCATATATAAAATTAAACCCGGCGGGCGACGAGGTCATTAAAGATTTTCCTGAGCCCTGCTTATCCCTGATACGTCCCTGTATCGTGTTATAAGTATCTAGGTCTTTTATATATGCAGCCTCATCCATCCAGACACTACCAACGTTAATACCTCTAATCTTTTCAATTGATCCTGGGTCTACTGATAAACAAAAGAACTTCTTGGCATTATTTAAAGTAAGCAATGATTGCTGTTGATTGTAACTAAACTGAACACCCCAGTCGGTCATACACTTAAATATTTCTGTTAGTACTGATCTTCTAAGCTGTCCATATGATATGGCCGTAATTAGCCCAATAGACTTGTCACCTTCATAGAATCTTTTAAGTTCTTCTAATAACCACAAAGCACCACAGAAAGTCTTCCCGCTTCCAACACCCCCGAGCATAAGTACATGTGAGTACTTCTTTAATGCCTTCAGGGTTTCATACTGATGAGGCAGAGCTTTAATGTTAATCGCTGTCGTCCTTGCTGATTGTTATGTTTATTGGTTGTGAGTTTTCGCCTTGTGACTGTTCTTTATCTGTCCATTTAAGGATGTTTTTAGTCAGCCATATTAGCGAAGTAGCATTACCCTTCTCAGCTACTCCAGTACCTAGATCTAATAAACTATTTATATAGAACTCTTCGCACTTGGATTTAGCTATCTGTTTGGCATCTGCAAACTCGGGGTATTTCTCAACCCACTCATATATTGTACGTTTACCCACGTTTATAGTTCCAGCAAACGATACAAACGAGTGACCTGTAGACATATGATCAATAAGCTTCTGACAATACTCTGGTTTGTATTTAAGATAATTCGCCAACTGAAATTCCTTTTTTAGTTATGCGTGTAGTGAATACTTTTTACACACTATCAGGTATTACAACTATATTCAATAAAATTACTTACTCTATTTAGTACTTGACACAATGAGTCAGTTATGATATTATCTATGTATACTAAGGAGCCATCATGAAAAAACAAAACAAAGTAACAGTAAGCGAAATTTGGGCAGCTATCGATGCTGGTAAAAAAGTATACTGGTCTAATGAACTGTATGAAGTACTTGTCGTTGAATCTGATTTTAATGAGTGTTCAGAATTCTCTTATAGGAATGGCAAGGCTTTAAGACCTACTCATATGTCAAACTGGTTTGGATCCCTACTGCGTGGGAAGAGAGACCTAAACAAATGTTACATTACAGACGAAAAAAGAAATAAAAAATTTGATGAATAATAATACTCTAAGCCTTCCTTATTCGGTTTAGGGTTCCCCAGGTTTTTGGATGGCTCCATTGCCTGGGGTTTTTACATTATCTATATTTAATTTTATTTTTTTACTTAAAATTATATACAATAAAGTTTTGTACTGCTATGTAAAGAAAGGGACAGCGAAAAAACATAAAAAAAACACTGCCCCTTGAATGAACCCATTAAGGAAACAAAATGAGTAATGAAATTAAAGCACAGTCAGAAAAATTAAACAACCAAGAACTTGATGCAGTTTTATTAAGGATAAACTTCTACGATATGGTTACTAGACTAGATGAGCTAGAAGAACAATTTAATGATTTAGTTTTAGATTTTCAAAAAGTCCTAGATCTTATGAAGAAAGAGAAGGCCAAGTTATGACGCCTTGACCTAATCCTGTTATCGCTGAACGAGCTTCTCATGGAAGATATATAGGAAGTCTACTACCCATGTGATTCTCGTGCAAGCAATAATTTACATCGTAACCCTGTTCTTTCGTCTACTTTTATTATGAACTCTAACTAACTCTTCTCTAAACGTTGCGGATGACCAGCCACTAATAGGAATAAAACCTTTAGCCCTTAAATTACTTAAGTATTTTGCTATGTCACCCTGTGGAAACTTAGTTAATAAATTAAAAACAACTCTTGCATGACCTAGTTTAAAATAACCAAACGTATTTATAAAACAACGTAAAGCATTTAATCGACTTTCAAAATTTGCAATACGGTGTTGTCTTTTTTGCATCAACTTTAAAACAGTAACATCCTTCGTATAGTTTGTTATAAAGTAATGGCAAAGATTACCAGGTGTAATAAAAGGATATTCCTTTACAACTGTACTAATCATTTTACAGTACTTATCGTTGTCCTTTAATAACATCTCATAAACATCGCCTGCATTATGCTTTTTACCAGCCTGGTTTACTTCAGTAATTGATTCCCAATGGTTTTCGCTATCGTCATCAACTATAAAATAAACTGGTTTTTCCATTTTTTTACAAGCTTCAAATCTATGTTGGCCGTCAATAATATTAAAACCTAAATCAACAACAATCGGAAATAAATGAAATCTATCTTTCTTTTCATTTAGAGTTATAAGTTTATTAAGATTCTTTTTACATATAGGTCTATTATATTTTATTTTTCTAAAAATATTATAGTTATAGCTTTTTTTAATGTGCATAAAGACCTCAATAATAAAGTTCCATAATCAATAAGACTACGGCTAACAAATAAATTACAAATAGAGCTTTCATTAGAATGGTAGGTCATCAACTGCTAAATCATCTTTAGTTGATTGTTTTGACTTTTGAGCTACCAGCTTATCATTACCACCGATAAATTTTACTGATACTGCATTTATCTGTGTTTGAAATTTCTTTTGCCCTTCTTTGTCTTCATAGCTTTTGGTTTGGATTTCACCCTCTACAAATGCACTTCTACCTTTACTTAAATACTTTCCACAGACTGAAGCTAACTTTCCCCACACAACAACTTTATGCCACTCAGTAGTTTCTTTTTTCTCACCATTTTTATCAGTGTGAGTTTTTGATGTTGCTAACGAAAAATTACAAACCTCTGTACCTGATGCTGTATTTCTTAGCTCTGGGTCTTGTCCTAATCTTCCTAATAATATTGCTTTGTTTACACTCATGTTTTTCTCCTTAAAAAAATTTAAGAAAACGATATGTAACAAAAATCACTATGTCTAATTTATTTTGAAATAATAAAATTTAATTAGGAGCAGTAATACTTAACAAGTCTCTATTGGTAAGTTCTATTAAAGTGTCTTGTGCAAGCTCTAAGTTTTTACTTTGTAATGCCGCGTCATATAGCATAATTAAGTTTTGTTCTTCTAAATCTAAGGCATTCCATTTATCTAGGTTTTCGCATTTAATACATTGTACGGCAAAAACACTCTTATCTAAATCAACGTAGTTTTTATTTATAATCTTTTTTCTCTTAGTACAGACAGCTCTACCTAATGATTTCTTTGGATGTCCGTAAGTACAATTATCACACACTGTCATAGCCTATTTCTCTCTGTAAAAAATCTTTTAAATGCCTCGAAGTTTATATCAACATCACTATCATAAATTCTTTTATCATCACTAAAAATAAGTAACCAAAGGGGATGCTCTAATTTTTCAGTCCTGCACTTTTCTATCTGTAAACAGTTATGGACTAATCTTTTTCTTTGACTTGAGAAATGACCTACTTCACTGTCTGTCTGGTCTCTATCAAAACTTTGTAATATATAAAAAAACTCTGCATAGTTTGCAAGCTGTTTTGAACCTCTAACATCAGTAACATCAATTAGCCTATTAAGTCCTTTCGTAACTTCTGCCCTAGTATGACTAAGAATAAAAAATGGGATGTTTAATTTACCTGCAGCTTTTGATATTTGCTTTACCATTGCCCCCTGAGTAGAGACATGTTCATTCTCATAGTTGTCCCAGGTAGTAATATTATCTAATATAAATAGACCAGCACCCTCATATTCAATACGACTATGTAATTCTTCAACCGTAAGGCCACCGTTATCTTTTTCACTATAAACTCGGATTCTGTCTAGGCCTTCTTGGTTATCGTAATTGGTTTCGGCTAAGGCATCTAAGAAATCTTTTTCTTGTTCTTCTGACAAATATATAAAAACAATTAAGTCAGGATTATTATCCAGTGCATCAAACAGAATTGATCTAGCAAGCGTAGATTTGCCTCCTCCCGTCCTCGAAAGTAAAACATGAAGCTTACCCTTCCTTAACCCATTATGAGCCTTTAGAAACCCAAATGCGGTCGTTAGATCACGTCTTTTCTTTTGACCTCTCCTGATCTTTAGCGACTCGACTGTGTAAAGTGGATTTTTTCTCAATTTGTCTTTTTTTGCCTTGTTCATATCTTCCATCTAAATACTCAAAAAATTTGTCTTGATTTTTTTTATTTTCTAGTTCTTGTAAAATTGGCTTAAGTTCATACGATCTCTTGAACCAGTTATCTACGAACCTTGCAATAGCTTTGTATTTTTTACTGCTAGTATCAGCATGTTCTTTGGCTTCAGTAGCAACTTGCTCTAATAAATCCTTGTGCCCATAACTATACCATCGTTCTAAAATAGTTTTTGGCAATTCACCAATCCATTCATTTAACTCATTGCATTTAAAAAAGTCACACGACGGCACTAATTTCTTGGTTGGTTTACTAGTATTATTTATTATTTCTTTATTCTTATTTCTTGATAAGTGCACTTTTTGTGTACTTATTGTGGACTTATTGTGCACTTCTTGAGTCGTACTTTGGTATTTTTCCCAGTTAATCACTGTAATTTTAATATGATGCGAGCTTGGTGTTATGTCAATCATTGTGTACTTTTTGAGCGCTTTTAGTGTACTTCTTGTGTAGCTTAGGGGCGTCATACATCGCTCCGCAAAAGCACGATAACTTGTTGTAAATTCACCTGGCATCAGGGTTACACCTCTGTATACAGTTTTTTCGTGTGATGCCGATTGTAAAATTTGGTGAAAGATATAAAACCTCCTGTGATCTTTTAAAAAATCATTGTTGAATATCTTCCGGTGAGTCTTGTAATATCCGCCTGCCATAATCTTCCCTTGAATACAGTAGGGTTATATTAGTTATAGTTAATAGAACTAAGTGTCAATTAACTTTTAATAATGCAATCTGTTATGTTTACTTTGCAAAAAATAAAAGTTTAGTGTGGAAAAGCGCGTTATTTATTGAAGTAAAGACCACTAGTCCGTTAGGCCACCACGTTTTAGCTTTATGTATATGTATTTTAATAATCTACTTATAAATGGTCTAACGGTCTAATGGACTAATTAATTAATTTATTAGAATAATAAGATTTATATTTGACTTATTTTATATAAAAAAATAGTCTATTTATGGGTTTAATTTCTTTGTATGTTTTACTAAATAATACCGCATATTCTTTAGTGATAAATTCAGCAAGAAGTTCATTCTCATCCATTAATGTTGGTGGGGTTTGTCGGCTAAAATAAAACGGCCTCACCAATTATTCTTCTGAATCTGCACTTTCTTCAACTGATAGACTTGCATCAGGACTATAACACTCTAGCCACCAATGATGACTTTCAATTAATTTTGCAACCATTTGATCGATGTAAACACCTTCGTAGTTTCTAGTGACCAATGAAATAACCATCTGGAGTAATGCACAGATATGAGCTTCGTCGTTTGATTCTTCTATAAGTTTTTCTAAGCCTAAAATTCTTTCAGAAATAATCTCATCAGTAGAATGCGGAAACTTCAAGAGTGTGAATTTTTGCCCACTCATGAGATCGTTCCGTCCCACCTGTTATTCTTATCTAGATTCATCGTAAGAAGGATCGGCGTTCCGCATCCTTTCAAAAGCGCCGACCCAATTATAGGTTTCGTGGTACTCAACCGTCCATAGTCAAAAGCACGACTCCCACTATCTACCAGACATCCTGTCTGGATTCCAAATCTATTACTAGATATACCTCGGAACCATTCAATTTTATGTAACCCATGATAATGGCCTGCGATACATGAACTTTGGGACGAGGCAACCACTTTACCAATGTTATTCGATCTACCATGATGTACATACACAGGACCTTTCTTTGTATCTAATAAAAAATCCTCATGCCATTCCCAACCTTTTACTCCTAATATGTCCTCATAGCTCTTTATAACGTGCAGTGGCAATTCCCCGTGCCGAGCACGTCTGAAAATTAGCGACCCATGATTTGAGTGGCAAAGAAACATGCGAGGAAACAAATCGTATAGTCCGCCCTTTTTATGTAATTCATCAATACAAGCTTGTAATTCACTCCCTGGGGAATATTCTAAATCAGGATCGTAGGGTTTATGAAATGAAAATTTATTGTAATCACATTCATCTCCAATATGAAGAATCAATGATTTTTTATTTAGGTATTTCTTTTTAATTGCTTTAAGCCAATCCCAAGCATCAGGATGATGGTAAGGCACGTGAGTGTCCCCAATTATAAGAACGCTTCGACCTTTGGCATTTAGCTTTTTCATAAACCTATTGTCTCAGACTCTAGATTTATTGCAAGTATTCCGTCGTAGGATTTTCTATCCAGTAATATACATAGTTGTTAAATTTAATCAACTGTTCAATCTCTAGTACTTTAGTATGGTTTGAATCAAAACTAAGTAGTAGCATTTCTTTTTTTTCTTCTAATTCAAATATTCTTTCTAGAAGTAGTTCTTGTAGCGTGCTTCTCTCTGTCTCGGTAATATTTTGCAAACTCTTGAAACTCGACATTGAAAACCTCCATCGTTTTTAGCAATGTTGCAAACGACGGCCATGTGCTGCCTTTTTCCAAATGACAGTATGCACTTGGCGTTATATCTAGTTTCTCAGCTACCTCTTTGCCAGTCAAACGTAGCTTGTATCTAAGATCTTCAAATAGTGTTGGTTTATCATATTTAATTTTCATATTGATCATCCTTTATCATTTTACATATTAAATTTAATATCATATAAGCATATAAAAACTAACAGGAGTATATTAAATATGTTTATGGGTGACAAGGATGTTATTAAAGACAACGAAAGTTTCTTTGATAGGCTAAGGAAAGAAGTACAAAACGACCTTTATGATCACATACTCAGTGACGAAAACGAACGACGTAGGAAACGAGGCTTAGCAGAAAAAAATTACTTTTCTGATACTCGTACAAAAGAACAGATAGAAAGAGATATAGAAACCAAGCGAGCCGCCTTAAAACAGGCAATGAAGGCTTGTGATGACGAATTTAATAAGGAGACCAAATGAGCGATAGAAATTTAGACAATTACATTACAGTTAAAGAAAGAAAGCACCAATTTTATATCAATAACCCTGATGGCAGGATAGTCGTTGACCTTGTAAATAATAGCGATGATGGGTGTCTATTTAAAGCATCGTGTTTCAAAACAGTAGAAGACCAAACTCTTAACATGCCACTTGCTACTGGCTTCGCTCAAGAGTTTAAAGGTGTCGGTGGTTTTGCAAATAAAACAAGTTGGCTAGAAAACTGTGAAGAATCAGCCGTTGGTAGATGTCTAGATAATGCAGGTCTTAGTGTTTCTAAAACATGCTCCAGGGAAGAGATAGAAGCTGCAAACAGAAATAGAAAAGCCTTAGCAGAACAAAAAGAAGTTAAACAAAAGTACGCACGTTTTTTACAAGAGGCATTCTTAGATGAAGCTGAATATCAAAAAGAGATCGCTAAAGCTAAAAAAATGACGATTAAAGAAATGGCCGATGTAATGAAATACACCCTAAAGGTCGTGAAGTGATCAACTTTAATCAAGCTTACTTTTTAATACAAAGGGATTTTATTATTAAGTACAACCCTATAGCTGCAATTCATTTAGAAAATAGATATTGCAATATTATAGAGAGACCAGCCAATACCTACAATCGACGTAAGCTTTGGAAGAATGCAGCTTTACAAGACAAAACTGCTATCAATACAATAATGGAATATGAAAGAACTAACGGAAAAACAAATTGAAAACGCTATACTTGATTATTTATCTTATCTCCCGGGAGTCTATTGGAGAAATAATTCGGTCGGTATTTATGATAGCGCTAAAAAAGTGTATCGCAAGCCTAGTAAATATCACCGTAATGGCACAAGCGACATTTTGGGGTGTTATTTTGGAAAGTTGGTTGCCATAGAGGTAAAAACAAAAAAAGGAAGATTGTCGTCCAATCAAAAAGCTTTTTTGGAAGACATAAATAAAAATGGCGGCATAGGATTTGTTGCTAGGAGTGTTGATGATGTCAGAAAAGAATTGTACCAACAAAATTGAAGAGCAAGCCGTTTGGCGTACTAATACTTGTTTAAAATGCGATAGAAAATTTCAAATTAGAGATTGGAAACATGACGATGTTAGATTTGTACGGTTCTGTAATGCCTGCAGAGCTACAGTAATAAAAAGGTCTAAGGATGTTGAGTATGAAGATATATTTTAATTACAAAAATCTACGGTCGCTTGTACAAGTAAAACCCATATC
>VTLG01001689.1_pt1 | contig 10891 bp, 18 predicted proteins | sample 4694571 | NCBI WGS metagenome assembly VTLG01 (sample SAMN12604809, study PRJNA352737) | marine metagenome | biome: ENVO:00000447; feature: ENVO:00000209|ENVO:00000569|ENVO:01000036; material: ENVO:00002151; isolation source: viral sequences binned using virsorter ... | reverse complement strand
TTTCGCGGCTCGTTGTTAATGACAGCCGTGTACGACGGCAGAAACCGCGCGTGCCACGGCTGTCGGATCGGCCGCCAGTCGCCCTCGGCCGTGGTGTTCTTGCGCGCAAAGTGAAACGTACGCACGTCGTTGTCGACGGTGTAGCCCATAGGGTGCTGATAGTGCGCCGTGCTGGTTTCGGCCATCTCGACAAACGGGCCGCCGAGCGGCGCAGTTAAGGCATAGCGGGCGGGTGAGTCTCGGAAGTTATAGCCGAGAGTGTGGAGGTCTTCCACAGACCAGCCGTTGTCGGCGTGGTCGGCTTCGTTGACCATCTCCACGAGGATCACTTTGTCCATATGTCGCGCGACGATTGCGTGCCAGCCGCGCGCAAAGCTAAACAGATCGTCGATCAGGTGCCGCCGCGTCGCCAGCGTGATCTGCGAGCGCAGACGATACTCGGCCAGCCCCTGGATCGTTTTTTCCATGAGATCCCAATAGCGCGGGTGCGTGCGCGGATTGGTGCCGCCGCTCCAGTCGTGACTGCCAAACCAGCGCACGTAGGTCGCGCCCGCGCCTGCCGCATACTCACAAAAGCGTTCGAACTGATCAAAGTTATGCTCGAACGCCCACGGCAGCCAGAACGCGGAGAAACCCAGCGCTGGAAACGCCCCCGCGTCGTCGCAGGCTGCACGACGGTCAAACCTGAGCGGGCCGTCGATTGGACGACCGGCCACGGGCTGCGGCACCCGCGCCGCCGGGGCCTGTATGTCGTCCAGGATCGTCGTCATCGCCCCAAACCGCTGCGGCTCATAGAGCGCCCGATACAGGCAATGGCCGATCAGCGTGTGGTGGTCGGTGCGGCCAACATCGTCAGCGCGCTGTCGCACGCGTTGGATAAAGGCGTCACGGCCGTACCCGTCGAGGAGTTGCACGTGCGCACTGTCTTGCCAATGCTGCACAAACCACTGGTAGTCGGGTGCCGCCATTAGTGGATCGTTCCTGTCGAGGGTGCAATGGTGCCGCAGTCATGTGTCGGATCGCTGTTGATCGGCATTTCTCGAACAGCGTCGATCAGACTGTCGATCACGTTTTTGATCGCGTACGCCGACGACAATAAGTCGGGATTGAGCAGCAGTAGATCCTGCGCGCGCGAGATTTCAGGCGTCTGATCCTTGGCCTGCGCCCCTGATTGGATCTTGTTGAATACCTGCAACACTTCGCCGCTTTTGTCTCGCATGCGTCGCAACGACATGATCATCTGCGCGCGCTCGTCTCGACGCCCCTGGCAGTTGTTGCACCGCGTCACGCGGATCACAGCGGCAGCCTCGGTGTCATCGTCTGGCCGAGATAGCGGTATTCGTACAGGCCGCCGCCGAGTGCGTGCGTCTGGATCACGTGGCCCTCGCGGCGTAACTCGTGAATGCGTGATCCATAACGGAAGCAGACCGTTAACAGGTCGACATTGGTGCGCACCCGATACGCCTGGAGCGCCGCCAGCACGCGCTGTTTCGCGTTGGCGCGGCGTGTGGTTTCAGTCATTAAATGGTCGCCGGTTCTATCTCCACGCCTAAAGCAGCACGACGGGCTACTTCAGTTTTGAAGTCGGGATCGTTCGATGTTGTTGTCTGTATCTCCCCGTGTAGTACTTCGCCGTTCGACCGATCAGTAATTTCCACGGCAAAGCCCCAGCGCCCCCGTATCGTCAACCCAGTGATCACAAAGTCACCTACACGCGCGTTTGCTGTTATACATCCGTCATTTTTTATTCCCATCACTCAGCCCCCTTTTGTATTTTTTCTAATTCGATCACGCTCGACGTCCATAATGCGATGGCCGATCCACTCGACGACCTGCGGGACCACGGCATTGCCTAATCCTCTAAGTCTGTCCACCCGCTTGGGTACCCCATGAGCCACTCGACCCACGTTGGGTTCAATGCTCCACCATTGGTGGCCGCTCGTAAATTCCGACAGGCTTGCCCCCTCGTCTGCATAGAAGGTGCGGCTTGGTTGAACTTCGTGGTTGGCGTCGGCCAGTGCTTCTTTGCGTGTCGCTTTCTGTCGCTCTCGCTGATCCCCGCGACGGCCCCCTGGAGCGTCAGATTGTCTAACCCGCGCCCCATCGTCGTTCTGGTTACGCGGTCGTCTAGCGCTGTCGGCGTGGGCCAGATCTGTGCGACCTGTGTCAATCCCTTCTGGACGAGTCTCCCCGTCGTCGGGTGATACCAGCGTTGGTTGGGATGCTCTGGAGTGTTCCCCTCTTTGTCCACGGGTTTCAGTGTGTCGGGATTGAACCCCGAATCGTGCGCGTTGGGACTCGGCCACAATCCAGACACGTTTGCGGAGGTGGGGCGCACCAACGTCGGCCGCGGATATAACGTCCCACTCACAGTCATACCCGAGCGAGGCCAGATCGCCGACGACCTCGGCGAACGCTGACCCTGGGGGATCTCCAGCGGTAAACAGGCCTGGCGTGTTTTCCAGGACGACGTAGCGTGGTCGTAATACGCCAACCAGTCGCGCAATATGCGGCCAGATCCATCGTCGATCATCCTGCGCCCTTCGTGCGCCCGCGACCGAGACGGGCTGGCAGGGAAACCCCGCGCAGATCAGATCGACCGGTTCCAGCTCGGTGCCGTCCAACGTAGTGAGATCCTCGTACCGCGGGACGTTGGGCCAGTGCTTCGCCAAGACACGGCGGCAGAACGGATCGATCTCGACCTGCCATGACACTGTGAGCCCGGCACGTTCCAACCCGAGATCGAAGCCGCCGATCCCCGCACATAGCGATCCGAGTTTGAGATGTCGACCGGCGGTCATGGTCGATCATGGTTGAGATCGGTAGTGCCGAGCGTCGCGCCGCACAGACAGCGCCACGAGACTGATCCGTCGTCCTGTAATCGCATCAGGACGCCGCCGTGTACCTCATGCCACGCCCAGCGCAGCCGCTGCCAATAGTTACCCACGCGATCCTCCTTTGTCTGCTGGTTGCCCGTGCAGCTCGATCCAGTCGGCCCAGCGCAACACGACAAGCGCGTCGCGTCGCGGTTTCCTGGGTTGGTTCAGTACCAGCACGCCGACGCGATTTGTCGCCGCCGCCGTCGCACAGATCCCGCCGAGCCAGTCAAAACACCACTGCGGGATCACTTTGCGCACCTTGAGCTGATACGCAAAGAGCGCGTCGCCAAAGTCGGCCCCGTGCCGCTCGCCGGTGACAGGGATACGCTCGGTGCCGACGTCGCGGGCGTGCATCCGTTCGGCCCGTTTCCAGCCGCGATCAGCCATAGCGTCGATCCACCTCGCACGTCGTACACGTGGCTGTGTCGGCGTCGCGTTTTTTGTGCGCGGTATAGACCAGGCTGCGCAGCGTGTGCGCCAGACCTGGGTGAGGATTCGCCTGCCGTCCAAACTGGTGCTTGTTTCTCACAGCTTCGGCCTGATACTCACGCACGTCGTGCAACTTTGCGCGGTCGTTACAGCGCCCCTGACAGATCAACCAGTAGATCATTAGCGTCGCCCTCGTTGCGCCTTTGCGCGCGTGGTGCGCGTTTCCTCGTACGTGTCGGCGAGTTGGCACAGATGCGGGTTCGTCGGCCGACACGTGCAACGACTGCGGTACGTGTGGCTATAAGTCGGATCGTCGGCGCGCATGAGACAGATCGGTCGGCCGCAGCGCGATCCTAGCGCACACGTCTGCGGCGCAAAGCCGGTGTCGTCGCAGGTGTCGCAGTAGCGATCTGGCGGCAACGCAAACGGCATTCGCTCAAGCGCGAGCGCGACGCGCGGCCAGTCGATCAACGGATGCGGAGGAAACGCCCGCACGCGGGCGATACACGCCTTACGCGCGGCCAGCGTGCGCGCTGTCCGTTCGGGATCGGTATCGTGTGGCAGTTTGACGACCAGCTGCGAGTTGCGGGCGCGTGTTTGCACGGCTTCGGCCACTTCGGCCCAGCGCGCCGCTGTCGGCATCCATTGGTCGGTGCGTTGCAGGTCGGCCGCCGCCGTCTGCACCGCCTCGGCCGGTAAGCCCTTGAGCGTGTCGAACATGACGCCGATCACGCGCGCCGAGATGTCGGCCTTCGGCATTCGAGTCGCGATGGCGAGATTGGTGTACCACGTGGCAAACGCCTGCTTGTCGGTGTTATCCATCGTTGCGCCCCGCTGCAAACTGCTGCGCCGCGCTGTCGAGCGCCTCGACCGCCGTCTCGCGTGTGCGTGGCTGCTGTTGCAGACCGCGAAACGTGTTAATGCGATAGACGAAGGTGCCAAACTTGTGGCCCTGGTTGACGACAAACTCGTCGTCCTGTTTGAGATAGCGCATGATCCAGAGCAGGAGCCGCGCGTCTGTCATGTCAGGCAACGACGTGATCAGGCGCTGCGCCAGCTTGCCGTCTGCGCGTGTAAACGCGCCGTATTTTTTAACGCCGTATTTTTCCGACCATGCGCAATCAAAGATCATCAGCACCTGTTTGCTGGTGAGCGCAGAGGATTGGCGTTTGACGATCATCGCTGGCGGTTCTCCGTTATTCGTACGTACGACGACTTTTAGCCCACCCGTGGCAATCGCCGTTTTTTGCCACGTGATCATGGTTCCGCGTGAAGTTCGCGCCCACGCAGGTCACGCCCTGCCTGTCTGTCGTGTCGCCCCACCCTTACGGGTGCAGACGCAACCGCCGCGCCCTCTGATCGCAGGGCGGCCAGGTTTCCACTGGCAAGTCGTCAACGGCTCTCGGTTGCACAATTGGCACTTACAGCCCTCCCTCGCGCGCGGGTGCGCGAGCTGTTCGCGGTCGATCTTTGTATCCCGCTCGACCGTCGGCGGTACGATTTGTCCCGACACGCACGCGAGCAATACCGTTGCCACGCGTTGGTCGGTTCGACGCGGCGACGACACTCGTCGCACGTCACATAGTCTGTCGTCTCGGGCCGCCTCATGCGGCCTCGCGCGTTTGTAAAAACTGCCACAACTTGAGCGCCGCCTCGACACCGGGCCACAGTTCCTCGACCGGCGGCACCGTCACGACCTCACACGCACAGTCGCCGTCGAGGTCTTTCGGCAACCGGACCACGAGCGCGCCGTCGAGTTTGCCGCGCCCCATCTCCTCGTGCGCGACGTGGTAGGCGCAACACTGCAGGAGGTGCGTGGTATAGATCGCCTTGCTGGTTTTGAAGTCGATCAGCGTCGGATGGCCGTTGACCGTCGCAATCAGGTCGGCGGTGCCTGCAAACTTATGCTGGAGCGAACAGAGCCGCGTCTCGGCTGCGTGCGGTCGCAGATCGGCCTCTTTGGCCCAGTCCTGAAAACTCATAAAGGCGACCTGTGCCGCCTCGTCGGTGAGCGTCGGGCCAGGACCGACGGCCTCGCCCAACTGGACGCGCGCCCAATGCTCACAGGCGGCGTGTGCGGTCAGGCCCGTATCCTGTGACCGTTTCAAACTCTTGTGAAACGCAAAGCCGCGACCGAGCCGGTCGCGCAACGTCTGCGCGTAGTCCTGCCGACTCATTAGGGTGAGATCGCGCGAGACTGAATAGAGCCAATAGGATGCGTCGACGCACCACTCGCGCTCCTCTTTCGCCGCCCAAAACTTGAGCGCGGGCTTGTCGATCACGCCGAGCTGCGTCGTGATACCGGCAAACCGTTCAACGGCTCCGGTGTCGAGCGTGACGTCATACTCCTGGCCGCGTTTGGTGCGCACTTGCTCTATGGTGCGGATCTGCATGGTTGCCTAAAATGGGATCTCGTCAGCCGTCAGGTCGGGATCTTTCGTGACGCCCTCGACGTCGGCCCACGTTCGGTCGCCTTTGACCGTGTGCGTGATTTGGATTTGCGCAACCGTGCCGACCAGTTGTTCGAGGTCGACGCCCTTGGCGAGCTGGTCGGGCGTGAGCGGGCCAACCCAGGCGTCGAGATGTTGCCGGAGTGTCGACTTTTCATGGAGCGACCACGTATAGCGTCGGCGCACTTCAAACGTCTGCGTGAGCGGCCCCGCGACGACCTGCCACGTGATCGTGACCTTATGCTTGGGGCCATACTGCGTCTCGACGGTGCCGTTGTCCTCGACACGCGCGCACGTCGCTTTATGAATACCGGCAGGGCAGGGCGTGTCGCCCAGCGTGATCGTCATACTCATGCACTGACCTCCGAGCAGACTGTGCAGCGATAGCTCGACGCGTGAGCCGCCGACACCCGCGACACATGCACCGACGACTGGCGACGGCCGTCACTCCCAAAGTGCCAGCTTTGTCGTGCGAGTTGTTCACTGTATGAGGGCCAACAAGCCGGGCAGACGCAGGCTGTCAGTGTGGGCGTGAGTGTCGCCCTGATCAGATGCCAGTCGTCGGCGCATGGCTGCGGCTGCGGCGCACCCAACGCGTCAAGGTACACAACGGATCGCTCGGAGAATGTCGTCACGCGACACGCTCGCCGCGTATCCAGGCGACAACGTCGTCGCGAAAGAAACGGTATTGAGATCGACCGACGCGCGGCAACATGCGCGGCAGCAGATCCTTACGGCCGTTACAGCGCTCGATCTGTTTATAGAGCGCGTGCGTCGACATGCCGAGCAGTTCGGCGAGTTGCTGCGCGGAGATAATCGCGTCGAGCGACTCGGCGCGCTGGAGAACCGACATTTTTATCGGTCGCCCGCGTTTTGCTTTAATGCGCTTCCCAATCGCCGCCATAAAGACGCATGGTATTGATCGAAACGACTCCCTGCAACCATAAACGACGTTCAGGTGTATTTAATGTCTAATGACGTTACTTTACTATTGCAGACTGCCAATAAGGTCGGTAGTCTAGCCGCCTATGACACCATTTTGGATCGACAGCGAGCTGCACTGGCACACGGGCGACGTCTTGCGCAAGGTCATGATCGCGACAGACCTGAGTGCGAAAACCGTCGCCGAGCGCTCGGGCGTTGATCCGCGCACGGTGCGCGCAATCCTTAAAACCGGCAATTATGAGCGCAACGCGCTGCAACAGATCGCGGCCGTGTGGTCACTGCGCGCTGAAGACTTTGCGAAAGATGTTCCGACCGCGTCACTGCTGCACCACGTGACCGATTTACTGGGGAAAGCAGGATAGACAACCAAGGAGGGAAGGAAGGTTATGTTTGACTCGTCGTTATCGTCGCCTCGTACTTACACGATCCCCGTGAGCGTTTTACGCATGTCGGCGCTCGTCAAGAAATTGCGCGCCCTGCGCGGCTGGTCACGGATCGAGCTAGCACTGCGCGCGGGCGTGTCGCTCGCTGACGTTTCGGTTGTTGAGGATTGTCGCCCGACCACAAAAGAGAACTATGAGCGGCGCGTCGCGTCGCTGTCGACCGCGTTTAGAGTCCCACTGACAGACCTCACGCGTCGACAGTCGTCGGCCGTCATATTACCGTTTACACGCACGCCGCCGTTGACGCCGGTCGCTGTGAATACCTTCGTCCTTAGTGACTCGCTCTTCGTGCGGGCCGTCGAGGTCCATACACAGCGTTATAACATGCTGACCGTCGATAAAATGCGATCACTCATAGGCCGCACAATGCGACCAGGGATGTACCATGAATTGCAGAGCAGGACGGCACGCGCTCACCAAGTCCCAAAAGGTCACTTGTGGCACAAATATCAGTCCATCGTTAACCAGGCCAATCGCGACGGCACAGCCTCTCTCGAGTACAACCTCCCATTGCGCGATGATCCCGACACGATCATTAGTCGGCGTGTGACCGCGACCAAGCTGGAACGCGGGTTGTTTGAGGTTACAACCGACATTAGTGGCTGCCAGTCTCGAACGAAGGTCGCGTGTGACGGCGGCGAGTTTTGCACGTGTTCGAACTGTAGCGACGCAGCCGTGCGACGCTGGATCAACGAGCTGGGCCTGGACGCCCAGCGCTACGCGTGACCGGATTGCTTGCCGCCCTGATATTGGCGTCTCGGGTTGAGATCAAGACGTTCAGCGACCGCCGCGTGGTCGTTGTATTTGCGATGTAAAAACGCGATGTACTTGTGGGCCGCCGTCTCGCCCACGTGCAGCGAGGCCAGCAGGTGCATCGCCGCGTCGCCTAGCGCTGCGGCGGCGATACTCCTAACCTCGTCGTCAGTAATCCCACACGACGGGTGCGTCGTCTCGTCAGACGACTCGCGCAGCGCTGCCTGGATTAGCGCGTGCGTCACGGTTTCGATCTTGCGATGGTGCGCTGCTCGTTGCTCGTTCGTCATCATGTCAGCCCCTTATGCGGCCGCGCGTTTTTGCCAGCGATGATGCGGCATCCGTTTCGCCGCGACCTCGTCGCCGATAACGTCTGCGTGCAGCGCATAATGCCAGTCCTCCAACATGCGCCGCTTGAGTGCGAGATCGGACGCGAGATCCTCGGGCGAGTTGCCGTTGTAGACGCGATCATTAAAGTCGCGGGCGCTCATATGGTTGAGCAACTTGCCCGTCTCGGTCGAGTGGTACTGTAGCGACCGCAGTCGCCGGTTGACGGTGCGCCGAAGGTCGTGCTGCGTGGTGCCGTCGGCCTGGCCCCATGTAATGCCTGCCAGCTTATAGATCGTGTGGACGGCACCCTTTGGATCGCCAAGCGGCCCCGTGCCGGTCGGATTTGGAAACACCCAGATCGGATGCTGCCGCGCGTCAGTATGTAAGCCGCGCTCTACTAACACGCGTTCGATCGTCGGCGTAATCGGCACCTGGTGCGGTTTGCCGTTTTTTGTATCCTCGCCTGGGATCGTCCAGATTGGCGTGCCGTCAACGCAGCGCCCAATGTCCTGCCAGCGCATCGCGAGCAACTCCTGCTTGCGTTGCCCCGTGAGGATATGCAACTGCACCACGTGCGCCGCCGCACGCTGCGCGGTCAGCCACGGCACGGTCGTCTCGTCGTCACTCGTGCGCAGGTCGCGGCCGTGCGTGTCGAGCGTCGCGAGCAGTGATTTAAGTTCGGGATCGCTGAGTGTGCGCTCGCGCGGATCGGTCGGCTTGCCAGGTTTGTCGTGATGGCTTAAACCCTTGAGCCGGTTGCGAGTCAGACCGCTCAACCTCGGCTCGGTGTCCTGTAGCCGTACGCCGTACGAGAGCAGCGCCGACAGTGCGGAGAACACCCGCTTGGCTGTCGTGTTTTTTGCTGCCGCAAGTTGCTCTAATTGCAAATAGACGTCGCCAGGTTTGATCTGTGTCACCGGCCGCGATCCCCATAATGGCACCACGTAGTTGTGGAACATAGACGTGTAATTCGCGACGGTGCGCCAGCTTAACAGCGGCGGCTGGCTATAGGCGAGCCACAACGCGCCCAGCTCGCTCACGGTCATTGCGTCGGCATCCTGACGCGCTGGCGTTTTCTCGACCGCGCCTGGTTCGCCGCCCTCGCGCAACGTCTGCCGCGCCGCCTGCGCTTTCGCGCGGGCCGCGTCGACCGTCAGCGTCGGAAACGTGCCGAGGGTTAACCACTCCTTGCTCGACTGGCGACCGTTGCGCCGAAATGTCCAACTAAACGACTTCGTTTTCCCGCCCTTCGTCACACGTAAAACCAACCCATCACCGAGCGGATAGTTCGTCCGCTTGTCCGGTTTCAGTCCTTTAATTTTCCGGTTTGTCATCCTGTCTGCTCCTCGTTTGGGCTACCACTGGGCTACCACCGCGACCGCGTTCGCTGTCATATTAAGGCGACGCCGCTGTGCGTAGTCTATCGTGATTAGACACAATAAAGATCAAAAAAATGCCTATACAGTCAGTTTTACGGTTGAAACAGCAGGTTATGCGTAACGTCTGGCGCGTTTTGTTAATGTTTCAATAACTCGTGAATATGCAGCGGAGGGCTAGAGCATCTGACTTTTAATCAATGGGTCGTTGGTTCAATTCCAACCCGGCTCACCATTTTCCTTAATAAAAACGCCCGCCAGGGTATTTAATCGAATAAATGCACGCGGCGGGCTACCACTGGGCTACCACGCGTGCAGGGTTCGACTCGCCTGTGGTACCCCACAGTAGGGCGAGTTCGAACCACGCACTAACTAGATCGTCTGCGCGAGATAGAGGCCGAGCGCCGTGCCGGTGCCAGCGCCCACGCCATACGCGACCATTGCGGGCCAGCCGTCGACGCGTGAGGCGGATCGCGCGTTGAGCCACCAGACGCCTGACAGCGCGGTCGCCACGATAATCGCCAGCGGTCGCGCGTCGGCCAGCAGCGTCGTGTTCCAGCTCACCAACGTGACGATAGCGACGCCGCGCAGGTAGATGTCGAGCAACGCCGTCACGGCTTGACCGGCGAGACAAAACGCCGCACCAGAAACGTGACGATCACCACGACCGTCGTGACTGTGGTCGTGATCGCCTCGGCGTCGAGCGCGAGGCCATAGTGCGCGAGCAGAGCGGCCGCGACCGACGCCAGCGCCCCATAGATCACCGGCTCCGACTTTGGGCTTCGAGGTTTGATTGCCATTTTTATCGCCTCCACGATACGCGTCCGCGTTGGGTGATCTAACGTCGTCCGATGCTGTAAAAACTCACTGACGCCCTTGCCAATGGCCCAGGACGCAATTCTCGCGCGCAGCCCCATTAGCCGACCGGCTCGTTGTAGAGAAACTCATACGCCTCGCGGGCGGTCTTGCCCTCGCGCGCCAGTGCGGCGAGCTGGTCGCGCGCCGTCTTGTGATAGACCACGAGATCGATCACTTCCTCTTCGAGATTCGACAGCGCCCCAGGTTTGGCATACAGTTCGCCGCCGTGTTCGTCCTGGCCCTGCCGATACTTGCGCGGCAATACGTTATACAGCCACGTGAGCAGCCCAGCGACGTGATCACTCGGCGTGCGATAGATCGGCCCGATACGGCGTGCGGTTGCGTGTTTTGCGTCGGTTGTACTCGTCATAGAAACTCTGTACCTCGTCGTCTGTGATTACACGGCGCAACTGGGTCGTCGTGCGGCG
>VTLG01017216.1_pt1 | contig 10893 bp, 6 predicted proteins | sample 4694571 | NCBI WGS metagenome assembly VTLG01 (sample SAMN12604809, study PRJNA352737) | marine metagenome | biome: ENVO:00000447; feature: ENVO:00000209|ENVO:00000569|ENVO:01000036; material: ENVO:00002151; isolation source: viral sequences binned using virsorter ... | reverse complement strand
GACTAAGAATATTTTTCTTTAATTTTCTATCATCATCTTTATAACCATGATGAATATCCCATATCTTAATAGCAGTTTCTTTTAATTCTTCATAAATTTTATCCTTAGTTTCTTTAAGATTATTCTGCGCCTTTTCAAACTCAACTTTGTTTTCAAAATCTTTTAAATCAAAGTTTTCAGAAATCTCTGCAACTTCTTGATCTATTCTATCCCTAATACCCTTTATATTATCACCAACTTTAACAAAATCATCATCAATTACACTAAAGGTTTTTCCAATCCATGAAAAATCAGGAACTTCATTTACCTCATTTACCCACTTAGGAAACTGAGGAATAGAATCTCTAACTTGTTCTATCTTCTCATCCAATGAAACTATATCATTATCATAATACTTAACTTCAGGTAATGATTCCTTTAAAGATACTAACTTACCTTCAAGTTGTTGCAATTGCTCATCATAATATTTTACCTCTGGAAGGTTTGCAATATGATGTTTTACATTTTCTATTTGATTATTAATTTCTTCTACTTCTTCATCATAATATTTTACTTCAGGAACTGTTGGGATATCCTCTTTAACTTGTTCAATATGTGTAGATAATTGCTCAAGTTCTTTATCATAATATTTTATTTCTGGAATGTCAGGAATACTTTCCCGAACATCATTAACCATCCGAACTAATTCAGACCATTCGGGTGCTTTTACTACATCGGTGACTTCTAAAAATGGATTACCGTTTGCATCTTCAATAGTAATACTATCTTCTTCTACTTCTTCTTCTACAAATTCTTCTACGGATGGAAGTTCTACCGTTTCTTCTTCTTTTAAAAATTCTTCGACTGATGGTAATTCACTTTCAGTGAAATCATCTAGTGACGGTAGTTTCTCCGACATGGTATTAGTAATTAATATACTTTGGGATTCCTCTCCCCTTAAGTTTATTTATCTTCTTGCTTTGCTCCATTTTTTAGGAGTTTTGCAAGTTCCGCTGTTGAACCAACAAAGAGTGCATTATTAACTGTATTTGGTCCTTTTTGTGGAGTATCTTCATTAACATCTTTAACTTTCTTTTGAAGATCCATCAACTTATCAGTAGCATCAGAAACACTCTTAATTAACTGTCCTGCAACCTCATATGCCCTTGGCATCTCACTATCCTGTGCAAGTTCAAGAATACCATTAATTGCTTCCTGACCCTTTTCTATGATGCTGTAGAGATTACCACGAGTATACTCATAATCTTTTTCAATATCACCTTTAGTTAACCTATCAGGTTTTTGTATTCCAACAGGTTCCTTAACTTCAGTATGATCCACTTCAACTTCAGTAGGTGTTATATTGAAAGCATCATCTAAATTGTTTTTCATTTATCCATTCCAAGTAGTGGTTCCATCAAATCCAAAGTCATCACCTTCCTCTACCAATGCATTATCAGCAGAAGTAATAGACTTAACTTCAGTTCCTCTTATATGAGCAACCTTAGTTGTACCATCTTGACCTCTCTTAACAGTAATCTTATTACTATCAGTATCCTTAGATTTAACGTAAACTTCCTCACCACCAATATCTAGATATACGCTAGTAGATCCAGAAGATGCATCCACATTAGTTACATCATTAAGGGCAATAACAGTTTGTGTTTTGGTCACATCCTCTGCCAAGTTAGTAAGGACTGTTCCATCATAGTTCTGAATTGCTCTAGGAACAACAGAGTATGTGAGGTTGCGTTGTGCGTTGGATGTATCTGTGCCAGTAAGGTAATTGACTGTAGACTTGGTAATGATATCCTTGGAAGCATCTGCAACAGGACCAAAGAGGTATGTCTTAGCAGTAAATCTTAAAGTATACATAAGTACTCTTCTTGATTCAAAGTCACCTTCATAATCATCCTGCATAGTAATGTTTTCAAGAACTATAGGAATATCTCTCTTCTCTTTTATAGAACCAACCAAGTTTACTGAAAGGTTATATGATGGTTGGAAATATGGTAATATCTGTTCTACAATCTGTAATGCATCATCATTTAATTTACACATAATAGCAAGTTCAAATTGCATATTATATGGAACTGGCATATAAACTTTCTTCTCATCAGGAGTATCTGAATCTGGATTCTGAACTACGATCTTTTGAGTAGTAGTAACTTTTCTAGAAGGATCATAAGTCAACCCAGTAAACTCAAAAGACATCCGTGGTAAAGACAAAGATGTTGCTTTGCTTAAATCTGGAGATTGAGTTAATCTTGCTAAAAATTTCTGTGTAGGTCCATAAGCGAGAGGAACTCTTAATGGTGAACCATCCTGTTTAATGGATATACTATTGAATAGAGTACCAAAACCAATAATGGTTCTCCTCAAGATTTCGTTATAAAAATATTCAAACATTGTTACAGTCCTAGTATCTTATATTTATGGAATTCCAAATGGGTTCTGTTCACTAAAGTCCAGAATATCATCTGCAGCAGATTCTATATTAACATTATCAGCATATCCATCCTCTGGAGGATCTTCACTAACAACCCTCAATGCATGAACTGCACCAGAAGTGCTACCAGTTATATCTTCTCCAATACTAAACATTCCAGAAACATTTGATACCTCTAGAATATTCGTAGTAGCACTCCATGTTCTTACTCTTCCTGTTACACCTGTAATAGATCCAGTAACAACCTCATTAAACTTGAAGTTGCCACTATTATCAAGTGAAGGATCACCAATCGTAATTGTTGGACTTGAAGTATAAGCAGAACCAGCATTTGTAATATGAATTGCTGAGATAGTTCCAGCAGAACTTACGACTGCTTCAGCAGTTGCTGTAGTACCACCTGCACCTGGTCCAGTAATGGTTACAGTAGGTGCTGTAGTGTATCCAGAACCTGCATCAGTAAGTGTAACAATACCAACTGCCCCATCACCTATAAAGACGGTTCCAGCAGCACCTGAACCCCCTCCACCAGTTACTTGAAGTGTGGGTGCAAGAGTATATCCAGCACCTGGATTTGTAATAACAACTTGTTGAACAGATTTTTGATTATCACTAATATTTAAATTACATACATTAATACCACTAATCATAGTAGCAGTAAGAATACCAGTTACACCACCTACGGGTGCAGAACTGACTCCAATAGTTGGAATAGCAGTATATCCACCACCTCTATTACTGAGGTTAATTAATCTAATAGATCCTTCAGTATTAAATCCAATTTCAGCAGTAGCCGTTGCACCAGTGCCTACAAGAGTAAGAGTTTGAGAGTATCCAAGAATTGTAGATGTACTACCATCTTCTGCTATTCCATCAGAATCTTCACCAGTAAGAATATCATCAATTTCATCTACACCAGTATCAATGACTTCATCTTCGTAACGGAAGAGTTCACACTTCAAAGTGTATACATAAGTCTTCTGAAGTTGATAAAATGGTTTCTCATGTTCTACATACTTTATTTCAAATAAACGATCACCTAATGGAAAATAAACTAAATCCCCCTCTTTAGGACGGGTTGTTAACTTTACATTAGATTCGTTTTTAAGTAATGGTTGAATATAAGTTTCCCATCTTTCTCTAGAAATAACAAGAGTTACTTCATTAGTTTGTTCAATACCAAATTTTGATAATAATGTAGGATTATCAGCATAACCATCAAAATTGTCAATATATGCTTCTAATGGATATGAATCATTAAACTTAGATTTAACTACTTCTCGTATTACCGTCTTCTCTTCCATATATTTTCTAGGAAGATAATGTATCTCAACACCATACATCCTCAACTGTTCGTTGATTAAATCCTGAACTAAATTCTGTTCAGATCTTGCACCTTGTTGAAAGAATGGGTTAAGAGCCACAATACTAACCTATCATATCTAATGGAGGAAGTTCATAAGTATTAGACATTTGTTCTCTAATGATCTCTAAATCTTTTTCTGCATCATCATAGATTTGTCTACCATTTAACTCTACTCCTCCAGGTAATTTAACTCCTTGGAATTTTAATAGATTTTGACCCCATTGCCTCTTCAATAAAGCAGTAGTATATTTCTTTAAGAATGAATCATTCCACACTCTAGCATAATCACTAGGGTCAAGTTGTCTAAAACAATCAATAACTAACCAATCATCCTTAGAAACACTACCCCAATCAATATCAAGATATAATCTATCCATTCTCTTATTAAATCTTATTTGCTTTTCTGTTGTCAATAAGAAATTAATATCTTCAAGATATGTCTTAGTCATTGCATAAGTCAATAACTCAGTACTACCCCAATAATAAATATCATTCAAAAACATCTGATATTTAACACTAAACATATTATTTGTCATAGTGTTAGTTCCATCAAAATGATATATCTTTGTTACACCAATAACTGACGCAGGAATTTGTAAAAAGTTACTATTTTCATAGTAACTAAAAGTTACATCTGTACCAGCAATATCAGCAGTTGCAGTAGTAGTTGTTATTCCAGTTTGTTTTTTACCAGTTTCCATCGAAGCTCTGCCTCGATCAATATCATCCTGAGTTATCTTATATTTCAAATATGCCTGAGAAACACCATCAAAATGCCTTTCTTGAAAGTATTGAACTGCATCATCTATAATATCATCTACTTGTTCATCGGCGACATTAATTTCCAGCACTGGAGCACCCAGTTGCCTTCTACAATAATCTGCTAATTCTGATCTACTTGATGGAGATGCCATGTATACAATTACCCCTTGATATATTTATGGTGCAGAAGATATACCAGTATAAACCATAATATTTCCATTTACTATATTATAAATTGATGCTCCAGAACTTACTAAAACATTATATTCATATCTTCCTTCAGAAAGACTTGTAGTTGCCGTAGAACCCATAGATATTTCAAAAATACCACCAGCAGCACTAGTAAATCCTACACTAAAGGTTCCTGCTGCAACTGTTGTAGCTGCCACTCCTGCACTCTTCTGCATTTGAGAAGATCCTGTCCAAACGGAAGTTGTAGTTAGTCCTTGAAAATCAAAAGCAACATCTGAAGTATCAACTACATTAAATGTAGTTTTAAAATCTGTACCAGTATAAAGTGATAAATTAGCAGCATATGGCACACCTGCTGATGGGTCAAATGTTAAATTTTTACTTGCCATTAACCAGTTCCTTTAATAGAGATTTGATTTCACTAATCTCACCTTTTAAATTGGCAAGATCTTGTTCCATAGAATCCACTCTTTCATTCTTTAAGTTTTTTGCATTGCGAGAAGAAACATAATGTTGATAATCCAAAGAATTTACATTAACAATTGTACCTGTATGAGGATCCCTTGCGAGATCCTTATGTCCTTCAATATTGTAAGGTTCCATATTAAGCAAGAGCCATTACACGTAGATCTTTAACCTTTGGAACAAATACTTGACTTGTTGATGTTAATAGAAGTTTTATTCTATAATATCTAAAGGTTGGTAATTTATCTGCTGTGAATGTAAACTCTTTAAATGATGTATTATTACCAAATCCATATTGACTTGATGGAATAATAGTCCTATCAGGTAATCCATCACTATTTTCTTGAGCAATCATTTGACCTCTACTATTAAGATTATTAGATCCAGGGAAAGGTGTAAATATTGGTTCAAATCCAGGATCATTACCAACTGCATAGAATGCTCTGATTTGAGCATATGGATTAACGTGACCTGATAATATTATTTTAATTGAAGTTGCAGCACTCTCTAATTGAAGTTCTTTTGTAAGATACTGACAAGCAGTAGGATCATCAGTAACACTTTTTACCCTATTATCTGTAGCATAGTTACTAACTACACTATTGACCCTATTATTTGTAAGAATAGTGCTTACTCTTTGAGAATCAATTACTGGACTTACTTTAGTATCAGTAGTTCCAAGAGTTAATCTCATTTGTAGAGATTTATTACCCTCCATTTGATCTAATTTTTCATCTTCATTTATCTTAGAATAAACTGCTCTTGGAGTATCAAGATAGTTTGGTTCTCCAATTGCAATAGTTTCAAATCCTTCATTAAGATATGAAGTTTCATCTCCACTAATACTCGTTGTAGAAGTGGTTCTTACTTCACAACCTAAAGTAGTTCCTCTAGTTGTAACATTCTGGACAATTGGAGTAATAACTTCAAATGGCATATTTTGTGTTGCCTTTGTTTGATATCCTCCACAAGACTTAGTTTGATTTAAGTATAATTTAGGGAATCCAACATCATTACTTCTATCATCATTAATAGTTCCAATTCCAGTCATATCAAGTTTGATATTATAAGAATCAAAAGTAATTGATCCAGAAGTAGATGTTGATGTGGTGGTAGAAAGTCCATGAGTTGTATTTATTCTCTTCAGACTAACTCCTCCAAGTTCATACTTATAAACAGGTGTTCCTACAGAATAATCAACTTTATCATCTCCTCTTGCAGAAATGGTAATTACATTTCCAGTTACATTATTATATTCAACAATTTCTTTTCCAACTTTAACATATCCTCTATTAGTTGTACCAACTCCAACATTTTCAAAATTTGTAAATGCAGTTGCATCATCAACAGTAAATGAAGATTCATTACCAGTTTCTAATGCAATACTCAATTTAGTTGGTTTAATATCAGATTGTGCATCAGATATTTTAACTATATTTTGGGTAGAATACATTCCATGATTCTTATGATTAACCTGAATATGTAATCCATCAGATTCAACATCAATAGAACTAATCTGAACATCTCCACCATTAACATATCCAAGTTCAGTCTTAATTCCAGAACTATTTGTATAGAAGAGAGTGTTAGCAGTACCAACAACAAATTCACCTTGAACATTATCAATAGTTAATTCATTGGTCATTCCAATACCAGTAATACTAAACCTAGCATTACGTCCAACAGTTCCATCACCACCAGTAGAAAGTCCGATAGTTGTTATACCAAGAACATCTCCTACAGAGTATCCTGTACCACCACTAGTGATGGTAGCAGCAGCTGCAACACCATTATTAACATAAACCTCTGCAACTGCTCCTTTTCCAGTACCAGTAATTGTTTCTAGATTAACACTAGCAAATGTTTGATTACCATCAAGAGGTGTATATCCAATACCAGCATTAGTAATACTCAAACCAGCAGGAATGATAGATCCACCAGCACCTACAATATTACCCTCGGCCATTGTTCCGTCTTGAATAATGGTATTACCCATTTCATAACTATCACCAACAGTTGTTCCAAGACCAACTCTTATTTTTCTAGAACCAAGAATTAGTGAATCTGGTGCTAAGGTAGGAATTTGGTTATTTCCTTGAGTTAATTCTGGGTTATAAAATTCAACAGTACCCGATGTTTCAAATTCTGCTCTATACATAGTAAATTTCAAATCTTCCCATTGACTTGGTTCCCATGTAGAAGCATTTTGAGACTTAAAGAGAGATCCTAAGTATGGTTGGTTAGAAATAAACGTATCAGTTAAAAGATCAGTTTCACCAATCCTTGAAATATAAACACTATATTTGGTAGAGTTAGATGCTAATGCAACGGCATATTCAGTGTTATTGCCTTCAAGATAAACAGGTGCTTTAAATTGAACTGTAGTTGCAGTAGACCCATCTGCTGAAGTATTAACTTCTGCAGGATCTAATACAATCTCTGAGAATGGAAGAACATGTTGTGTTGGTAATCCATTCTTCATAGATCTGATTTGGAATACTACAGGTATGTCCATATCATCTTTTGTTCTAAAGAATACATCACACTTGGTGACAAATATTCCACCAGGATCTTCAACTAAGAATGATTGTGCAAGAGGGTCATACCATCCAATAATTTGTTGATTTGTGGATTCAGAAATAACTCTAGATCCTACAACTTCGGTTGCAAGACTTCTATTAACATTCCTTTCTTGGAATTGTTGTCTTTGTTCAACTCTTGCATTTCTAACAGAAACAATATTTTCTTGAACAGTTTCTAATGTTCCAGCAGATGTAAATGTTTCATCCGTAACAGTTGTGGCATTATCAGGATTGTTTTCTGCATCATTAGTTAGTGAAAGAACCTTACTTCCTGTTTCAAATCTTGGGAAACTAATATTATTTGGATTAGGAATATAGAAAGATCCACCACAGAATGCACCAATATCAGAAAGAAGTTGTACATCATCAATAGTTGCTATTGCTCCACTACTTTGACCTCTTAATACCATTCCTGTTTCAACCCATCCAAAATACTCACCTTGAGGTTCATTGGATAATGAGAATGTATCTACATTCAATACTGTTGAGGTAGATGAATAAGATGCAGGGAATGTTTGATTATCATAAGGATTCTCTGAGAAAACCTTTGTGGGAATATTATATGGACCTTCTTTATGGTTAGATTGTGCAACCCTAAAATTAATTGAAGGTATACTCTCAGCAGTTATTTGACTAAGACCAGTTGGATTAACCATTCCAACAACCTTTTCACCAACCTGGAAAGTTCCAGATGTCATAGAAATTTGAAGGATCTTAGGTACACAATACTTAGTGACATCTTGCCCATCAAAGAAAGCATAAAGTTTTGTTAGAGGTTTAAGTCTCTTAGCAATAAACTCAATATTTCTAGATCTCATAAATGGAACAAGATCTCTACTTACAACTCTATCACCAACAGAGGTTCTATCAAACGATTCAGTAACTAATGTTTGAGTACCTGTTCTATTCTCAACACCTTGTTCAGTTGTTGTTCTTACAGTTTCTCTAGTGACACGATTAACTGTTTCTCTAATTCTTCTAGCAGGGTTTCCAAATCCACCACTAAAGTTATTAATCCAACCACCCATTCCAAACACACGAGTTTGATTTGCGATAGTAGTATCTCTTGTAGTATCATTAGTTGTTGTTCCAGTCCATGTAGTTTGCCATGAACCCCAAGTTACAGGACCAAATCCTGTCTGTTCATCTATTTCACCATTATCAACCATTCTATTATAAACAGATTGATAATCACCCTCAACATTAATAATCTTAGGTTGTAATCTAGCAGTATCAACCCAAGTGTCAGAAGATGGAGTGATCTCCATAGTTCCTTGCCAGAAACTAATTAAGAAAGGAGTAACACTTTCAGATCTAGTTGCAAAACTTTGCTTTAACCATTCAACTTCAGAATAATCTAAAGTTATAATATCATTTTTCTTTCTTACATTTACTCCTTCAATTGTAGCAAAATTAAGGTCAGTAGTAGGATCATTATCAACAACTGGTCCAAATATTAAATCAACAGAGTTGGTATAATGTCTTGGTCTTAATTCCTTATTTTTTGGATCAATACTATTGTCAATAGGAGTTCCTTGCTCTTGAGTTTTAAATCCAGTAAAATTATCAACAAAGAATCCAGATTTAAATCTATTCAATCCATCATCATCAGCAACAAAAAGATTTGCTGTATTTGTCTCTAATAAAGAAAGAGTTGTGTAGTATTCAAGATTCTTAATTCTATTCTCAAGATTTTTGATATCAGACATCGTAAATCTCTTACGATCTAAGAAATCAATTTGTGCTCCAGCAACATTATAAAGATAAGGTGGAAGCCTAACAGTTGCTATTTCTATAGCTCCGTCAACTGGAACAGGTTTTTGTGGATCTTCTCCAGGATCTCCATATTTTATTTGGAATTGTCCGTCTTTACTTAAGAATATTCTATCAATTCTTCCAAGATAGAATGAATAATCAAGTGTTATAGTTTCATCAGATGCTAATATATTAGGAGCAGAGTTTCCAGATGCATTAAAGTTTCTTCCCTTAAATTCAAGTGGAGATCTATCCCCTTCAGATACAGATGCTACTTGAGTTGCCCTTGGTCTGATATCAATCATATCAGAGTTAGAAGTGCCATCCAATTTTGGAATGTCTATTCCATAATCATATTGATTATAAGAATCAACAGTTATAATATCACCATTATCGTTGGCATCAAAAGATCCATTAGAATAGTAAATTTTTATCTTTTTAGATGGAGAATCGGAATCGGATTTTCTCTTAATTGATCCAATATTGTAAATACTAGATTGTTGACCATCTACAAATGAGAAGTTTGGAGATATATCAAAACTTGGTGAATCTAAACTCGAAACTACTGCATTAGCACCAGATTCTTGGAAATTTACAATCTCTCCTTCTTTAAGTAGATGCTCATTTTGATAAATTATAGTAATTTGACTATCGCTTGGTTTTTCTGCTACCATTCCAACAGCACCACTAGATTGTCCAATTATTTGTTCACCAATAATTAATTCATTTGTTGTGGTTGATTGTGTAACAATAGAAGAAAGATTAACTTTAGGTGATGATGGATCACTCGTATCAGCTGATTCATATATTGACAATACTTCTATAATATCAGCATCATTTATAGATATGTTTTTATCTTGAACTCTTGTTCCATATGGATAAGCACCATAAGTCAATCCATCATTTAATGTTGTAGTTCCTATTCCAGAAGCAGAATCCTTAGAATAATTAACAACTAAAGACTTAACTCTATTTCTTATTTTTTCCTTTGACTTTGGTTTCTGCTTTTTAATAGTAGCAATCAAAGTTGCTCCTTTATTTGCAGCAGGAGGATCAGTTAAACCACGAATTTGACAAGTATTTCCAGATCCAAAATCAAACTGATCTGATGTTAATTCATGAGTCTTACCATCTGCACCAATTAAAGAATATCTCTTTGCAGTAAATGGTTGGAAAGATTCATTTGTTGGTATAGTTGGAAGAGGAGTTTCAAATTTACCACTACTAATATTAACAGGGAAAGTTTTTCTTATAACAATTGACGCACCAGTTAAATCAACTTGAGATATATTTGTCTTAGAAAGTCTTGTAACTAAAGTATTATCAGTAGAAACATCAAATTT
>VTLG01014341.1_pt1 | contig 10893 bp, 12 predicted proteins | sample 4694571 | NCBI WGS metagenome assembly VTLG01 (sample SAMN12604809, study PRJNA352737) | marine metagenome | biome: ENVO:00000447; feature: ENVO:00000209|ENVO:00000569|ENVO:01000036; material: ENVO:00002151; isolation source: viral sequences binned using virsorter ... | reverse complement strand
TTTCCCAATCTTTTCTAGACATCTTGTAGTCGATATAATTATTTTTTAATTCTGATCCGAGTGGATTTAAAACATCGTCAGGTAAAATATCTGCAAGATTATCAAAATGAGATTCTGTGCCAGGTATGTTTACAGCACCTGGTTCAAAGTTGATCGTCGCACCACCGTCTTCTTCGGGTGTAACTTCAATAGGTTGTTGTTTTATTTCTTCCTTTACCTCGACCTCTTCGCCCGGAACTTTAACCTCGGTACGAGTGTTAGGAAGTCCTTTATCTATATCTGCCATTTAAACTCCTGTTACCTTCTACCACGATTTAATAAAAAATCCAAGCCTTGTGGTGTAGGCCCTTTTTCTGGTGGTGGACCTGAATCGACACCAGCTAATTTCATTATGCCTCCACCTGCAGCACCAAACCTAGCTCCCTCTTCAATTAATCTATTTTCTTCCTCTCTTTGAAAAGGGCTTTGTATATATGAACTTTGTCTGCTGTAAGGAGTATCAAGAATAGGGTTTGCAAACACACCCTGTGTACCAAAGAATTGTTCTCTTTTGGCAAGAGAGGAACGAGCGTCTTTGAGTATTTCTTGAAAAACCAATTTATTAAATCCTTTATTAGTTCTGTAAAGATCAAATTCACTTCGTTTTGTAATTGTAGGATCTCCTCTTTCTTTTCTCCTACGTTCTATATCAGCGTCTGAAAAAGTCCCTTCAGCAAATTGATCTAAAGAAATTAAAGGCGCTTCGGGGCCCTTTTGTTTTTCTGGATCTACAAACAGTTGTTCAAAATCATCTGTTTCAGCGCTTTTTGCATTTTGTATGGTTTTTAAAATCGGACTATTTGCCCTAACTCTATCCTCTGATTCTGCGGCAAGCATAACTGCTTGGTCTCTGACCGCTTCTGGCACATACTTATCTTTTACATTTTGTTCTTTTAATTTAATAAGTTGTTCGTCTAACTTTTGTCTTTCTAATAAATCAACGTTTCCAGTATAACTAAAATCACTTCCATCTATCACAGCTTGATTAGTTTCTAAATTACTTTTTGCTGTCGCTAATTGTTGTTGTGCCTCTTTGTATTCATTCGCTCTAATAACTATGTTTGCGTTCTCTTTACCAAGTGTGCTTTCAAGTTCAATTTTATTTGCTAGTTTACCTTGATTACCTGGTAATAAATAATCTACTGCTTTTAATAATGACACGTCAAGTCTTTGACCCATGCCCATACGGTATAAACTTTCACCTGCCACAAAGATAGCCTCTGGTATCACACCAAATTTTAAAATATTTCGACCAAGTTTGTATGCTCTGTTTAAAACAGTTACTGCGTTTCTTCTTTTAGCAGGCGATAAATCATTAAGTTTATTTTCATTGATTACTCTAGCACCATCTCTTGCACACGCGTCTAAAGATTGTGGAGAACCTCCTTCAGAAAATTTACCCTGACATTGAGGTAGTGTGCTTATTGTGGCTAATAATTTTTTAATTGTTTGGTCATCAGCGCCTATACCTTTGACTGCTGTCTCCATAATTGATTTAGTTGAGGCTGCACTTCCAAATTTTTTACCACGAAGCTCATATTTAATTCCACCATATTGATTAGAAATTTCATTAATCTTTCCTATTAAGATATTATCTGCTGCTTTTATTTTTTCAGCATCTCCCTTGGCTGCAGCTATCGCCTTGGCATATCTACTTTCAGCAGCACCTAATTGTTTATTAGCAATTCTACTTACAAGCTGTGTTGAGTAGGGATCATTACCTACACCTCCTCTAAAATGGTGAACTTGAGAGGGACCATATTGAGGAATGTTTCTTTGTATATAATTTTCACTTGGCATTCTTCCATTATTGTTTGCTTTATATTTATTTATAATACTGTTTCTCGCTACGGTGTTTCCAAAATTAGTCCCCTCCACACCGTCTAAAGTAAAAGGTGTTTTAAATAATTCTCTCTGTCTTTGATAAGCGCTAGTAGAACGAGCAAAATGACCTGCTCCAAAAGCATTATCAACTTGAGCTTGTAAATTACCAAAACGATCTGTTGGATCCCATTTAAAAGTCACAGATCCTTTTGGTGTTGCTGTATCTGTAAATTCTATCTGTTTCCAAGCAGGAACACCATTCTTGTCTTTTATAAACCAGTTTACTTTTCCATCTTTGTTTCTTGGAAAGTTTTTTGAAAATCTTAAATCTTTACCGTTAAAAGTTCCTGATATTTTAATTCTGTCATTTTTCTTTGCAGACTCATAAAAATTTTTCCATAGATCACCTGCAGTAGATTTTTGAACGCCATGCATACTGCCTTTTGTTTTCATAGAATTCTCAGCAGCAACTATGGTGCTCGCTTTCTTTTGAATAGCTCTTTTTCTTTCTTCCGGATTTTTTATTAAATTTAATCTATCTAACTCAGCTTTATTAAACGCTCTAACAATAGCTTTAGCCTCGTTAATACTTCTACCTTGACCAGGACCACCTTTAAGAATATCGGGTCTAAGTTGGTCTTCAATTTTTAAAGATCTTTGTATTCCTCTAACACGAGAACCGTTCCACTCTTTACCTTGAACAGTTGTTTTGTCATAAACGTCTGTTAATTTTTTTGCAAACTCATTATCTGTTAAATTTATATTTTCATCTAATAATCTTAATTTTTCAAACTCTGCATTGGTTAAAATTTTAGGATAAAATTTTTCCATAGTAATTTCATGAACTTTTTTTAATTTTTCTATATTATCCTTTGTGGCAGGTAGATCGACATAGCTAGCTATTTTTTTACCTGCCTTAATTCTTCTGTAAGTTACGTAATAACTCTTTCCATCTTTATCTAAAGTTAGACCAGGAAAGTTTTCAAATTCTTTCTTTAAGGCTTTTGCTTCTGCCGCAGTATATCTCACACCTTTAGTGGCTGTGTCTCCTTTTTCAAAAGCTATGGGTTGTAACTTATTTTTTGGTCGCGTGAGATACGACATCATCTGATTGTATTTTGAGACTTCCATTATTCTCCCATCATGTAGGCAAGACCACCGCTTGCTTTCTTTTGCTTTTGTTTTTTCAAAAATTCAAAATCAGTTGTCTCTACTTCCTCTATGATGTCATCGGCAGAATCTAGACCAGAATCAACATCTTTCATTTTACCTTCAAAGTCTGGCTTTACCGTAACCTCTTCGTATTGTTCAGGATATTTAATAACTTTTTTTCTAGTCTCATCATAGTATTGTCCACTAGGTGAGTACTGTAGATATTCCTCTTTAGTGTAACCATCTTTTTTAATAACTAAACTTCCTGAATCTAAATCCTCTGTCAACTCGTAGCCTTTATAGTTTTTAACTATTTGTCTTTCTTTAGTGGCCGCTGTTTTTGTAATATCATCACCAAGTAACTGAATTTTATATACAAGTTTTGGAAAGTATGAAGGCACCTCTGCAGATTTACTTGCAGCCTCTACAGCCTTTGAAACTTTAGCTGCAGGTTTAAATAATTTACCTACAACAGGTATAGATGCAAGTCCACCTAATAATTTTAAGAATGTTCTACGAGTCATACCACCCTTATCAAAACCTATTCTTGCAATACCACCTTTAGCTTGTTTTGTACGGCCAATACTTTCTTCGAAAGCTTTTAATTTTTCATATCCCTCAGGATCAGTTCTTTTCATAAATTCTTCAAATTCTTTTACGATAGCCGGATCAGAGATATCAATCGAACCTGTTTTCTCAAGACTTTCTAAAGTTTTTTTAGGTTTTATTTTTTGATCATAATCAGCCAATTCTTTTATCTCATCTTGAGTCATTAATTTTTTATCACCACTCATTTCCATCTCTTCCATTTTCTTTTGTAAAAATTTTTTTCTACCTCGTTCACCTGGTTTAGGATCTAGTTTACCTGCTTTGTATTGTTGAAACATATAATCTTTTTCATCTTGTACAGACTTTAAAAATCTATTTCTGTCTGCAACTGTCTCCATAGGATAAGGAACAGCTTCACCAAACTCTTCGTAAAGTTCGTCTAGTTCATCTTCTGTTAATTTTATGTTTCTTTCATTAAAAGCTTTAAACTCATCTGCTAATTTAGCTCTAGCAGGACGATCTATTTTATCTGCAGTTGTAATTGCTTTCTTACCAAGTTTACTTTGTAAGAATTCTAATAACGCTTTACCGCCTTTAAAATAACCTGTTCGGCCACCCATAGCTTTCTTCTCACCAAACAAATTTTCAGTGTATTTCTCTATTGCTTTATCTTTTAATTCAGGGCGATCTTTATAGAAAGGGTCATCGTTAATCTCCTCTATGTATTCGTTTAAGAATCTTTCTTTTTGTTCTAAATTACCTTTCTCTAAAATATCTTTCATTCTTCTATTAACAAAGATACCGCCAGATGCAACCGCAGCTAGTTCAGGAAATAATTTTTTTGGTTCTGTCTGTGCTCTTCGTTTTACACTTTGTAGATATTTTCTATACGCTTGAAAGGGACTGTTCTCAGATAAAAATTTAAGAAGTTTACCACCTTTATTCATTCCTACTCTTGCAATACCACCATCTGCCATGGCATCCGGATCAATGTCATCTGGTAGATCTTTTAATTTATCACCGAGATCTTTTTCTTTTTTCTTTTTAAGTCTTTCAACAGATTCTTTGTTTTGTCTTTTCATTCTCTCTAACATCTCTGCTTCTGTTTCTCTTTTTTTAAGACCTTCTCTAACTTTACCAAGTTTGATGCCCGTGTCGCTTTCAGGATCTATTAATTTATTAAAAGGCTCTTTTTTTGGTGGTTTACTTTTTCTCATTAAAAAATTCATGATACCTTCAGGAGACATGTTTTTAGTTTCACCATCAATAGTAACAGATATTTGTCCTTTACCTGGTGGCTCTATTTTTAAAGCCATATCTCTAAGCTTGTCTCTTTCTGCTGGTGTTGGAAATCTACCTTTGCTTTTTACAAACTTCTTAAATAGTTCTTGAAATGATTTTTTAAATATACTTGACATGACTATGGAAGTTCCTTGGGTAAATTTTTTATAATTTTTTCTTGTTTAGCTTTTTGTTCTGCTTTGTATTCTTTTTTATTTTTAGCTTTAGTAGAAGTAATATCTCCGTATTCTTCAACGTAGTTTTCCATCATTGATTTTCCACCTGATGGTCCATATCTTTTTCGATGTTTTTCAATCTTTCTATTTATTGCATCTATTCTTTTTGATTGAAAAGATTTAAGTGCATTGCCAAAACCTTTAATTGCTGCTCCGACACCTTTTATTTTACTCATTAATAATAACTCCTAGGTCTAGGGTCTTTTTTTTCATCGACATAATCTTCAGGGTGCTGAATCAATCCGCCCTGCCTGAAGCGCATGATCGCTTGTGTTGTAGAGTCCACAAGGTCGTCGTGGTCACCGTTAGGGAATGCTGCACACTCCTCGATCACCTCCTCTGCAAATTTCTGATCTGGCGCCCATATCATTCCAGACTCAAAAAGAGGCGCAACGGCGTTTACTCTTGCATGTTTATCATTTCCTTTGCTGGGTGTAAAGTTAATAACTGGGATGTTCATCTGCCGAAGTTCGTAGGTTAGTGGTAGTCCTGATGCTTTAGCCTCGATGATAACAGACTCAGGTTTCCAATATTCATACTGCTGTAGGGCCAGACGTCTAAGTTCTGGAAACTCATACCTGCCTTTAATAGCGTCTAGGAGTATAAGATTAGCTGGGCTATCTTCGTTTGGGTAAAATACGCCCCACGTTGTAATCGCTGAATAGTCAGCTGTCTCTTTCTTTAAGAACGCTGTATCGTAAGATTGTATCACATGCTGTAGAGGTGGTATCTCATCTGCATTGTACGTTTGCCACCATTCACGTTTTAAGATTGCACCTTCTTCTGATGTTGGTGATTGCATCCACTGTGCATTCCATTTGCCAACGGGCAGTGATGCTTTAACTTTCTCTAGTTCGTCCTGGCTCCAATACTCTGGCCACACTGGTCCGTGGTCCATGATTGCCGGAAACTCGACCACGTGCCATTGATCAGACTTCGGCTCTTTCTGGTTTGCGACTAGCTTTGCTGTGAGATCTTTGGTTGACCATCTTGTCATCACCAGAACAATCTTACCGCCTGGTTGTAAACGTTGACGTGGTCCTGATGTATACCACTCGTAAGCAGACTCTAACGCTGTAGGAGACAATGCATCTTGTTCAGAGTGTGGGTCGTCTATGATTAATAGATCCGCGCCCCGTCCTGTAATAGCTCCACCTACACCAGCAGCAAAGTATTCGCCGCCTTGTGCCGTCTCCCAACGACCAGCTGCCTTGGAGTCTTCTTGTAATGTTGTTTGAAAAATTTTTCTATAATCTTCTGAGTCGATAAGATGTTTTGCCTTTCTGCCAAACCGCACGGCTAGTTCTCCTGTGTGCGTGGCTTGAATGATCTTGAGCTTTGGATCACGGCCCACCATCCACGACGGTAGCAAGAAAGATGCAAATTCAGATTTAGTATGCCTCGGTGGCATGTTAACTATTAGTCGAGTTATATCACCCGTAGCTAATTTATTAAATTTATCTGCGATGTGCCTGTGATGGGACCCCTCTACAAAATCTGGCCACATGCATCTTACAAAAGATAGAAAGTCATTCTTAGCTTTGTTCTGTATCTTTTTTTCTGCATGGAGCAGCTGTAATCTTTTAAAGGTCTTACGTACATCTGCAGGTAATTTTTCTATATTTACCTTATTCAAGTCCATGGTACCAAAACGTTTTTATAGGGGGTGGCTGTCTAAATCAAGGCATAAATGCAAAAGTAGTGGGACCCCTTTTTGCAATTTTTGGGGATGGGGTGCGATACAACCTGTAGTTGAAATCTGTTTTGGGACCACTATGGCCGCGAAGCGGCGCGCCCGAAGGGCGCGCCACAACTTGTAGTTGTGGCAGCTGTGGCGGCCCGAAGGGCCGCCACAACCTGTGATTGTTATATCTTTTTATAACAAACCGTTGTACCTGTAATATAATCACCTGGTATATTCATGTGACCGGTTCTGTGCATCCACCTAAACCATGCATTAGTTGCACGTAGATTTTTAACAGGGCTATTGAATTTACCTTCTTCATCTATCCATATGTCAAACGTTCTGTTTGAGACAGACTTATCATAGCCCGATACACGTTCCACCATTCTACAGCCAATCAGTTTGTATAACTGTTCTAACGTTGGCTTAGCTGGCGCCTCGAATACTGTCTCAGTATTGTCCTCATCAGCTTGCCAAACGTGAACTCTGTATTTCGGTTTTTTGTTTGTTTCCATGTCCCTGAATATATAGGATAAGTCAAGCATTGTCAATCTTAGTTATTGTGGTTCTTGTATAACTTCCCCAATGTGTTTCGGTCGTTTCTTTTTTGGGGTCATTGATCGGTGTTTCGAGCGGCTCGATACGTGGTTCAATCCTTATGATTTGTTCTGCATGTTTGTCAGCAAAGTTATTGTAACAAGTATTACTGCAAAAGTATTTGTAGAACCCACTCGGATAACCATTGTTATTGATTTTTATTTTTCTAGTTCTTAGAACCTTAGAACCCTTAGACCCTCGCACACGGTCCTGAGTTTCGTATGTATGACAACTCGGACCGTGGCACCAAAAGTGAGAACTCACGTTCTCACCCTCGTTTCACCGACAGCCATTCGCCAACCGTCATTATCTAAATCCCAATAAACTAAACATGGAGTTCCATTTTTAGATACAAAAGATTTTCCTTTCGTTCCGTCAGGTTTATCATACTGACCTTTTCTAGTGATAAACTTTCCGTGTTTCTTTGCGTAGTAAGTTATATAAAACATTTCGTCCTTTCTGTTATAAGGGGATAATATAGGATTATCCCCTTATTGTCAACCCCTTAATTTAGGGATTGTTCGTATGCTTTACGCAACGCAATTTTCTGTTCTCTAGTTTGCGTTTTGTTTTTCATACCCTTTATTAAGTTTGCCAAGTTGCTAGGATTATAGATAGTTAAACCAGTAGAATTAGTTCTAACTAATTCCGCCTCGTCTAATTCTATTCCAAGTTCTTTTGCCAACTCAATTCCCTCACTTAAATATCTGTATGCTTTCAAACCGATCTTTAATTGTTCAGTTTGTTTGCTGATACTATCAATCCAAGTTTGGTGTTTGGAAACAACATTGGCTTTTGCCATTCGCCATTGTTCAAACTGTTGGTACTCGTCTTTGGTACAAGCGATTGCTCTTGAACGACAGTGAGAAGTTCCAATGACATCAAGATTAAACTGTTCATTAAATTTTGCTGTCATACCATTGTGTTCATCATAACGACCTTTACCTAGAAACTTATTGTTTGCGTCTATGTGTTTGGTCTTATGTGGGTTGCTATCCTTACCTGATTGCTGTGCAATTATATCAGGATTACAACCATTGGCTTTTAGTTCTTCACGATAATATGCGTGGGCAAAATGGTCTTGTTCCTCACCTCCCCCATACTCATTACCGTTGAGATTGCCATACAAACCAAAATCAAAATGTGATTTAGTTTCTTTTGTATCGCCCTCATCATCAACATCTTCCGAGTGTGAAAAGTAAAAGCATTTATCTTTTGCTACTACATCACAAGGGTCGCCATACTTCTTTTTAAACTTTCGTAGTGTGGCTACATCTTCCATTGGGTAAGATCGCTCTACTACTTGTCTTGCAAGTTCAAAAGCTGTCGTCTGTTGATTTTCAAAGTTTTCTCTTGCCTCTAAAAAACCTTGACGTTCTTGCGTGTCCTCTTTTTCAAAGACATCTTTAATACGATTATACAGTTTATTTCTGTATTCCGTATTCATTCTTATTTTAGACATTTGTCCTTTCTGTTTGTGTTTATAATTATCCCACATTATCCCTTGACATTTAGATTGTCAAGTCTTATATTGAATTAGGAATAGCGAATTGAAGTTTTGTTCATAAGTGTTGCGTAGCGACCAGAACAGCTTCGCTAGTCCTTTCTTAGTGTCCATTTTGGGTTGGCCCAAAATGGACGCTGTTGCAAATTTACAACATTGACAGATCCAGCATTATCCTATATAGTTAAATTATGTTTCACATGAAACATACATTAAACTGCGGATGAAGTCGCAGGCATAAAACAGGAGATAAAATGTCTACAACATTTTATACTAAAGATGGCACACGTCATGAAGAGAAGTGGTTTCAGTATCACAACAATAGTGAGATCGCTCGAGAGATTATTATGAATGTCCTTCACCAAGCTGTTATCAAGCAACAAGGTGAGTACAATAATAAATATCTTCAACACGTAGAGAATGACCTTGGTGAAGGTCGGGCAGTAGCTGTGAGAAAAAAGATGGTCCAGTATATCTGGAGGATCTTTAATAAGTATCATACTTCTAAGTTCGATATGTCAGGTCATCCGATAGTGTATGACGTATTCCACGTTCTAGAAAGAACAGGGGATATGCCTAAGAAATATAAATAAAAGGTCTTGGGCGGGAAACCGCCCTTGAGCCCTGATCCATGGTAGCTGGCATTCTAGCGCGCGTTTGGTCTGGACCATGGATCTGGGGTCAAGTACAGGTTAAGCCCTGTTCGAACGGTAAACAATTGTCACCGGGCTTCACTTAAGATTATGCTGTGCTTGGCCAGAGCAACAAGTAACAAGCATCAAGTAACAAGCAATCATCATCATCGGTCCACAAGCAAAAGGCACAAGCCGCACAACTTGTAGTTGCACTATATTCCCTGCGCCAACCCCAGCCACCGTCCAAGGGTATAGGACTTTGTGGGATTTGTCAAGACACTTTGTGTTCAGAATGGGTGGACCAAAATGAACACAAACAAGTTGACACCAGCGTGGATCTGGGATAATGTGGGATTTATTAACCAACAGAAAGGACTTAATGAAATATTTTATCTTATCAAAATTTAAATACATGCGGGGCTATGAGCATGACATGCCAGCCAACGAAAGATGTAAAAACGGCTTCGACAATCTGGAACAGGCGAAGCAAGCGGTGGCTGCCCTGAAGGTTTTAAATCACAGGCCAGACATGACGAGCTACATCATTGTGCAGGAAACTACAGATACAAGGACGGCTACACAATGAGCTCAGTAAAGAGTGAGACCTGCGGAGAGCAGCTCCGCAGGATGTGCAAGAACATTGCGGACGGGATCACGAACCCGGTGACCAGCAATGATGAGCAGGAAGATGGTAGTGTCGAACAGCATGGCGGTGCCAGTGAATGGATGGAAGGTACATATGACATACGCTACTATGTGGACAGCAGCAAGCGTTACCTGGGCGCGGAGATCATGGTCGCTGGAGGCGGGCCTAACATCTGGGTGAATACTTATACAAAAGAAGTTGAAGGTTACTGGGGCGGGGACAAGGTTCTCGAGCCTTTCATAGACAACCTGGGACTGGACGATTATTGCGAGGAGATGTATGGGTACTAGCGTACCCATACGTACCGGGCCCTTGGACCAAGGGCCCGAGCTTCAAGCCACAAGCGTCAAGCTCCTGCTTGACATGAGGGATTTTATGGGATATATTATTAATGATGGTAAGAGCTATACGCTATATGCGGGGAACGACATACTGTTCATCCGAAACCTCTTACCAGATACAGGTAACGGATCACTTAAGATCCTGCGCAACAGCGCCGCCGAGGCCCTGGAACTGCACCATGATAAAAACCCAGCGTTTGGTGGGCCTGGGTGTTCCAGGGTTATGGTTTTTATTTTCCTTGGCCTAAAGTTTCAAGCTTCAAGCAGCAAGCATCAAGCTCCGAGGCACAAGCATCAAGCGTCAAGCCGCAAGCAACAAGCTCCCGGACCACGGCCCCTTCATAAAGTTTCAAGCACCCCGAAGCCTGGCTCTCGGCAAGTATGAATGTGTTGTAAGGATGGCGC
>VTLG01010262.1_pt1 | contig 10893 bp, 12 predicted proteins | sample 4694571 | NCBI WGS metagenome assembly VTLG01 (sample SAMN12604809, study PRJNA352737) | marine metagenome | biome: ENVO:00000447; feature: ENVO:00000209|ENVO:00000569|ENVO:01000036; material: ENVO:00002151; isolation source: viral sequences binned using virsorter ... | reverse complement strand
CATTCAATGTTTCATTTGCCTCTAAAGTTAGTAAATCATATTTTTCTCTAGGAGTAATTTGATTACCACTTTCTCCAATAAGCACCGTTGAATCATCATGACGTAATATTTCACAACATGCTAATTTTGTAGCGGCCTCTGATATACTCGCTGGAACTCTTTGATTACCTGCAATATAAGTTACTCTTATTGAATTAGATAATTGATATGGGAATTGCTTTCTAAAGAATATTCTCCCTTCATGTCCTATTGTCCAGAAGTTACTCAACCTACCCAATTCTTCTTTATCGGTAAATTCTGTAACTGTTATACCATGAGCAGAAGTTGTTGAAGAACTACCATTTATGTAAATTGAACAATTAGCCCCATCATCACTAGGTAATAAGGATGATATTATTACTTTATTATTATTTTCAGAATCTAATGTAGCGTAAAAAAAGTCTGATACTTGTTTAGCACCTGTAGAATCTGTTTGCCCTTTTGCCGCAGTTGCCCCTGTCAATGTTGATGTGTTAGCAGGGAATGTTTCATTGATTAATGCTACAAGTTCTTCTGCCGCAGTTTGATTTCCATAAGTTGAATCAAATCTTGAATTAGTAGTTCCTGCTAACAAATTAAATACCAATCCATTATTCGGTAATTTAAGATTAATTTGAGTTGTTCCACCAACCATTGATGTATAATCATCCATAGTTACTGTGGCTGTAGCAGAAGCCAAATCTAAATAATTATTTCCTTGATAAACTTCTAACCTTATAAGTTTGCGAATATGTGGATTATCTAATTGAACAAATCCTACATAATCAACAAAATCAGTAGGTATTCCTATAACATTACTTGAAAAAGAAAAGTTGTGATATTCATCTCTATAAATTATTGGTCGCCAAGATGAGCCAGTAATACTATCAATTCTATCTTCTACATTTTTTATTATTGTGCCTACTTCTGCTGAGGTAGGATTAGTTGAAGAACTGAAAGCAGGTATTTGTAACATTGAGGCTACAAGAGTATCTGTTGTGTAATAACCATCTCCATTAGTATAATTAGGGGCTATTGCTGTTCTGTCTGATGGTGATATATATTTCATGTGGTAGCCTCCTTAATGTATCGTTCTAATGTTTTGATGTTTTCTTTTAAGTGTTTCCACAAATCATATTTGATTTCCATATCACCAGCATCCACTTGTTGCTTACCTCTAGATACTTGTTCTTGTGCTGTATAATCTAATTGTGGCTTTTGTTTACTTCTAGGGGCAAGCACTTCTTCTATGGCAGGTTCTCTCAAAGTTTCTCCTCTAGTTGGTTGAAAACTAATAAGTTCTAAGTCGGGCTTTGCTGTAATTGTTACTTCACCTAATAAATCCTTATCTTTAACTTCTATTTTTATATCATACCCAAAAATAATAAAAGGATTCAATAAATAATCTGCATTACTTACAGTACCAACCTTACTAGTCCAAAATTCATTTTTTAATTTTTCAAACCACCCAACACCATTAAAAAATCTTTTTAAAATTTGCATTTTTTGTGCGTTATTATCTGCATCTTTTAACTCGTTTTTTACATTTTTTTCAAACGTATATTTATTGTCAAAATTAACCGAGGCTAACGGTACACTTGCTTTGTTGCTTCTTCCCCATTTTATATCCCAAATGTCATCCTTTTTGTCTATTAGTAAATTAGGCATCATTGTTTTTATTTCGCCTTCTAAAAAATTTTGAACTGTTGACTTGGGTTGAGCAGTAAAAGAAAAAATACCTTTTTCAAATTTTACATTAGAATTTTCATACTCCATTTCTTCCCATTTATTTTTATCTATTCTAAAATCCATTGTTCTTTCTAATAGTTTTTCTGGGCCTTGACTCCTAACACCTGTAAATTCTGGTTTTGGTGCATTTATATTTTTGAATGTCCATTCTTTTAATGCATTATTTTTAACATTAATATTCGGTACAGGTAAATTTAATTTGCCGTCATCTATTCTTTTTTGCACTGCTTCATCTATCCTTTCTTCTTTTAATTTTTTAAATGCCTTTTTCAAATATTCTTTAGTTTTCTTTAAATTAGGATTTTCTTTATCAGAAAAAATTTCTTCAATATTACTCATATAATATGGTAATAAATTACAAATGGTTTCCCCACCATCATAACATCCTATAAGCCAATCTAAAAGATGTTCTTTAATATCATCCACATTTAATCCACTAGACTTAAACCCCTGTTCATTGGGAAAAGGCATATCAAATTTACTATCGTCACTCATGCTAACCACTTGGCCCATGCAGCCGCTTTACCAATTCCTTGCATAGCCGCACGACCAATACCTAATCCACTAGATGGGGCAGTATATGATACCTGTCCAGTGTTAGGGTCTAACCAGTATGGATTACCATAGTTGTCATAACCTGCTGGTGGTACAGGATAACCAGATTGATTATTTTGTTGCATAGCCATTTGTTGATTAATTTGACCGCCCATTGGTTGACCTTGTATTTGTTGGCCTTGCATCATTCCATTATTTGCGGGCATCCCTTGACCTGCTGGAGAAGCAGGACTTTGTGGGTTAAATCCTTGAGATTCTAAATAACTGTTCTTTGCTAACCTTCTTTGGTTTACTACTTCCATGTTTAGAGAAGCAGCAAGAATGGCTTGAATATCTAGTTCGATATTTTCTTGAGTTATTCTTTCATATTCTTTTAAACAATATTCATTTAATTTCATTGTGCCACTGGTATTATCAACATTAAATTCTAACTTAGATAACATTTCACTCATGACTCTTTCTACAATATCTTCTAAAAATTTCTCAATGCCTAAGAAAAACTCATGTCCATGAAATTGTAAAAATTCTTCAACATGATTATCTTGTAATGTTAATAAATTATTTACTGCTTTGAATGTGTTTGTTTGTTGACCTTGTAACGCTGTATTTAATGTACTACTCCTCACCATTATCTATCACTCCTACTAAATTTTCTATTTGTTTTAGTTTGCCTTGTATCTCCGACATCAATCTAACGTATTGTTCTTTCGGAATCTCCTTCGTGCCTTTTGGCGGCTCTATTAACCACCCTGCGGCTATTAGACTTGAAACTTGCGCTTGATTTAAGTTAGTCATTGGCCCTTGAGACATTAATGGAATTCTCGGTTTAGGAATATATCTTTTAAATTCTAAACCATGTTTGTCAGCCAAAACTTCATCTTGAAGCATTTCAAATTGTTTATACATGTTAGCATGTCTAGGACAATATGTTCCTTGAAGCGGTCTTCCCTTAGTTACTTCCGATAAGACAATACCAGCCCTTAGTGGGTCAGATGCATCCCATTCGTGGAACGAACCACACACCAAACATCTATTACGAATGTTGTATTTGTAACCAAACTTAAGAAACAAAAATTTTCTTTTTTCTGGTAACAAAACTTTTCTTAATTCTTTTAATTTTTTTTTGGGGGCTGTATTTTCAAATTTATATTCCATCATTGGCCCAGATAATCTTGCGATTTTACTAGGTTTGTCAAATGGATTATGTGGTGTACCTCCTCCAATTAATCCCGCATTATAATTTCCTTGCATCATTTTCATCATCTCAATAGTCTTTTATCATCGTCATCACACCACGATATACCATTTCTGGGTCGGACTTTGCGCTCACGATGTACTTGTGAGTAGGTATTCCTTTATCATGTAATCGCTGCATACCGTATTTAAATGACTGAAATATAGGGTGGTCTTCTATTGGCCCTTCATGTTTATGTTCTTTTCCCCACTTGTCATATTTGTTTGCCCACAAACCTACTGCTTTAGGGAATTGTTTTTTCTTTTTACGTTTTTTGCCTATATACCAATAGTCATCACAAACTAAATCTACAAGATATGACCAAGCCAATTGATTTTCTAAATTATAAGTTTGTTCTAAATGCCTATCATCAATTACAAAAATAATATAGTCTACTTTCCTATCTTTCATATCTTTTTTCCATAAATCCCAATACTTTGATTCTCCACCTATATCAGCAGTTTTCAAAGTTCTAGCATCACCGTCTATCTTAACAGATTTTCTAGTAGCCCTTTGTAAGCCCACTGTTCTCTTTTTAATATCAGCAACTTCGCCTCTTGTTCTTAATTGGTTGTGTAATGTTGTTTTACCAACTCTAGTAGCACCATATACACCAAAAGGAATAGTGTTGAGTCTATGATATATACCTAAAGCAATATCAGCAGCAACTACGGCAAACCCAGCCATCAATGACATTAATGGCCACCAAACCAACCCAACACAATTTCAAATAAATTAATTCCTATCACACCAACTATATGGCCTAATAAGAAACAAGCAACACTTGCAGTTGTTCCCCAAAACCATGCTCTCATTTTAATGAAGAATAAATCGGCAGAATGCGCCCTGCTCATATCATAGGCTACTTGTTCATTACCAGTAATTGATGGTAAAAAAGGCAACTAAACCACCTACTGTTCTATTGATGCTAAGAACGTATTCGGTACTTCATTGTCTTGAGTTTGTTTTTGTGGAGGCACATAATTTACCCCATAACTATTCATTGATTCTCTAATCTTTTGTTTTTGTTGAGTTTCCCTTTGTTTCTTTTCCCAGTAAATTTTAATCTTACGGTCTAATAACCAAAGTTCCATTCTATCATTAACTGCTAAATCAAAACATGCTTTTAATCCCATGATTCCTCCAACAGTTAAAAATCCAAATAATACTGCATGTGCAAAATTTGTAAATGGTAATTCTGCACCATACGCACTATAAAAATATACATTCGTTCCAGATACCGCTCCTACGAACAGTATCGTCATTACAAGCCTTGTGTCTTTATCCATTGCCGCCATCTTAACGCCTCTCAATAGTAGTTGATGAAACAGTTAACCGTTCCACTAACTTTCTTGAAGTAAATACCCGTAGTACACATAACACCATGTAAGTCTAAATCTTGCTTGACCCCAGATGCTAACCCAATACGGGCTATTTCATTACCACTTGCCGCAGTATTATCATATATTGCAATCTCAGCAGTGCTTCCACCACTTTCTTGCACAAATATACTAGCAACTCTAACTTGTCCAGTATATACCAAAGTATCTGCTGTTAATTTTCCACTACTTCTACATGCGGGCATAGTATCTCCTCATTTACTCCAAAAAGCCTCTGTCTATTAATAATATCGGTTATTTATATTGTGAATCCTACTTCCTTTTGTTTCTCATCAATCCACGCTTGCCCCCACTTTCCACCAGCCATATCAAGATACAAATCTTCGACAATACTCATTTCTTGAGGTGTATAATCTAAATTCTTTATTAGCAATTCTTTTCCTTTTACTACAGATTTACCTGCATCTTCATACGCCATAAGAATCTTAGCACCTGCTAATACTCTTTTAGAAACATCTGTGTAAAAACCAGTTTCCTCTTTAGAGCCTCGGACTTGCCCAAGTGGAACTCTTACTTTGAGTATATCTTCCCAAGACAAAATCATTCCTCAGCAGTTTCTTCTTCCGCAGGTAATACTGCTTCTTTTGCTTTAGTTACTACTGATTTAAGGTGTTTGGTTGTTTTCTTACCCATTGATTTTTTCTTAGGTTTTAATGCTTTGATTGCGTCTTGTTTAGAGTTAACAATTGCTCCTGTGAATTTTGCTGCCTTTATCAAACGATATTCATTGATTCCCGAAAGGTCATCAGTAGCCTCAAAATTTACTTTTGCACCGTTTAAACCAACTAAGGACACTGCTAAATTAGCATCTATTGTTTTAGTTTCTCCTTGTAACAAGCGAATATATTTAGTTCTGAATCTTCCAGACCCAACATTGGTTATTGTAGCCAATGGAATCACCTTAGATTAAACCATATACTCTTACTCTTACTGCACAAGTAGGGTCGCCATCATCTGCAACTGTTGCATTAGTTCCATCTAAACTTGTAAAGATAAGAGCAATCGAACTTGATGACTCATAAGCCCCTGCTGCACTTGCTTCAATAAAAGGTAGTCTAGTGTTTCCACCTTCTGTTCCTGTGATACAAGCCGCAGTGATTGTTTCTAGCCCAAATTGAGCAGCAGGGATTACTGCCCCTGCCGCCACATGGGATGTTACATCTATTACTGCATCAACAAAGTACTCATCTCCAGATACTCTTGGAGCAGTTGCACCTTTATGGTCTGCTAATATTGTTACTGTGTATGCTAAAGCCAATTAAACCACCTCACTTTAGGTTGGTGATTTTACCTTGTCCTTTGAAGAATGAACAGCCAACTTCACCAATTGTTCGATACATTCCTTGATTTCCTAGTTTACCAATGCCGAATGGGTTTCCATGATTAATACCATCTTCAAAGTATTGTGTTGGTTTCATTACTGCATACCATAAGTGGTCAGTGTCTAAGAATAACATATCACTTAATCCTGTTGATAGTGTGTCATGACATGTGCTAGGCATATCTTTTGCTGGAATTAGTGGGATGTCATAGTATGTTGCAACTCTGAATCCAACTTCTGCACCAGAAACACCTTTTACTCCATTGTGTGTTGGAACAATTTCTTTAGCATCCATGAATCTTTCTTGACTTTGTAACAAGTCAGCCAATGCTTGAATTGTGTCATATCCAGTCATAATAACTTTTGGACTTGCACCGTTTGTTCTTAGACTTTGGATTAAACTGTTCAGAATTGAAAGTGTTAATACTCTTTGTTCTGCTGCTGCATATCCATCACCAAAGTTAACCACTGAATCCATAAATCCTACTGATGAACCAACTGCTGTGCTTGCTTGCCTGTCAGTGTTTCCATAAAGTTTTGAAGTATCTGCTGCTGCTGCACCATTTGCTGCCGCAGTAATACCTTGTGCTGTCATTTCATGGATTTCATCTGATGCTGCTACAATTTTCATCAATGATGTTAAGTTTCTTTCCATATCTGCAAATGCTACACTTCCATTGTCTGAACCACCTGCTGCTGTTCCTGCATCTAAGTCATAGAATTCTAGAGGCATTACTAACATTTTTGATTGAACTTCTGCATGGAATTTACCCATATCTTCACGAACTAATGCTCTTAAGTCACCGATACCATCATCAATTTTAGCCATTTCTGCTGCTAATTCACTGAACTCAAACATGTGTGCTATTGTTTTAGGAGTCATGTATAAGGATGTATATTCTGGTGCAACTGGGAATAAATCACCGTCTGCTGTTGCTCCACCTAATCCTGCATTTTCTCTTACACCACCAATTTCATCTGGCATTGGTTTGTCAACATCTGTTCCGCCTCTACCTGTTGTTAGAGCGTCACCAGTAGAATCATCAGAATACTCATGTGCTACACCAAATCTTGCATCTGAACCACCAAATGGTCTTGCTTTTAGAATTCTCCAACCGCTTGTTGTGTACGGTCTTTTTGGAAGAATTGCTAGTGGGTTAATTTCTTGGTTCAACATTGACCAAACTTTTTGACCATATACTACATTGTATAAGTCAGTCATGTTTGGAACTGCTGTTCCGTTTATTCCTATTGCTGCATCATGTCCAGTTACACCAATTCCTGTTGAACCAATTACTCCAGTTCCTTTCAATATGGAATTGTTTTGGAATCCATATGTTGCTGCTTCTAAATCTCTTATTGTGTTTATTGTTCTTACCATTTTACTCACCTATTCTCCAAATTGTCAATCACTGCATGTAGTTCATCCCAACTCATTTTTACAATGTCATCAGTGCTTGGAATATTTAAATTACTTACAACTTGTTCTTGCTTTGCAATTACTTGTTGTTTTTCTGCTGTTAATGATTTCTTTAATGATGCAAATTGTGCTTTTAATTCTGCTACTTCTGCTTGTGCATTGTAGTTTGCTTTTGCTATTGCTTCATCATTTGCTTTTATTTCAGAGTTAAATCTGTCACCAAATGTTTTAGATAGATTTTCATAAGCCATTGCTTCTAACTTTTCTGCTCTAAATGCTTCATATGCTTTTTCTAAGTTAGCAGCACTTAAATCTAAAGTTGGTGGACTCATCTTAAACTCAGCATCTTGTGGATGCTTTTTTGTAGATGTTCCATTAAAGACAACTTCTCCAGCCTCAGAATATGTATTAAGTTCTAATGCTTTTGCTTCATCACCATCATCATCTTCTTCTGCTTTCTTTTCATCATCTTCATCCTTTTTAGATTCTGCTTTCTTTTCATCTTCTTCATCCTTTTTGCCCTTGTAAGCCATTTCTTCAAGGTCTTCGTCTTCAGAAGTGTCAGTAGATTCTATATCCATTGGTTGTTCTTCTTCTTCGTCTTTAGACAAATTCATGTTCTTTACCAGTTCATTTAATTCGCCTAACGCTTTTTCTAATTCATTCATTTTTTTCACCTTATTTTTTTCTTGTTTCAATATATCAAATTTTGCTTCTGGATTTATTCCTTTTTCACAGATTGTTACCTCATGTAATTCTAATTTACTGATTTCGTTGTATTCTCCCATTTCTTGATTTCTAACAGTTCTTTTTTCTAATGCTTGTCCACCGATACTAAAACTCCTTAATGTTCCCTGCCTTATATTCCTTGATACTTCCTTTGCTTTTTCTATATCATCCCTTAACTTTATTACTACAAAAAATCCTACATCATCTACTTGTGTTTTATATACTTGTCCTTTTGAATCTCTATATTTATTTACTACTTCTCCTACTTGAACATTTGAATGGTTGGTCATTACATTTCTATATTCATTTTTCCCCATGAATTTTTCTACTGCTTCCTCCAACGCTTTAAGAGTTATTAAGTCATTTTGTTTATCTACCATTTCTATTGACGCATATCCTGCAATTATTAAATCATCCTGTGCCTTCAATATATCAAACGAATTCGACTTTGTTGCTACAACTCCTCCTAACACAAGGTCGATTTTCTGTTCTACTATATAAAGAGCAACGCTAAAGGGCCAATTTATTATGCTTATCTTGTCTTATATCCCATATTCCGTCATCAGTATTAGAGTCAACTCTTTCTGGTTTAACGCTAGTAAACGCAACCCAACTCTTTTTACCATCCATTGGAACTACTCTAAAATGTAAACGAGTATCAAATTTATTTCCATTGAGGATATATTCATGATAACCATGTCTTTGAACCCCTAATTCTATTTCTCCAGAGTCAACTAATTTTTCTTTAGATAATGTTCTAGCAACTTCTGCTCTGAATTTTTTAGATTTACCAAATAAATTGAATATGTCATCTTCTGTATCTAACTCTATAATCCATGAAATAGTTTCATCACTTAATTTCATAACAAGTTGTATGTTTTCATTTTCAGTTAAATACACTTTGAAATTACCTGTTCGATATTCTTCTGGTGTAGAATATTCTTTTCTTAATGGTTCACCAACATCCATGTTCAAATGGAACTTTTGTTTTTCATATGTAAGGTGGTCTTTTGATTTATTTTTAAGACTTCTAAATAATTCATTTCTATTATTATTAAATACACTGTCAAAAATTCTCTTTAAGTTTTTGTCTTTGTTAAAAAATCTAACAATCGCATTAATATCCATAGGTCTGTCTGTTCTTTTAATTTCATTTACAATTGCTGATTCTAAAACCGCCCTGTCTTCATCTAGAGCCTTTCCTAACTGCTCTCTCCAAACTTCCATATTTGCTAATGCGTTTTTAGCCATAAGATTATCTTCTTCAAATCCATATACTGTGAAACCTTCCATATCTGATTTAGTAATAATTGTGGCTTCCCCATGAACATGGTCAGTAATTGTATATCCTTTAGTCAATGCTTCAATATTATAGTTCAAAGATTTCTTAGTATCTTTTGCTAAAAATTCTAAAGTAACAACTTTATCTGGTTGCTCAACTTCAGGAACTTCTATAACCTTAGCAGATTGTAAAGCAAATCCTTCTGGTGTTTGCCTAACTTCATCAACCTTAACTCTAATAATATCTCCAACTTCTACTCTAATTTTAGTATTGAGTGCTTTACCAACATTTAGATATTTGACTCCATCAATTTCAATACCTTCTTCAACTGGGCCTACTCCTATACTATAAGAGAATAAATCTGATTTAGTTTTCTTAACATCTAATACTACTACATCAATATCTACAAACTTTTTCCACTTAACCCATTTAGGGTTTTTTCTATTGGCTAAGAAATAAGTAGAAGTTAAATCTTTTAGAACTACTCCTTCTGCTGTAGGAATCTTAAATATTTCTTTAGCATATTCTTCTACATCTTTAGTTGAGTCTGCAATTCTTGTATCTTTCTTAGATGGAAATGCTAATTCAATATCTGAGTGTTGACTATAATTTTGAAATAATATTTTTATTCTATCTTCTAATGGTGAATCTGTTAAATCTTTATCATCATGTTGCATGATGTCAAATACATGCGCTCTTAAAATTGTATTTGATTTTTTATTTTTGAAAATTCTTGTAACTACTTCTGCTCGATGTAATGGTTCATCACCATCAAATAACATAAGTTCAGCATCTAAAATACAATCTGGGAATTTTTTCTCCTTCATCATTTTAACTTGTTCTGGACATTTATCTGTAATGTCTTTTTTATTGAAAGAATATATTTTTACATTACCTGCTGCTTTATGGATTTGTATTCTCATCCCATCATATTTTTCTTGAACAACCCATTTACCAGTGAAACCTCTTAATTCTTTTAAATCGTCAATTTCAAAAATACGATACATTGGTTTGTTAGGAACAATAAACGATAATGATTTTTCTGCTTTTTGTAAATCTAATTCTACTAGATTTTTCATTTGTTCCTTATTGTCAATGATTCTGTTTAGGGTACTAATTGCCCCTTTGTATTTAGATTCTAATCTAGATAAATCTTTATCGTCACCATAATGCTCTATAATGAAT
>VTLG01017215.1_pt1 | contig 10894 bp, 11 predicted proteins | sample 4694571 | NCBI WGS metagenome assembly VTLG01 (sample SAMN12604809, study PRJNA352737) | marine metagenome | biome: ENVO:00000447; feature: ENVO:00000209|ENVO:00000569|ENVO:01000036; material: ENVO:00002151; isolation source: viral sequences binned using virsorter ... | reverse complement strand
CACAGTTAGAGCGTCAGGTGAAGGCAAACGAGGGAGATCAAGATACTTTGAAGCTCACAAATTGATTGCCTTTAGTGCTGGAGCGGGGGTCAGCCAGACAGAGCGCGATACATTGCTTGTGTCGCTGCATCGCGGGGTAAATCTCTGCTGAAATGAAGTGGTGAAGATCGACTGGGCCACCTCCGGTTCAGTCGATTTTTTTTTCCTAGTAAAAAGTCTGCTCTCCGATAATCATAGTATGAACAAACGGTGGGCGTCTCTCTCTGATCCATCTCCGATCTGGAATCTCCACTGCGCCATGTGGGCTTATGTTGCCCAAGAGGAATCACATGGCCGTGATGTCGAAGAAGACCTATGTATTGTGATCTCTGTCGAGATGCATTCCTACATGGTCCGTTGCTATGGAATTGCCGTGTTTCAGATACGCGGAGTGCCGGTGATTGCAGAGAACATGTGTCCATCTGTTAGTATTCGATTTCTATCGAGGCGAGACTATGAAGAGGTGCGAGGCGATGCGGAGTATTGGCAGTGAGTGAAGACTTTCTATTCGACGCGCAAGGCGACGGTCAGGGCGAGAAGGTCCGCGAGGAGAAGGGCAATCTCCGTCGCTGGCTTGCCGACCCTGTTTTGTGGGTCAAGGATCACGTCGATGTGAAGCTGGCTCGCTATCGCTCTGCCGAGGACCTCGATTACTGGCTGGCGACTGTTCCTGAGAATCGACATCAGTGGCTTCGCAAGAACCGCAGTAAGCTCAAGTTTCACGCACAGCATTCGTATCAAGCCGAGGCTCTTCGTCAAATGGCGAATCCCGGTTACTACGCATTCCAGTGGGCGAACGGCACGGCGAAAACAACGACCGCCGCGTTGTTCCTGTTGTGGTTCCTCGATACGCATCCCGGTGGCAAGGTCGTTACTACCGCTGGAACGTGGAGTCAGTTGACGCAACAGCTATGGAAGGAAATCGCGTATTGGAATGAGCGCAGTCATGGCACCGTCATCAATGACGTGGGCGTGAATGCAACGTCAATCAACATCGGGCCGGATTGGTTCGCCTTCGGTCGTGCGGCAAAAGAGGAACAGACGTTTGAGGGCGTCCACGGTAAATACGTGGTCGTAATCATGGACGAAGCCAAGGCGATCAAGCCAGCGATCTTCAATGGCGTTCGTCGTATTCTGCGTGGTAACAAAGAAGGTTTCTTCTGGTGGATCTGCCTTTCGTCTCCCGGCTCACCTTCTGGGCCGTTCTACGACATCACGAATGGCGACCAAGCACACCGTTGGCATGTCAGCAAATGTTCTGCGTATCAGTCGGAGCGAGTTGATCTGAATCAGATCAACAGTGATGCTGAAGACCTTGGAGAATCATCGCCGCTGTTTGTGGCAATGGACATTGGCGAGTTCCCCGACGAGACGGAAGACACCATCATTCCGATCTCATGGGTTCAAGCTGCCGTAGGCAATACGCCGATCCAGAAGGGTATCTCTACGATGGGCGTTGACATTGCTCGATTCGGAGACGATGAGACTGTCTTCGTTCGCATAGACGGTAGGAAGGCGTCGATCCAAGAGTCGTATTCTGGCAAGCAATTGATGCAGACAACTGGACGGATCATGCAGTATGCGCCGACTGTTAATAAAGTGGCAGTCGATGACGCTGGATTGGGTGGCGGTGTGATTGACCGTATCCGCGAGATCGAAGCTGAGAAAATCATGCGCGATGGCAGTAACATCAAAGCCATCAATGGTGGGACACGCGCCTATGATACAGAGCGATTCTTCAATCTCAATGCGGAGATGATGTGGAGTCTGCGTCGGATCTTTGAAGACAATTACCGCAGTGAGAACATGGATCTCTTCGCTATCCCAGACGACGCCAAGTTGATTCATCAGTTGTCGTCGCGGAAGTTTGAAGTGCTGAGTGATGGTCGGATTAAGCTGGAATCGAAAAACGACATGCGCCGTCGAGGCGAGAAGAGTCCAGATAGAGCAGACGCACTCGCCTATGCGTGGTGGATGCAAATGCGCTCTAGCACAACGAACAAAGAGTTGATGTCGGCACTTGTAGGTGCAACGGACCCTGAGAGCATTGGGGCGCGAGTAAGGAACATGGACTTTTGACTGAGTTGACGAACCAGATTGCAGATGCGAAGACCGCAGTTGTCAAGGCTTACGCTTCGCGGCTGATGTCGGAGTTCGCGGCTGGCGACAAGACCTGTCTGGTAGGTGTGCCGGGAAGCGGGAAAACAACAATGGCGATGGAGTTGTCGGATCGTGGCATGAATGTTCATCACACGGACACCATGATTACGGACAACTTCTATCGCTCGCGCAACAAAGTTATCAAGCTGATGCGCGAAGAAGGCGGTTGGCTGATCGAAGGTATTGGTGCCCTATGGGCATTGCAGGAGTTGTTTCGCAGGGATGCTAAGGCACCGTGCAACAGAGTGATTTGGCTATCGTCGTCGCGCATGTCGCTTACAGAGGGGCAAGAGCGAATGGCGAGTGGTCTACGTACAGTGTGGAATGAGATTGAGCCGAAGCTGAACGAACAGGGCGTTACCGTAAAGGTCGGATTCTGATGCCGCAGCCGTCAGTCGATCAAGTGCATGTAGATCAAGCTATGAAGGGTAAGAAAATGCCAGACGAATACACTTCCAAAATCAAGAAGATTAAGATCAAGAAGAAGAAGAAGAAGAAAAGGATTTGGAAGAAGCGCAAAAAGAATCTTGCTGAGATTCAGGTCGATATGGTCAAGGCAAGCCAAGGTATCTTCAGCCTTCGCGCTTCCAATGAGCGTCTAAATCATGTTGTGCGTGACGTGACCCTCAATTCAAGCTATCGCAATGATGGCAGATACAGAGGCGTCCGAGTTCGACCCGAGCTACGACTGGCGATCTACCTCCGTGATCGTATGCGCTGTCTCTATTGCAACACGGATCTGTTGCTGGCATCGCGTGATAAGATGGGTCTGGATCATCTTGTATCAGCTAATGCATCTGACAGAGTTCCAGACAATACGCCGTCGAACCTTATAACGGCTTGTCAGTCGTGTAATTCTTCTCGCAAGGATCAGCCTTGGGAGAACTTCGCCTCGACAGAGGCGGCAGAGTTGATAGAGCAACGGCGACACGCACCCTTGGATCGTCTTCGCAAGCTTGCTAAGTCTATGATTGAGAAAGCAGTCTGGGCATGACTGAAACGGTAACAATCAATCTGAACGGCAACGGCAACGGCAAGCATGTTGAATTGCTCGGCTCTAATGGCTTGCCGTTAAATACGGGTCGGTCAGCAGAGGGCAAGAGAGGCGACAACCTCCATCCCCTGACTGCTAACTCTCGTTCCACACGTTCGCAGTTGACGAGGGAGATAACCGAAGGCGGTGTCTCGTATTTCAGTGGCTACATTGAAGCAGATGAGTTCAATGATAAGCTGACAGGAACCGATGCTGTCTTGATGTACGACAAGATGCGTCGGACGGATGCTCAGATTCAAGCCATCTTGTTTGCGGCCAAGCTACCTATCAAGGGCGCGAAGTGGGATGTCGTTTGGCCTGAAGGGCATGAGGGGCCAGACGAGCAATTGGATTTCTTGCGTCAAAACCTCTTTTTGAACCAGTCGTTCCCTCAATTCTTGGAACACGCGCTCAGTTGCTTGTGGGCTGGTTTCTCTTGGTTTGAGAAAGTCTATGAGATCCGCGATGGCAGGATGTGGCTTGAGAAGCTGGCACCTCGTCTTGCCACGTCTCAGTATCGCTGGTGGACAGATGACAAGGAGAATCTTGTTGGCTTGCGTCAGTGGGTACAAAGCTCTGGCTTCCGCGCTGACATACCTCTAGACAAGATTGTCCTCTTCAGCTTTCAGAAGGAGGGCAACAACTTTGAGGGCATGAGTCTGTTGCGCGGTGCTTATAAGCATTGGTTCATCAAGGACCAGATCTATCACATCGATGCAATTCGTATCGAGCGATTTGCTCTTGGCGTCCCGCACTTCAAAGTGCCGTCCGAGAACTTCGATACGAAGACGATCCGCGACCTTCAGACAGTCGGCAAGAATTGGAAGGCTGGCGAGCAGAGCTATCTGATTACCCCGGCTGAGATTGAAGTGGACATCTTGTCTTTGTCACAGGGCCAAGTCCTCGATGTGATTCAGACTATCCATCATCACAATGAAGAGATCGGCAAGTCAACGCTGACGCAGTTCATCAACCTTGGCTCGACGCAGAGCGGTAGTCGTGCGCTTGGCGAGACGAATGTTGAGTTCTTCTACGATGCCATTAAGTCTACCGCCGAATGGCTGGCAGAGGAGATTACGGAGCAAGTGATTAAGCCTCTCATGGATTTCAACTTTCCCGGCGACGTTCGACCTCGGTTAGTCGTTGAGGACATCGGCGCAGTGGGCAAGGATGCAGTCAAGAATATGCTTCGTGATCTGGGAGATACTTACGTCACGCCCAACCTCGATACAGAGAATTACCTTCGTCGTCTCTACAAGCTTCCTATCCGATCAGAAGAAGAGAAGCAAGCAGACAAGGATGAAGAGATCGAGGATGAGGAACGAACCGCTGATATCCAGAGTCGGAGGTTTCAGCCGAATAATAATGCCGCCGAGGGAGGCGAGGCTGAACCCCCCGAACCCCCTGTTCGGGATCGCCCGCAGTCTCGCCCCCTCGCGGCATCTCAATTGAAACTGCATGACAAGCAGTTCACCCTTAATGCAGATCAGTGGCGTTCCGTATTGGAAAAATCGTAATGCGTTTGACAGCAAATCGAAGAGATAAAAAATGTCTCCGTCGCACTACCCAGACTCTAAAAATGTCGCCTCATTTGGTGACCTTCGCAGACACTACGACGCAATTAAAAAGGATCTGGAACAAGCCGAATCGGCTATCAAGGCTGAACGCTGGGGTCATTCAAAGGCGGCCAAGGGTAAACGTGAAACTCAAGAGGCACTTAGGAAATCGAAGGGCACAACAGCTAAGTTGCAGAAACAGGTTACCGCTCAAGAGCGAGCCAAACAGGACAGCAATCGTGCTGCGGGGTGGTCAGCAACTTCCGCTGCTGCGGTGACCATATTTTATCAGATCTGTCGTAGTACTGGTCAGTGGCCGGGAGGCTATAAATGGGAGGATGTCTGGACGCACGAAGCCACCACGGCTGCATTGGTGGCTTCTATCACATGGGTTCTCTCTCAGGCATACGCGGCAACTCAGGATGTGTGAGAATGGCGATAGGCAAGAGAAAATTTGATGCCGGTCACTGAATTTCAGTTATGGCGCGAGCTTCAAGGCGCAGAAGAGCATGTCGCTTTCAAGGAAATCGACAATGACCTTGAGATTTCCTCTCGGCGCATAGCACGTGCGCTTCTGTCGGCGCAAGAATTGTGGGCCGGTGAGCTTCTGGATCGCATGGAAGACGCTTTTAGCGAAGGCCCAGCCGCGATTGACGAAGCAACGCGCATTACCCCTTCAATGACGCGCATGATTGTGACGCTGATCGTTCGCGAGCAGCGTACCTTGCATACTTTGGGCGAAAATCATGTCCAGCGTGAGTTGGATTTACAACAGCCGCTCCAGCTTGTCCGCACCGAGCCTCCGCAAGTAAAGGAAGTTGTTGAATTGTTCCGTGCGAGAGCGCAAATGGGCGTTGACCGCTTCGCGAAAGACACGGAAGGCGTAGTTCGCAGTTCAGCAATGGATGCATATCGCACATTTGGCAACGAAATCACGCCCGTTGAGATCGAATCGATGTTGGCAGAGGCTTTGGATGTCTCTGGTAGGCAGACTCAGCTTGTTTCACGCACGTTGACGGCAGAATCGTTCAACATGGGGCGTGACCGCCGTGCAAGATTGCACAGAGACGTCATATCAGACGTGCAATACAGCGCATTGCTCGACTCTACTACTTGTGAGTCCTGTACGGAGCGAGACGGTTTCATAACGGACATGGATTCGCCTGAATACTACGAATACATGCCACCGAATCACGAATGCGTCAGCCGTAAGGGCCGAAGAGGCAATAGATGTCGTTGCATGTGGATCTACCGTCGCTTTGATGAAGATTCTGTCCTCCCAGATCACGAAGCGATGTTCCCGACTTCTTCTGAGCCGCAAGGAACTCGTAGAACGCGCCGTAGTGGTGGAAATGCGCCGTGGGTGAGCAGTAGTAAGCGCAGAATGGACGCTGACGAAGAGGGCGATGATGCGGTAGATACAATTCTCGACATGAGCGACGTGGAATTGATTCAGTTGGTTGATTCTGACGAATCTGCCACGGTAAGGGATAAGGCATCCCTTTCTGCGCTTCGTGGATTTCTCACTGCTCGTTTGGCGCAAGATCTGAATGACACTGGATTGAATCGAGCAGCTTTGCAAGATGCCACAGCGGAGTTGACAAATGAGATCGAGCTACATCAGACCTCTCGTCGGCTCCTCGATGACAATTCGTTCCAGTTTGCAATGAGAGTTGCCAATGAAATCGGGCCAAACAAGGCGGTGCAAGACGCGAAGAGGATCAACGTCGAGATGCCGGAAGGTACGCCGCCGATCAGTCGAGTTCGCATTGAAGACGCAGTGCGCTTCGTTGAAACCATGTTGCCTGACGCTTTCCCTGAAGTGCAATTGGATTTCAAGGTACGCAAGTCAGTTCGCATTGGAGTCGATCATCTGACCGACAATCGCTGGCGCATTCTGATCTCAGATCGGACAAGCGTTAGCGGAGTGATTCACGCGCTCGGACACGTGATCGAACATGCCGCTACGGGTCGTGATGGATACGCAAGAAATGAAGCTGTAGTTGAATGGCTACAGTCTCGCATGACCAACAGGAACGGTATTGTCGAGAAAGCTCGTTCCGTTAATTCGATGTCATCTGGCTCACATGATGAGAGCGAGGTTGGTCGCTTGGGTAGGTTTCCTGAAGTCTACAGACAGCTTGGCTATTCGCCACAAGCAGCGAACATCCTCGGGGTCTATGCAGGGAAGCAGTATGCCAATCGTCCATCTACAGAAGTTGTGGCGATGGGCTTGCAGTTGTTGTGGCACTATCCGATCCGATTCGCAGAGGTGGACCGCGATTGGCTAAAGATGACAGTAGGCGTTCTGGCTGGGAGGCACACATGATTGGGCGCGTGGTATTTACAATCGATGACGAGCCATATGAAGCAGTGTTGGATGATGAAGGCAACTGGATGTCCAGCTTACCGGAGATCGCGGAGGTCTTTAATTCTGTCTTTCCTGCTGATGGCTCTGTCTACACGACAGGCGGGAATCCTGTAGACGGTAGGTTCGGAGCCGCCGCCATTCAGAGGGCCGCAGAAGAGTTCGACGGCGAGTTTGATTTGACCGAGAAAACACTCGAATACGAGATGGTACTGAGATGATTCAGCTTCATGCTCGTTATGCCCAGAGTTCACACGGACGGAGCGAAGGAAGTGAAGCCAGTGGTGTTTCCGTCGCTGGAGATCCCATTGTGGAAGCAAATGACAATATGAGGGCTGTCGCTCGCGGCGAAGGCATGAAGAAGTCGAGTGAGTTGGGGTATTCAAAGACAGTGACAAGCGGCAGTGCTTCTTCAACTGTGCGGATGCAGAGAAACGTAAACGGCAGGACTGTCACCGTTCGCTCGAATGCTGTGACTGGTGAATCGCGTGATTTCTCAAGACAGTACAAGTCTTCCGACAGGGCGGGTATTTGCAAGGGCGTTCGTGCCGCAACGAAACATGCAGCAAACCAGACTTGTCGCGCTGCTGGCACCGCAAAAAGAGTGCTGGCACGACTCGCGGAATCAGATCTTTCGCATGAGCCTTTTATTTTACCGATCAAAAAAGACGGATGACCAAGACCCCTTGTGGTCAGCAAAACGCCTTCTCCGATAATCTTTATACAACGTGGGGAGTATAGGAGTAGGCAGGGTCGCTATGAGTGATCGTGGTGACCCTGCCAATCTCAAAACCGCATATGCCATTTTCAGTTGCAGACGCAAGGAAGCATAAATCATCACTCACCCGACCAGTGCAAGAGAAGTGGGCGCGCATAGCCAACGCTACGCGGAGGTCGTGCCTTGCTAGTGGTGGGACAGAGGCTTCTTGTGACGTTCGCGCAATCCGCATTGCCAATAGTAAATGTTCACCTAGAAAGCGACCTCGTATGAGTTTGTCTGATCTTGAGGCCGGGATTGCTTCGGCCAAAGCTGAAGTGGTGAAGCTTCATGCTCGCCATGCCGCATGGAGGGCTGAATGAAGCTGAACGAACAATTCTTCTATTCCTATTCGTTGGCTGATGCGCCTACGGTAGAAGAGACAACGGAGACTTCGGATATCCAGATCCTTCGATCTGGCACATTCCATCATCGTCGTTTCGGCACCTTTACTGTCGATCAAGCCACGATGGATGGTATCATTGCCAATTTCGAGGCCGAGCGCATCCCCCTCGATTACAATCACGGCTCACTCTCTGAAGATCCAGAGAAGTCGAAGTCAGCCGGTTGGGTTCATGCGCTAAAGGTCATCCCTGATGGCGATGAAGTGAATCTCATGGCAACCGTGAAATTTACGGAACAAGCTCGCGGATACATCGAGAATGATGAGTTTAAGTACATCTCGCCTGAGTTCACATTCAATTTCGTTGATCCTCAGACCGGCGAATCGGGTGGCCCGAAGCTTATGGCCGTCGCTCTGACGAATCGCCCGTTCCTTCCCGGCATGTTGCCAGTGACCCTCAATGATGATGGCTGGCTGGAAGAGGATTTCGAGGCCGTGCTGATGGAGAAAGCTGATCACCTTCAGTTGACTGGCACAGACGACAGTCTGATGGAGCGAGTACAGGGAGTTCAGCGAGGATTCTATCAGCAATTCAAGGACACTGAGTTTGTCCAGTATTTCATCGAAGATATTCGTGACGGCGACATCATTGTTCGCCGGAACCACCAATCTGAAGGAGCGCAACTGTTCCAAATTGCGTATGCGTTCGGAGATGACGCCAGCACGGCAACCTTCGATCTGCCCGAATCATGGGTCAAGGTCAAGAAGGCATTCGTTCCCGACCGCTCTTCAACCCCTGTTGCTGGCACCGACGATCAGCAACACGGTCGGACTCCGCTTGTGGAGTCCTCCACCGCCAACTCCGAAGATGGAGAAGGTATCATGAATGAAGAGCAGCTTCGGGAAGCGTTAGGTCTTTCTGAGGATGATGACGTTTCTGCCGCTCTTTCTTCAGTGATCGAAAAGGCTGGCAAGGTGGACGAACTGACTGCCGATTTGGCGACTCTCAATAGTGATATTGAGGCTCTCAAGACGGCACAGGAGTCCACTTCGTTGACTGACGATGACGGTGAGGATGTAGTGAAGCTGACAGAAGAGAAGGACTCTCTTGAAAAAGAGAATCTTGTTCTGAGTCAGCGGATCGACACTCTCTCCGAAGATCGTGTTGCGCTGAACGGGCGCGTCGAAGCACTGGAGAATGAAGGCAAGGCCCGAGACGGTGATGCTCTGATTCAGTTGGCTCAGTCTGAACGCAAGCTTACGCCTGCGGAATGCGAGCTAGCCGAAGACGGCACCGAGAGTGAGTGGGTACGACTCGCTCGCGATGAGCCTAACGTGTTCACAGGACTCATCGACCGTAAGCCTGCATTTAGCGAAGACTTGACCAAAGTCGTCGCATCCTCTGAAGGAAACGATGAGGATTCGACCGATTTCTGGGCACTGGTTGACGCGAAGCAGACTGAAAATCTGGAGATGAAAGAGCATGACGTTCGCGCTCTCGTCATCGCAGAAAACCCAGCCGCCGCCGAAAAGGCGGGGCTAACCGTGAAGGGAGCCTGACATGGCGGTCGAAAACTGTCTACTTGCTCGCACTCTCACGGCAAGTGGCAATGGCTTGTCGGCTGACACAGATCAGTTCATCTTTGTCGGCCCCGGTGCTACGGAGAAGCAAGTTGTTCCTATGAACGTAGGCGCGACTGACGTGCATCTCGGCATTACGCAAGGCACTGCAAAGACTGGTGAAGGAATCTCCGTGGGTATGGTCGGTGTCTCCAAGCTTCGGCTCGGCGGCACAGTGTCCCACGGGAACTTGCTGCGTTCCGATGTGAATGGTCAAGGCGTTGCTTGGCTGGGCCTCGGTCCTCACGGCGCTATGGCGCTTGAGGACGGCGTGTCCGGTGAAGTTATCGAGGCTCTGATCGTCATTGGCCGCCCGACAGCATAACGGAAAGGGACTGAAAAATGCCTCAGCCAAGAGTCTCTGATGTTCATGTTGACCGAGCGATTTCTAATGTGGCGATCCGTTACAGTAATGGTCTTTTCATTGCTGATACGGTTGCTCCGCAGGTCAATGTTGCAAACGAGAGCGACAAGTATTTTGTATTCACCAAGGGCGATTGGTTCCGCGATGATGCGGACAATGATCGTGCCCCCGGTACACGTGCGCCTCGCGGTGGGTTCTCACTCACCACAGAGACGTACTCGCTTTTTGAGGCGGCTCACGCTTCTGCGGTCCCTGACCGCGTTCGTGACAACGCCGACGATCCGCTCCGTCCGTTCGAGGATGCGAGTCGGTATTCTTCTCAGATGGTGATGTTGCGCCGTGAACGTCGTGCTGCTGCCACACTGTTCGGTACCGGTAGTTGGGGTACGGACAAGACTGTGACCAATCAGTGGAGCGACTTCACAAACTCTGATCCTGCCGCCGATGTTGCTACCGGCTTAGATACCATCATGTCGAACACAGGCCAACAGGCCAACACGCTCGTCATCGGGCGTGAAGTGTTCACACAGCTTCGTCAGCATCCTGACGGGCTGGATCGCTACAAGCATACTCAGACGGGCATCTTGTCGGCTGAGATGGTTGCAGCGTGGCTTGGTGTCGAACGCATGATCGTTGGCAATGCCATCGTTAACA
>VTLG01012036.1_pt1 | contig 10894 bp, 12 predicted proteins | sample 4694571 | NCBI WGS metagenome assembly VTLG01 (sample SAMN12604809, study PRJNA352737) | marine metagenome | biome: ENVO:00000447; feature: ENVO:00000209|ENVO:00000569|ENVO:01000036; material: ENVO:00002151; isolation source: viral sequences binned using virsorter ... | reverse complement strand
TAGCTAATCTAGGTGATCCCTTCATTCCAGCAGTTGCCATTTTTGTCATCGTATCAGCGAATGCTGGTCCCATCCATAACGTCGGACTCTTAGCTACTTCTCCCCAGCTCTCTCCTTCTCTTCTCATTTGTGCAATTCTTAATGGCTCCATGGCAAGGAGTCCTGCTGGAGTATAAGCTCCTGCAATAAATTTTCCTACTGGACCTAATGCAGCTCGAGTTACCCCCATGCCCGGTCTTGTTTTTGCTACTCCGTCTACCATTCTGGTAAAAGGTTTTCTTCTTGCTTTCCACAAGGCTCCGGTACCGGGAACCGCGGCTGCTGTTCCAGCCACATGTGCTGCTGTAACACCCGTATCTAAAATTTTGCTTCTAGGTTGTGGTCTTTCTCCTTCGATTAATGCGTCTAGCATTCCTGCTTGTTGATCGGGATCCGTTAAATAAGTAAAAGGATCATCGTTTCTAAATTGTTTAACAAGTGGCTGAGCAAGCGCACCTACCGCAGCTATCGCGCCAAATTTTCCGGCACCCGGGCCAAATCTTCGGAGTGCTCCTAAAAATCCTTGAGCTACGTTTTTAATTCTACCCACTCCTTCCGCAGCCCTTAATCTCATTGAAGACTGAACAGGCTCATTAGTTAATTTTGTATTAACACAGTTTACAGTTGGTGTTCCCAGAGCATAACCAATTCTTCCTCCCTCCGCGCCACCACAATTCAATGCGTTAGCAATATGTCTTTGAATTTCAACTTTTTCTGCATTAAAAACTGTTTTCAATTTACTCGCTTTATCGGTAAAGGTTTTAAAAACTTTTTCTCCTAACACCTCTTTAAGTTGTGGATTTAATGCACCTGCGGCAACCGTTTGTTGTATGTGTTTACCCAATGGAAGATTTGTTTTTAAAGACTTTAGAATATCATAGGTCGGATCTAAAACAGTTTTTGCCCCGTAATCCATAACCTTTATTTTTCCCTTAGCATCAATTGTAAAATCACCCGCTAATTTTCCAAATAAAGTTTTATTAATATTTTTTAATGAATCGATCTTACTTAAATTAGTCTCAACATTTGTTCCAGAGATAACACTTCTTTGAAGCTCACTTAATCTTCTGTCCAACTTCATTTTGAGCTGATTAACATCTCCAGCAATGGGATTCGTTCTAATCGCTCCTTCAATATCACCACCTCTTTTTAAAACTTCAAAAGAAATGGGGTGATCAAACTGAAAAGGTGCTTTTCCACGTCCAATTCCTTTTCCTAGTTCAAGCTTATCAATAACCTGTTTTCTAATTTTATTATAGGCCTCTAATTTATCTAAAGCTCTTTTTTGTAGTGTGGGGTTCCCTTCATAGAACCCTCTTACCGTGTTCGTAAATTCTCTATGAATTTGATTTGGAAACAAATGGTATAAAACCGGTAGAAGTTTCTGTAATTGATTAGAAGTAAAGTCTTTGACACCTTTAAATCTAAATTTGCCAATTTCCTCTTTTCGTCCTTCCCTTAACAGTCTCTCGGCACCATTAGCATGAGCTCTAACAGCACCCTTAAGAATCTCACTGTTGGTTAAATTTGTGCCTTCTGTTTTACGAATGGCAGCAAATAATTCTTCCTCTGTGGCATTGGGATTGTTCTTTAAAAAAACAAGAACAGGTTTAACTAAAGGATTTCCCACATTTGCTTTGGCCCCTTCTATGGATGCTTTACCTGCCTGCACAGTCCACCTTGCTTCTGTTGTAAAAGTTTTAAGTAGGTCCGTATCTTTTTTAGGTAAATCTAATTCTTTAAAAATTTTTATATATTCTTGTCCGCTGGTACCTCCAGGGGCCTGTCTTGCAGTTTTTCCTCCGCTTTGAGCATAATCAATTAATCGTCGCCACACACTTCCTTCTGTTTTATCAAAGAGTTGTCCTCTTCCTTTTAAGTTGGCGTAGGCTAGAAGTGTGCCACCTTTAGATTTCCATTCGTTAAAGCTTTTTAAAAATTTTTTTAATTTAGGAATCTGGTCTTTTGGAAATTTGGTAGGAATCGTATACGTCTTACCTTTATGTTTAAAAGTTTGTTCAAAACCGCCTTCTTCAATTTTAATATTTCTTATTTTATCACGAGATGTTTTTACAGCAAGCTCTGTTCTTTTGGCTTGCGGCAACGCCTCATATTGATCGTAAGTTAATCCATATTGTTTAGCAAGTTTTCCTGTGATAGAATTATTTTTTAATCTTGTTTGAAGTTTAGGGTCTTTCTGATATTTTAAGGCAGCTGCTTTAGCTTTGGCGCTACTTCCATAATCAGATACCAAAAATGATTCTTTTTCAAAATTTCCAACAACAGCATCACCATATTTAAAAACCCAACTTCCACCTGTGCCCCAGGGTAAAATGTTCCCCAATAATTTAGCCATTAAACCTCCAGAATCTTAGCTAGACCACCGGATGCACTTGGCTTTCTTCCCCAAGAATCTTTAAGAGATTGCATAATTGTTTCTGGGCCGATGCCTCTTCCTTGCATTAACAACGCTTCATCGATAGTTGCTAAAACTTCTGCTATTCTCTGCGGATTATTATCTGCTAATATCTTATCTAAAAGCTCATCATCAATTTTACCTTGATAGTATGCTCTTATCTTTTCTCTGTTCGGTGTAAAAGTTCTGTTTCTTGCTTCAAAATCTTTAATAGCCTCCAGAGTTTCGTATTTAGTTCCTTTAGGTAACTCCGATGCTCTTTTAAGCGTTCCTTCACCAAATTGTTCATCCACACCTTTTATTAAACTTTTTATGCCTTTTTGCTTTTTAAGGTTCAATCCAAATCTTGCAGTTACTTCTTCTAATACTAAACCATAAACATCGGATCTAGCTGCATCATCAAGATCATCAATAAGTTTATTACCAAAAAGTTTGGGATTATTTTCAACCAGAGCTTCTGCTGCTATTTCTGCATCCATTTTATAATCACCTGTTGGAAAAATATCGTCAACAGCATCTTTAATCATTTTTTTATTAATTTTTCTGAGTAAGGCTTTAGATAAACCTGATCCCCATCTAAAACCAACTCTGCCACCAGTTTTAAAAAGAGGAGTATCATCGATAAATCCTGCAAATTCTGAAAAGTCAATTGTTTCTGGATCAAAAAACGGATCGTCGATACTTCGTCCTCTTGCGTCTCTAGCATTTATGATAAAATCGGTAAATTTATCGATATTTTCCTTCGTTGCGTTCTTAGGTAAATTTTCTGTTACTTTTTTTCCAAAATATTTTGCCATTAAATTAATTGGATCACCTGCTCGGCCTCCGCCACCTTCGGTAATGTATTTAAAGTCCACTTCACTAACAAAATCTCTTAAACCGCTCTCTGCTCCTGGTAACCCTTTGTCTTTTTTCATTAATTGCAGTAATGCGTCTCTAGCCGCTGCTCGCATTTGAGGAATATTACGCGGTCCTTCCATTTCAAACAATCGTGCTATGTCTACGTGGCCTTTGTCAAAATGAGATTGGTACAGACCTTCAAAATCGTAAGCGTTTTTTACTTCTGCTTCGGTATAAACTCCCTTAATCTGAGGATCGTTTAAAAGCGCTTCTGCTTTTTGTACGTGAACTTCATTTCTTGGATTAAATCTGCTTGCATAAGACGCTTTTTCAGCCGCTGGGTCGATCATTTCAAAAGTACCAACTTTGCCCGACATTTTGTCAATCTCACCTTTACCCATTTGTCCCAGTTCCTCCGACATTTTTTTAATTTTGGCCATACGGTCTTCAATTCTTTTCATTAGCGTCGCTATACCGGCTTGATCCATCTCAACACCCTCAAACATAGTTTTGTAATCACCAGGAATTTGAAATTTGCCTTTAATCTCTTCCCATTTCAAAGTGTCACTCATTTTCGAAGGATCTAATCCTGCTTTTCTCATGGCATTGCTGTCAGCTGTACCTAATTTCATTGCTGCTTCCAAGGATTCTCGTTCGAAAGGATTGTTAAATCCCAAACCTATTCCCATCGTCTCTCCAGTTTCCGGATTTTCATAAGAAACAGGTTTACTTCTTAAACTGCCTAAACCTTCGTCAGTTAGTCCCCCGGTCCTTGTTGCCATGTCGGTGATGTTAGGAGGTGGATTATAAGCTTTGTCAAGTTGAATTAAATTGTTCTCAAGTCGTTGTAATTGTAGATCGTTTAATTTGTTGGCGGTTACGTAACCTCCCGCTCTTTCCGCTTCGCTGATGATTTGTTCTCTTGGGAATGCATCTACCACCCTCATATCCAACCTACCTTCCAAGAGTGGTTGATTCGGTCCTTTTCCTAAAAAACTAATATTGCTTTTGGTTCCCATAAAATTCTTGGGATTACCACCAATATTTTGAATTAGTCTTAAAATGTTGTCAATAACAAGTTTTCTAGCCATAGTATTTTATTTGGTTGCTCCTTACAATTTTTTCCTCTTTGTAATCTTCAGGATGCGGAACGAGTCCTCCCTGTCTTACACGCATGATCGCTTGTGTCATACTGTCGACATAATCGTCATGATCACCATATGGAAACGACGCACACTCCTCGATTACTTCTTGCGCAAAGTGTTCATGTTTCGGTGCCCAAATCTTCCCCGACTCAAATAAAGGGGCGATTGCGTTCACTCTTACATGCTTATCATTTCCACGGCTCGGCGTAAAGTTAATAACGGGGATATCCATTTGCCTCAACTCATGAGTCAAAGGAATCCCTGATGCCTTGGCCTCGATTATAACCATGTCGGGGCGCCAGTACATGTACTCTTCCTGAGCCACTCTCCGAAGTTCAGGGAACTCGTAGCGATCTTTAAAGGCACTGAGTAAAATCATGTTATGACCGGTGTCCTCTGTTTTAAAAACACCCCAAGTAGTAATCGCTGAAAAGTCAGCTGTTTCTTTTTTAAGAAAAGCCGTATCGTAGCTTTGAATTGTGTATTCTATTTTAGGTGGATCCTTTTTGGTCCAGTCTCGCCACCATTCCCTTTTAATAATAGCCCCTTCTTCCGCAGTCGGTTGCTGCATATATTGGGCATTCCAATTGGAAACAGGGATCGAGGCTCTTGTTTTTTCTAATTCGTCCAGGGACCAGTAACCGGGCCACACGGGTTTGCCGCTAGGCATAATAGCTGGAAGTTCAACAACATCCCACTTATCACCATCCTCCGAAGCCATAGATTTAATTAACTGACCCGTTAGATCCTTAGTAGACCAACGAGTCATTACAATTACAATTTTACCACCAGGTTGAAGACGTTGTCTAGGACCTGCCATATACCAGTTCCAGGCTTTCTCAAAAGACTTACCATCCGCTCTCACATCTTGTTCTTTGTGAGGATCGTCAATAATTAATAGATCAGCACCCCTTCCAGTGATCGCTCCGCCAACACCAGCTGCAAAATACTCTCCGCCCTGCTGGGTTTTCCATTTCCCTGCTGCCTGACTATCTTCTTGAAGTCTCGTGTTAAACATTTCACCATATTTCTGCTCATCAACCAAATTTTTGGTTTTACGACCAAAATCGATTGCAAGATCGGCTGTATGGGTTGCTTGAATAATTTTATAATTTGGATTTCTGCCAATCATCCACGCTGGCAGTAAATAAGACGCAAATTCAGACTTCGTGTGCCTTGGAGGCATGTTCACGATTAATCTGTTAATTTTACCGGAAGCAAGGGCATTAAACTTCTCGCCAATTAGCTTATGGTGATCCCCTTCAATGAATTCGGGCCACATATATTTCACAAAATTTAAAAAGTCATTCTTGATCAAATTTTGCATTTGATCCAGAGCTTCATCAAGTTCTATGGTGGCTAATTCATTGGCTTCTTCTGTTGATAAATTTTTTATAATATTTTTTGCATCGCTCATATAAAACCAAAATGAAAAAAACCTTACCATAACCGTCTGAATTAAGCAATAAAGGGTAAGATTGGGACCCCTTTTTATTTGTTTGGGGGGGTGGGCCCGCCAATTTTCAAGCTATGCACTGGACGCATTGGTACCTCTATAGCTATGCAGTAATTAGATATGTAGTTTTTGCATGGGGTAAGCTGATATTAAGATAAAAAAAAACGGGGCGTCGCTAGACGCCCCGTTACAGGTAACACTCTTATGGTAAGAGTTCTTTAATTAGTTTAAAGTTTTAATTTTAGATTGTTGCCATGCTTTATATTCATCTGATTGCATTGTCATCTTCTGCAATTCTGGTAACACTAACATTGCCATTGCATAAGACATTGCTTCATCTCCAATTTGTTTAGCACAATATTGCACACGTTGTGCAACTTCTTCTTTAGGCGCATTATAAACAAACAAAGCTGAGTGTATTATTTCTGGTGTTAAATGTTTTGGAAACTTAATATCTCCATCTGACCAATCTCTACCGAATTGTTTTTCTTTTTTTGTTTTCATTTATTCTCCTGTATTAATTATTTAGTGTGTAATTGTTATCACGATATTGATCTTCGGTCAATGGTCTGCGTTCCTTTGTTATTGTATTATAAAAGAAATATCTATTTTGTTCGTCATCAATTCTCCAATCATAATCTTTAACCCATGCGTTTTCTTCTGTTAAATGTTTTGGTTCAGTTATTCTTCCAAAATGATCTAAAGCCTGTTCAACAAATTGAGCAACCCAATCTTCCATACATCTTCGATCGCAAAAATTTCCACGACCATAATAAAAATGTGATCTTCTTCTAGTTTGATAAGTCTTGTTGCCTTTAGTTCCTTTTAATCTGTCATTGGTTTTATAAGTATGACAATCAGGATTTTGACAATATTTAAGATTGCTCATTTCTATTCTCCTTATCATGTGCCAATCGTCCAATACATTTAGCATGGCTCGCTAAAACTTTTTCAAGACTAGAAATTCTTTGTTCTAACTTGTCAACTACCTTTTGATGAACTAATAATAGTTCTTTATTATTATTTAATATTCTTGTTGTTTCTTCTTTATTTAATTGCATTTAGCCTCTCCTGTTTTTTTTCTTTTTGTTTTCTTCTGTACTCCTGAAAATAAAAATAGGCGCCACAACATATGGCGCCTAAAATTATAAGAATTAAATCTTTAAACATTACATTGTTAATGGAACAGAATAATATTGAGTTTGCCAATTTTCTTCTGGACTTAAATCTGCTAACTCATTTAACTTTTCCACAGTTAATGTTGCTTTAGTTTCATCTGCTATCGCTGGCATTTCATGAAAACTAAAATAAGGATTTTCGTTTCTATATTTTCTCACTTTAACAATTAAATGAGTATATAAAATTGAGTTTTTCTTTTTTCCAAACATATTATTTTATCTCCCAATTATCTTTAGCCATACGGTATTGATCTCCACCCATATGATTGCTTTGATCTACATCAAAATATGTAAAAAGTTTGTTACCCGCTTTGGAAACCCACTCTCCACATTTACCAAGAATAAATTTACCATTTCGAGTAACTTTTTCTCCATCTTTTTTTGTGTATGAAATTATGAAAGTTTGACCGTCTTTCATGTTGTATTTATTATTTATTGTCATTGTTCTCCTGTATGTTAATTAGTGGGATTTTATATTAAAACCCCACCAATGTAAATAGACTATATGCTCAAAATGGGTTTTTAATTTACAACCCCAGATTGCTGATTTTCATATAGTATTCTTGCTCGTATTTTCTCCTCTCTCGTTATGGTCTGGTTCTTCATGGCTTTTAAATGTTCAGAAGCACTTTTTGGATTGTAAATAGTTAAACCCGAACTATTACATCTTATAATATCTGCTTCTGTAATTGTCGAACCACTTTCCTTTGCAAACTCAATAGCTTCATCTAAATATTTATAACTTTTTAAAACATCTTTAATAAAGTTATATTGTTTCAAAATAGACTTAACCCATTTATAATGTGCCATGATTAATTGTCCTTTTTTCTGTTGCCACATCTCGAAAGTTTTAAATTCTTCTCTCGATACTGCGATCTGCCTATCTCTACAATACTCACGACCAATTAAATCTAACTCATATTCCTTGTCCCATTTATCTGCGTATGATGTTAGATTATTTCTTCCACTATTAGTTCCAAGATACTTGTCATTTGCGTCTTGAAATTTAGTCCAATGTGGGTTGCTATCTTTGCCTTCCATCTCGATTGTAATATCTGGGTTACAACCTTTTTGTGCTTTTAGTTCATCTCTAAAATAAGCATAGCCAAAATCTCTCGAACTTGGTCGATATTGTTCTTCATCTTCTTGCCTATCCACTCCGTCAATATCTCCGTTTAATCTGAAATCAAAATGTTTAGTGATGTATTTATCTTCTTCATCTTTTTCTTCTGGTTTTCCCATGTAACCAAAATGGAAACAACTATCCTTTGCAATCGTATTTACATTTGGATATTTGTCTTGAAGATAATGTGCCATATCAACATCTTCTTTAGGATATTGTCTAGTTACACACGCTTGAGCAAGTTCCCAAGTTTTATCTTGGATTGCTTTAAAATTTTCCCTCTCTTGGAAAAATTTTTCTTTTTCTTGAGTATCTTCCTGTTCTGCATAAGATTTCATTTTAACTGCAACCTTATTCCGATACTCTTGATTTAGTCTTATTCTACCCATGTTTTCTCCTTTATATGTTAGGGGTTAAAATAAATTTATAAACTACTTGACAATCAATGTCAATGGGATTATATAAGATATTAATATTATTTATAAAAACTTAATATCAACCTAACGCTAACCTGTGATTGGCAGTACAAAAACGCAATCACAGGTTGCAGAAAAAAAATTTTTTTATATTTATATATAAGGTCAGGTTTCAAGCTGATCCCTGATCCCACGCAAAAAAATCATGCGTGAAGTCTACTAGCGCATGTGAGGGTAGATAGTGGGATCTGGGATCAGTAAGACTTATGAGACATAGGATCCTGAGACGGCTCAATACGAGTATGTCGCCGAAGCGGTCTTACTGGTCTTGATCCATTGCTAGACCTAAAGATGTCTAGAACCCTTTAGTGGGAAAGGTCGCGAAACGACATTAAATATCGGGTGACATCCGGTCATGGATCTGGGATCAGTACCTGCGAGCATACTAGTCCGACTCGTAACAGGGCTGATCCCAGATCTCTATTACTGGTGATGTCTATAGAACATCTATTGGGAAGAGGGATCTGGGATCAGTGTGAGAAGAGTTTGATCAACTCGTAATGGCCCGAGGCGGGCGCTCTACACTGATCAAAAAAAAATATATTTATATATTTTGTAAGGTTTCAAGCGGGAGGGTGGGCCCGCAAGTTTTCGAGCTTGACAGGGGCTCTGGGATTTTATAAGATGAATTAACAAAGGAGAAATATGAGAGTAATATCAAACAAAGTACAACACGAAAAACCAAAAAAGAAAACAATTGACTGGTACGGAAAAAAAGTAACAGTGCCATTCGATTGCGGAATATATCCAGAAAAGCAGGTAACCATCGCTAACCGTTTCACGGGCCAAGAATGCACGATGCCTGGTTACGCCGCAGCTGTCTACGATACAATTATCGGAGCGGAGCAATTTGGAGAATGGGAAGTGGTCAGGGCTGGCCTGGACTGGTTCAAGCAACATTTCGCGGAGCAATACATGGTGGTCCTGGACTAATGCACATAGAATATAAAATAAAATATAAGATTGATGGGGACATCCCCATCAATCCAGACTGGATCCGGGGGCAGCTCCAGGAGGGAGTCAACAAGCTACAAGCAGAGATAAATAAAAAAAATTTAGGGGGCAAGCATACCGTCGAGCTCGATAACCCGGGCTGGAAGTTACAAGCAAGTTGACAAGCTCTCAAGCATAGGATATTATAGGATTATGTTAAAAAAAGAAGCAGCAGCAATCACCGGGGGCCTGAGCAAGCCAAACAAGATGCCGGGACCTTCAATCAACCTGCCAGCTGTGGCATGTATTACAGGCGCCAAGCTGGTGAAGGTTAAGGGCAGCACATGCAGCGGCTGTTATGCCCTGAAGGGACGCTACAGATTTAAAAACGTACGAGACGCAATGCAGCGTCGACTGTCCAAGCTCCACGATCCACGATGGATCGATGCAATGGTGACACTGATTAATGGCAGACACTGGCAGAAGCCCCAGCCCGTGTTCAGGTGGCATGACAGCGGGGACCTCCAGAGCGTACAACATTTAAAAAATATTTTTGAAGTGTGCAAGCGTACACCGGACACAGCTCACTGGCTGCCAACACGTGAAGCGCGGTTCCTGAGACTGATGGACCCGGACGTAGTTCCAAAAAATTTAAAGATAGTACTATCAGACCATATGAATGATCAGGAGACGCCGCCGTCATGGTGGCCCTACACCTCCGGAGTCACAACCAGTCATGAGCTGGTGACCTGTCCGGCTTCCCGACAAGGGAATAAATGTCTAGATTGCAGGAAGTGCTGGGACCGGGGCACGAAGCGTGTTATATACGGTAAACATTAATGGAATTCAAACATCCCAAATATTATGCAGAAATGCGCAAGCTCGCCAGAGCTCAAGCGCTCAAGCAGGCTACAAGCTCTCAAGCTTCAGGGCGCAAGCCCTCAAGCCCTGGGCCAAGGGGTCAAGCTTCAAACCCGCGTAATTCAGTTCCAGGATCAAGGATCCAGGGTACAAGCGAAAGTGTCCAAGCTTCTCGGAACAGGCAACGAGGATAAAAGTATTTTTTTTATGTCTTACATGAAATGAAATCTGGTGAGGAGATAGCCTCACAGAGTTACCTTTTGTTACCTTTAATTCTACTGTGAAAAAGGTGCCATTAGAATTATAACCCAATAAATCAGGAGTACCAGGTAAGGCCCAGTTTTCAATCCTAATCCACGATATTGAAGGCGTTTCATCCTTTAATTTTTTCCATAATTGACGTTCTGTTTTAATCAAGGTAACCTCG
>VTLG01006762.1_pt1 | contig 10895 bp, 23 predicted proteins | sample 4694571 | NCBI WGS metagenome assembly VTLG01 (sample SAMN12604809, study PRJNA352737) | marine metagenome | biome: ENVO:00000447; feature: ENVO:00000209|ENVO:00000569|ENVO:01000036; material: ENVO:00002151; isolation source: viral sequences binned using virsorter ... | reverse complement strand
TTAATGTCATACTTCTTACAAATAACTGCAAATTCTGAATAGTAATCTCCGTCTGGATATTGACCAGCTAAACTTGCTTGTTCATTTAGAACTAAATCTAAACATTTTTGTGCATCTTTAATATTCATAATTACCTTTCTTTCTTGATTATATTACTATTATACTTTGTTTTAAGAACATTGTCAAGTCTTTTTTTAAGAATTAACCCCTTTGATACAAATATTAGGATAGTTTTTTTTATCTGATTCAAATTCATCAATAAATCCTGTCAACTCCCACTCTGAAAAATCTACGAAATCTTTCTTACTGTACTTAGGATATAATGGTTCAAAAAAAGTAGGGCCACCAAGTCCGTTATTCCATATAGAACCCTCTTTGGTTTTTGCCTCATAACCTAACAAACCTCTACTTGTTTCCCAATATCTTAAATGTTTTACTTTTAATTTTTTTATCATAATTACCTTTCTTTCTTAATTATATTACTATTATACTTTGTTCTAACAACAATGTCAAGTCTTTTTTTATTATAGTTGGTGAAAATGTTCCTCGTCAGTATCTCCAACAAGTTTATTAAAACCACTAATAACATCACCAGAATAGTCAGGCAACCATTTGTTTGCATAAGTCTGTAAATCTTGAACTTCATAGAACAACTTATCTTTGACTTCTTTGTCAACACCAAAGTTACCATTTCTTAACTTGTTCTTAACAATACTTTTAACAGTTTGAATAATCTCAATGTAATCAATCAATCCGTCTTCTAACTGTTGAAGACCTTCATACATTTGAGTATTGCCGTCAAAGTTTTGTTCTAAATCACTATACTTAATATAGTTTCCGTTCTTGTCAACATTTTGTTTGTTGAACTTATCAAATGCTCTATCAATCAATGCATCTTTATCAACTGATTTAGCTCTTTCTAAACTTACATAATTTTTCATATTTTCTCTCTTTCTCTTTTGATTATAATTAATAGTACCATGTTCTTAGAACAATGTCAAGTCTTTTTTAAATTATTTTGCTAATTTTCTAACTAAATCATTTAAAGTATAAGTTCCTGGCGACTCAGCTGTGACTAAATCTGCAAGTTCTAAAAACTTATTCAATGACATTGTTTCTAATTCAAACCAACTCACATTTTCTTGTAGTTTTCTACTTGGTGTATAATCACCACTCTTTAACCAATCATTACCCAATAGTAATTTTTGTACATTATCTTTAGACCACTTCTCAATCTTTTTTCTGTGTTCTATTCTTTCCATTTGTGTCATTTTATAACCTTCTACCATAATATATTGCCTTTCTTTTTTAATTATGTCTCTATCTTAACATTGTTCTAGAAACAAGTCAAGTTTTTTTTATATTTTTTTTTAAATTGTTGTAGAAATACAACATTACTTGGATTTGTTGTGTAAATCAAAAAGGGTCTTAACCTTTTCTTCTAATACTTGGATTCTCATATACATTTGTGATAACACTACTACTAATGTAATGAAACCTATAAACATAGGCCACAATGAATTGATTAACTCTAACATTTCTCTCTCCTACTAATATTTATTAGTTGTCAAGAAAATGACAGTCTTTTTAATTTGACACTTGTAGTTTCTTGATTTCAGAAATTGCTTTTGCTGGATTCAGACCTTTAGGACAAGTCTTGGTGCAATTCATTATAGTATGACAACGATATAACTTAAACGCATCATTTAATTGTTTCAGTCTTTCTTTTTTATTCTTATCTCTACTATCTACTATGAAACGATATGCTTGTAGTAGTATCGCAGGCCCTAGAAACTTATCACTATTCCACCAATAACTAGGACACGAAGTAGAACAACAGGCACATAATATACACTCATATAGTCCGTCTAACTTTTTTCTATCCTCTGGTAATTGTATGTGTTCTTTTTTAGGTTTCTTATCAGTAACGACATAAGGTTTAATACTTTTATATTGTTCAAAGAATGGTTCTAAGTCTACAACCAAATCTTTTATGACACTCATATGTGGTAGTGGATAAATATTAAATTCTTTCTTGTCAATGGGTGTTAAACACGCAAGGGTGTTTGTACCATTAATATTCATAGAACAACTACCACAGATACCTTCTCTACAACTTCTTCTAAATGTAAGTGTGGGGTCTATGTTGTTTTTGATGTTTATAATCGCATCTAACACCATAGGCCCCATTTTTGATTTATTTAAGTGATATGTATTGATACTAGGATTTTTCCGATTATCACGATTCCAACGATAGATATTTAATACTAAATTCTTTTTAGTTCCAAAGGTTTTACCTTTTACTATTTTAGAATTTTTTGGTAAACTAAACATATAAAGATACTAAAATTACAGCGACAACAATGATTAATAGAACTGTATCAACTAAATTAAGTTTCCATTCTATCTTATCAAACTTTTTGAACTCATCATCATCTTTCCAAGGCACTAATCTCTCCACATTAGAATAATTAAGAGGGGTATGATTAAGAGTCCTATTAATCCCACAATCCTAACAATATAGAAAGTATTACTAATACAAAAAGTATAATTGGTATAAATTCAAACATACTTTTTTAACCCTTTCTCATACTCCTCTTTTGTCTTGTACCATTTTAAAATATAACCAGAACCTAATTCTGGTATTTGTACTTCAACAAACCAGACTTTAACATCTTGGTCGTATCCGTGATAAACTTCATATTCTGAAATAGGTATATTACCTATGTTTCTATTTCTTGGCATTTTTCACAATAACATTGTTTACAATCATTAATAACTTTTCCACAATGGGAATCATAACCACAGTTTTTACAAAATTTACTAGTTATCATCACAACTGCATTTTTTTTTATAATCAGTGATTGCACTTTTGACAGCATCTTCTGCAAGTACCGAACAGTGTATTTTGACTGGCGGTAATGCGAGTTCTGTCGCAATCTCTGTGTTTTTAATTGATTGTGCTTTGTCAATATGAACTCCTTTCACCCACTCAGTAACAAGTGAACTAGAAGCTATTGCAGAACCACATCCAAATGTTTTAAATTTTGCGTCTGTTATAATACCTTTGTCATCAACCTCTATTTGAAGTTTCATAACATCACCACACGCAGGCGCCCCTACTAGACCAGTACCCACATTTTTCTTGGTCTTATCTAATGTCCCAACATTCCTTGGGTTCTCGTAATGGTCTATTAATTGTTTACTGTATGCCATTTAAAACTCCTACAATAGTTTATTGCATATATATTTATGGTTTTCTCTTCTCTGTAATACTATTTTGACAAGGATAACCTATGCTTGTTGTAACAACAACTGTTTCTTTATCACTACATTCATAAAAACATTTTCTTTCTTCTTCTCTTCTACTTCTATCTATCTTTTCATCATATAATCTACAAAATACATAGTATTCTTTTCGTTCCCCATAGTGTCTTGCATTAGTACCTTTGTATGTTTTACCTTTACCAAATGTTATGTCTGGAAGCATAACCATAAGAGCAAACCAAAACACTGCGTGTAGTAAAACATAGATAGTTGTTTTAAACACTAAAAGACTCCCCACAACCACACGAGGACTTGGTTAGGGGATTATTAATTTTTAGGAAACTACCCATTATTTCTTGGACATAATCTATCTCACTACCCATTATATACATCTCTGCAACTTTGTCCACTGCAAGAGATACCTCATCTTTTATGTGAAATATAGTATGTCCTTTATCAGGCTCATCTATGTAATCCCACTTGTAACTAAAACCAGCACAACCACCACCACTTACACCAAAAGATACAAACTTTTTATCATTCTTTTTTGCAATGTCGTACAAGTATTTTTTTGCGTTTTCTGTTATAGTTATCATTACTCTTTATACTTTGGTAATTTAGGTAGTCTCACACCTCTCCTAATTTTACCATCTGCCCTTGCCTTTACATATCTGTATATGTCATTAATGTGTGGTGCAACATTAGGATTCATACCAAATGCAGGCATAACATTACCCTCTATCGCTCCGTCTTCAACACCTCTACCATTTGCAATGACACTAAAAAAATCATAGTAATCTAATCCATCTTGAAGTGATTGCATCAAGTTTGGTGCCCACGAACCACCCATTGCATCAGGCCCATGACATACATGACACTCTGCGTGGTATGACCTCCACCCCTTATAGGTTGAAAAATCCATCCAACCATATTCTTCTCTGACTAAACTTTTGTCAGCTCTACATTCATCTAATTGTTCATCAGTTGACATATCTACTGGCACTTCTTTACAATAAATCTGAATAAGATTTAAAGGTTTATTGGTAGAGGGGTCTATTCTATCACCCTTACCATATGCCATGTAATAAGTTGGGTTATCTTCTTCATCAAGTGGTGGTGGTACTGCACTTGGTCTTTCTACACTATCTATACTTGTAGAAAATAATACTATCATTAAAAAAATTAAATATTTCATACTTTCCTCGCATATTTTTAAATATTTATTAAATTTAAGTCAATCAAAATTTCAGAAATGTGTAACACTATTTCTATGATTAATAATGTAATAATTACCTTTATTGCTGGTATATATGGCATAGTTCTCTCTCCTATTCGTAATACTCCATAGTAACACCATTTTTAGTTTTTGTAATCTTTCTTGCAGTACCATCACCGATTGGTTCTTCTTTGACAAGTATCTTATTCTTTCTTTGTTTTCGTAACAACTTATCTTTGATTCTTTTCCTTTTATTTAAAACATCTCTAATCGTTATATTCGCAGCTACAACTAGAAGAACTGCAAGTGGGTCAAATACAAATACTAAAATTAATATAACCCACCTAACTGCATTTTCTAAAAATGTAAGTGCATCATCACCATATAATAATGCAGAGATATATTTTAGTGGGCCAACCTCAACCTCAAAGTTCTTAATCTCTAGTTCATAATCTGATTTTTCATCTAAATATTCATCTATCTTTTCTTGTGATTTATTAACCATGTTGGTTAGTTTAAGTCTTTCTTCTTCTTGACTAATTCTTCTATCTAAACCTTTTGATACTGCACCTAATTCTACATATCTTTCTAGTGCTTTATCTAAATTCTCTAATTGTCTTTCTGCCCTATCAATTACTTTTTGTTCTGATGCGATTCTACTGTTCACTCTATCAAGTTTTACTGTTACTTGAGAAGTGTTTGTACCAGCATCAATATGTGACTTAGATAGGTAACCGAATATACCCATAGAAGTTATAAACATTAATATTACTACTGCACTTGTGAGATAATATTTTAGAACTTTGGGAACAGTTTTCCAATTTTGATATAACCAAGATGCAGTAACAAGTTTACCTATCTCTAGGACAACTCCCATTACTGCAATAGAAAATGCAGCTGCAGAAAATATTGCCATTAAACCAACAATACTATAATAGGCTGCAACTGCACTAATTGATAGTGCAACAAAAAGTGTTACTAATCCAAAGAACATAATTTTTGATACTTCTCAGTTACGAGTAATTTAGTCTTTAACCAAAACTCTTTCATATCTAAATCTTGACTATCTTTCAATGCAGTATCGCAATTATTAATTAGTCTTTGATATCTTACCTTAATCTTTTCTATGTGGGTCATTTTCGCAAACTTGTCTGAATAAAACATAGTTCTCACCTACTGGTGGTTTCAAAGGTATAGCAGGGTTCTTTATATCAGTTTGTTTACCAACATAATTCCACTCACATGGGCCATACATCTTTTCCATTTTTTGTTTATGTGCAAAAAATTCTGCTTCTTGTATAACGAACAAGTTAGATATTAGTGTGAAAAAAGTTCCTATTGCAAATAATAACATTTTAGTATCCTATAATATTTTTGTTAGTAAGAGGTTTACCCTCTCTGTAATCTGTTTTCAAATAATCAATCATTTGTTCTAAAACAAATTGTTGGTCTTCATTTCCATATTCTAGTGTGTCTTTATGGATTTCTTGCATCCAACTTAGTAATTGTTTATGTGTAATCATATGTCTGTACCACCTCTCTTTAATAATATATCTTGTAAAGTTTTTTCGTCCATTCTATAATCATACTCATATTTATAAAAATCTTCTTCAATAGTGGGTGTACACTCAAAGAATAAGTCTATGGTATTACCCAGAAAATTGATTGCAATATCATCTTGTTTTTCTAACTCAGTATAACAATCAACCTCACTCATTTGTTTTCTTTCTATCTGTATCTCTTGGTGTTCACCATTAGGAAAATTAAATAGAATAGTTATTAGTAATGTAAACTCTTTCATATCAGTATTTTATCAGACTTGTCTTGATTTGTCAATCCCCATAAAGTGTAAATATGTACTCATTATAAACTTAGGTTCTTTCTTTGGCATCTCACCCTCGTGTGGAAACATCCACATTGGTGGGAATATAACTACACTACCTTTTTCTGCTGGTACATAAGTCTTTTCAAATTTAGTACCAGCTTCACTATTGTTTAAATAAAACAACAATGCAAGAAACCTTGTGCAGTTTTGTATATTACCAGCGTCAGTATGCCAAGGAAAACTACCTTTATTGGGTTCATACCTTTTTATCCTAAAACCCTCTAATGCAAATGGTTCTGGGTGTTGATTTGTTTTGTCGTGCAACTCAAAATAATGGTCTGTAACTTTATAAACTATGTCTTTCAGATAGTTTGTAAGTTTATGTTGAGTATCTATTTCTACTTGTGTGAAATTACCATAATCAATAGGTTCATATGATTCATAATATTTCAACAAGTCATTTACCAAATCATCTGGTAAAATGTTCTTGTATAATTGTATCATTCTATTATTGTACCACCTTTTATTTTACAACCTTCTCTGGGGCCTGCAACAATTCTTCTAGTGATAGGAATCTCTTCATACTCACCAATAAAATCACCAGCAAAAATTCCAGACTCAAGATAGTTATTTAACCACCTAATATATCCTCGTGCATTAAGAGCCTTTGCTCTTTCTTGATATTTTATTTTAGTATCTATTCCGTGTCTTCTTGATGCCTTTTCAGAAGTTGATGCGATATCTTTTTGTGTTTTAATCCATTGTCTAACTTTTTTCATAGACATAAAACCATCATCTGGTATTGCAAGTACCTTCGGTGAAATGTTTTTATATTGTGGTGGATTTTCTTTTAGTCGTTTTTCTCTTGCAAGTGCAAGTCTTTCAATCGCAGCCTGTCGTTGTTCTTCAGACATTTTTCGTTTTGCCATTATACCTCACTAATTATAATTATTATTGTTTACATACTAACACGAATATTTTAATTTGTCAACCCTTTGACAATTTTTTCATTCTTAACTGATTATCAATCCATTGTTTCGCAATGTAATTATTGACCTTTTTTGTTGCAAGTTTTCTAATTGATTTAAATACTCTGTTAAATACATTTTCTTTTGCGTTATTGTTATCAACAACAATGAAGTTTTTACTACCGAATAAATTCTGAAATTTACCTATGTTTGATTGGACATTGTTCCAATATGTTTTAACAATATCTAATGGTAGTTTTCTATCTCTTTTATCATTTCTTTCTATCGCAGTATCTAGTGAAGTATTAACAAATATCATATAAGTGTCATATCCTAATTGTTGCAATAGTTTTTTTTGTGTTTCTATTTTACCATATTCTGCACCAGTGCCATCTATAATCATACCAAGTCTACCAGCAACAAAATTCTTTTGCATTTTAGATGTAACTTCTTTTGCTCTTTTTCTTATAACATCTCTCTCAAGAGATTTCTCTGGACTCATATCTCTAAAGTCTAAATCAAAGTCTGCATCTTTAAGTAGTTTTTCAAATGCAGTATCAGAGTTTACAACTTTCATACCGAGCCCACCAGTGGTCTTTCTTACTACAAAAGATTTACCACTACCAGGCCCGCCTGCTAGAAAAAATGCTTTGAATATATTAGGGTCATATACACCCTCTTGTAGTTGGTCAAATGTCTTCACGCTGTTCTTCTTCCTAAAAACTTTCTCGTTCTTGCGAGGTAGAGTTTACTCACCTCCGTTGTTAAGTCATTCACTTCATTATTTATGTATCGTTCTTGTTTCTGAAAATTTAGTGTTCTTAACTTACGAGTTTGTTTATTAGTCATTTTACTTCCTTTAAATTAACCTCTTAGGGTTAGGTGGTAGATTGTTTGAGTAAGGTTTAGTTACACTATCTTTAATAACTGTTGCTTGTATAGTGTGCTTTTTTGGATTACCAAAATCAAAAGTGTGTCTTAACCTTGTAATAACATATCTACCAGTTAATCTTTCATCATATAATTCTTCATCCTCATTATCAACATCAGTTTTTGATTTGTATACATTTAATCTTATTACATCTGAAGCTTGTATTGATAAATTACCCACCATATCAATAGTCATACCCATTCTATCTAAAAAAGACATTTTATGATTTCTTCTCAACAAATGGTCACTTATTGACGATTGTTTGAAAGGATAAATTGTATTTGGATATGCATTAATATTATGAATTGAACCTTTTGGAGTATTGTATCCAGATGTGGATTGTAAAGTTAAATATGAGTCGTGAAAATCTTCTACTGTCTTTCCATCTTCATCAACTGAACTTGATATTGGAAAAACTGGATGTCCAGTTTCACCAATACTAGTTTCTATGTCATTTTTTTTGGAAAAAGCATCAGAATATCTAAACTTTAAATCGTGATAGGTTTTATTATATATGTCGTGTAATAACATTCTTGAAGAATACATCCCATTTAAAGTATTTAACAATACACTATTACTTATTAGATTATCATCTTCCACTTGTCCTAATTGTCTAACAATGTTTGCTTCTAGTTGGGAAGATTTAGATGGTTTATTATCATAAGTATCCGATGTGCCTAGAGTAAATGTTGTCTTTGTATTTTGTCTGTTTATACTATCAAAAGATAAAAAATTTAAACCTTTAATAGTCTCAAAAAATACAAATGGTGAATCTTTTTTTGTTTTAGCTCTCTGTGCAATCATCTGTATCGCAGTTAAAGGTCGTAAATTAGGAATAACAACTTTTTCTAAACCAACACTATCATCAGTTATAAATTTTTTATCACTACCTAAAAATTGTTTCTCTTTTACTAATCTACGAACTATCTCTGACATATTACCAGAAAAACTTTGAGATATTCTAGTTCTAGAGTTTCTCATATATTCTCTAGATGCAAGAGTCAAAGTAACAAATCTACCTTGTCCTTCATTTCTTTGTGATACTGATGTGACGATGAGAGGGTCTTTTGTGAAATCTAATGAAACATCTTCAGTAGAGGGTGTAACTATTTTTAAATAACAATACTCATTACCAACAATACCATTTTGTAAAACTAAATCATTTGTATCTAAAAAAGATATATTTGCAGTCAAAAATCCTTGCATAATATCTTCATACACACCAATAACAACTTGACCAGAAGATAGGTCTACTTTATTACCATGATGTGTCCTAAGTTCACACTCTTCAATTTCAAATGAACCACTGTAATTATAATTTTCTTGTGCCATTATGCATCACTTTGTAATAAGTTTCTTAATTCTTTCCTAATTTGATTGACAAATTCTTTTCTCACTAATCTTATTTTACTATATTGAGTTTGTAAATCTTCTTCATACTCTCTGTTTGTTACTGCACTTACTGTGTCACCACTGTGTCCAGTAGAATCTAAACCTATATTTATTTTTATGTCTGTATCACCAGATTTTTGACTAATTTCAAAATGATGAGTTGCAAGTGGATTTTCATACTTGTCATTAAGATATTCCTCAAATGCTCTAACACTCATAGGCCATTGATGATATCTATCAACTATATTATTTGCATATAATACTAACCAATGCAATTCTGCACTACCATAAAAATCAAATGCAACATCCTCTGGTTTTTCGCCTGGTTTAACTTGATAAAAATCATATAGTAAAATATTATCTTTTACTAAATCATTTATCTTAACTCTTCTTAATATATGTGTGAATAGTTTTGGATTATCATCACCCACTACATCATATACTAATGTTTCAAAGTTCTGAAAGTATGCCATTAAAAACCCCTTGCGAGTACATTATTTTGTGTTACTATTTCTAGTTCTTTAAATTGAAGTGTCATTTCTGTTTGCACTGGTGGAGCTTTCATACCATCTGGTGCTCCTGCTTCTGCCATAGATGGGTCAAATGTTTGATATCTATCACCACCATATTTTACATTCATATTCTCTAATACACAAGTTGATATCTTATTAATATATTCATTTTCTTTACCATCACTCATCATATATTTAATATCAAACACATCTGGTGTAATAAATGTTCTTGATGTTGTTACATCACCAGCAATTTCTGGTAACATATGAAATTTAAATCTTCTTATAATATTGTAAACTGCTTTTGCTTCTTGATAACTTTTTGGTAAAAATTTAAAATTGAATGTAAAACTTCTTTTTGCTAAACCAGAAAATATTAATTCTAATCTATTGTTAACTGCTCTACCAGACCTTGCAAAAAGTATTGCCTTAAAACCAGGCGCTAATGTATCTATCGCTGTTATACCCATTTTTTCAATTATTGCACTATCTTTAAATACATTTTCAGTAGCTTTACTTAACTTTTTACCAAATTCACCTGGCGTGCCTACAAATGTGTCTATTGCACCTACAGCAGTTTTTGCACCAACACTTATATCTGATTCTGTATATTGTGGGTCATATGTAACCTCAACAGTTGGTGGCATAAACAATTTTATAAGACTTTGTAATCTGCTCGTGGGTGCTCTTGCGAATGTTTGGTTTCTGATTCTCACACCTTGTTTTTGAATTCTTTTAACTTCTGCTGAACCACTGATAAATGGATTAAGCCCTAACTCTTGTA
>VTLG01002080.1_pt1 | contig 10895 bp, 10 predicted proteins | sample 4694571 | NCBI WGS metagenome assembly VTLG01 (sample SAMN12604809, study PRJNA352737) | marine metagenome | biome: ENVO:00000447; feature: ENVO:00000209|ENVO:00000569|ENVO:01000036; material: ENVO:00002151; isolation source: viral sequences binned using virsorter ... | reverse complement strand
GCTTTACCTCTAGGACATAGTTTTGCCATTATTTTTTTCCTTTTTTCTTACCGTTGATAACGCCTCTACCTTTTAAGATATCAGCAAATGTTACTTTACCATCTCCTGTTAAATCAGGAAACTTAGAACCTTTTTTCATTCCAAATCTACGGCCCATCATTCCGCCGCCCATTTTGTTTTCTCTTTCAAGTCTTTTCTTTTGTTGATTAATTCTAAAAATAGTGTTGTCTAATTTTGCTTGAGAGGCTTTTGATTTTTGAGTTGCAATTTTTAAATCTCTTTTAAGTTTCTGTCCTTTTGTTACAGGAACATTTGGTTTAACACTTGTTATAGTTTTAAAAATTTTTTTACCAGGTTTAACGAAACTAAATATACCCATTATTTTTTTCCTCCGTTTCTAAAAATTTGTGTACCCTTTATACCATAAATACTCGCCACGACAAGGATCCAAAGATTTGTGAACCATGACGGGAGCTGCGAGAACATATCGAAGAACAATTTAACCTTGTCCATCGCTGTTGGATCATCCGATATCACCGCCCAGGCCAGCACCAATACGGGCAAACTTAAAATTATCAAAACTGCCTCGTCTTTCCAGTCTGATTGACGAGCTTCTAGCAATTTACCCTGGTAAACTTCCTCACCTTGGGCCATTTTAGTAGCATGCATCAGTTGTGCCTCTGACATTGCCATTTTAGTCTTCTGCTTGTTAGCGTATATCTTACTTCCAGCAGAGACGGCTAATTTTATTGCCGACAACCACATAATTAGTACGCTTTAGAGTTTCTTTTCTTTTCTGCTAACATTCTTTTCTGTCCGCCAACCGGCATTTCAGGTTTTCCTGTAGCAATGTAGTTAAAAGCACCATCAGCAGTAGTTTTAGATCTAGGATCTACTTCAATACTCTGTTCAGCAACTTTAACATCTTTAATTTTGTCAAGTTTTTGCATTTTTTGCTCCTTTTATTAATTATCCTCTACCATAACTTGCGCTTGTTGTACACCCGTCTTCGCAAGACTGACTCCAGCACGTAATTTAGCTAAATCTTCGTTCTGTTCCATCTTATCTTCAGCTATTTCTTGTGCTTGCATCAATTTTGCTCTGTTTAAATCTTGAGTTGCCTCATCATTTTGTTTTTTACGCTCATTTTCCATCGCTCTAAGGTCAACTTCACGTGATTTTAGCTTTAGAAGAGGGTCATTATCGAATTGAGATGTAATTTGTTTCTCTTCCTTCATGTATTCTTCTGTCATTTCAGCAATTAAGACAGATTTTCTAGCTTCAATTTGATTTGTAAGGTCTTGAAGCTGTGCTTGTATCTGTGGATTGACAGCTGCTTGTTGTTGCATCATCATTATTTGTTGCATTTGTTCTCTAAATTCAAGTTGAACTTGCTCTTGAGCCATAATTGAAATGTGTTCTAGTATATTTTTTTGTATTGCAGCCATAATTGATGGATTATTTCTAACCATGTTCGTTGACATAAAGTTTAAATGCGCTGTGATGTGTGCTCTGTGGTCTTGACCAGGAAAAGCTTGAAATGGTTTCATCGCCATTGCATTAATATGTTCCATACTTGGGTCCATCGGTGCTACTGGCGCTGGTGGTGGTAGCACTGCATCTACATTTTTTACACCAATTGCATCATACATGTTTCTGTATATTTGATACATGTTGTGTAACTGTGGATTTGATGTTGCAATTTGTAATTGTGTTTGTGCAAGTGTAATTCTTTGCGACATAGAAAATATATTTGGATCTGCAACAGGTATGATATCTATTCTATCATCAAAATCTGTTTGTTTAATATTTCTTGCACCACCAATAACGTCATAAGGATATTCTGGTGGTAGATATTGTGAAACAACTTTTGATAATAATTTAAATTCTAATTTCATCGCTGCATAACATCTTTTGTGTATTGCAGACATTACACGTGATCCACGTTCTAATAATGCAATTGTAGTTCCTACCGCTGCACCTTGATTACCATCGCCCACTTGCATATCAGCAATAGCCGCGAATCTTTGACCAGCTTGCACAACAACACCCAATAAATTTAATAATGTTGGTGAAGGCTCTTTGTATGGTAATGGAAAGAAAGCATCTCTTAAATTGCCACCTGGTGCATCGACATCCTTAAATTCACCAGGCTGTATTGGAGATGCTTCATCTCTAACCCTAACTCCTCTTTGTTTAAATCCTGCAGGTAAGTTCGATAAAGTACCAGCGTCTAATAATTGACGGAGAGCCGCCGTTGCCGTACGACTCAATCCGCCAATCATATGAATGAGTCCAAAGCCATAAAATCCTAGTCCTGGCAGAAATTTGAAGTGGACAAAATATTGGATCTTATTTTTCTTTAGATCATTGGGCGCATAGTTCCTTCTAATAGAAAGAACTTTCCTACTACCTTCTTCGACTGTTACGATGTAAGGTAATTTTATTCCTGTTGGTTCACCATCTGCTCCAACATCTTCGAAACCTTCTAAGTCTAAGTTTACATGACACTCTAACAAAGTGTAAACAGGATCGTTTTTTCCTGTTTTCTTTGTGCCTTCTAATTCACGTTCTTTTTTATTTAACTCATCATTGATGTTAGAACCTGGAGGGCCTAATTCAACGTCAGTATAAAAACCATTGACTTGTTGTTTTCGTAATTCGTTTTCTGAAATTTTTACAACATGAATAATCGCTTCCGCATCATCTAATGAGGTAGCTGTATACGGAACGATTAATTCATCTGCTGGTACAAACTTAGATACTACTCTACCCATGGGTACATCGTAGTATACTTTTTTAAATGTTGATCCAGCTAATGGTAAATGAAATAACATTGAATCAAATTCTGATTCGTATTCTTTCATCTGATCCATAATTAAATAATTCATGTAATCTTTTACACGCTCAGACTGTTGCTCTGTCCCAGGATTTTTAACACCTATAATTTGTGTTCTAACCGGTCCATCTGCAGGTAATAATTCTTTGTAAGCTTGTGCTTGAAACTGCGTAACTGCTTCTGCCAATACTGGGTGTGTTGCACCAGACGCTCCTTGAAAAGGTTCTGTTCTATTCTCGTATTTAAATCCTAATAAATCTAAACCAGTTGTATAAGCTTGCTCCCAATCTTTTCTAGAAGATTTGTAGTCCATATAATTTTGAACCATCTCACTTCCAATTGGTTCTAAATTTTCTTCTGGTAAAATATCTGCTAAGTTATCGAAATGATTTTCTGTGCCCGGTATGTTTATAGCCCCCGGTTCAAAGTCTATTGTTGCGCCGCCATCTTCTTCCGGTACTACTTCAACGGGTCCTTTTTGTTGTGCTTCTTCTTCCTGAACACTAACTTCTTCTGCCATCTCTTCTTCAGAAGGAATGTCTAGTTTAGTACGAGTGTTAGGGAGTCCTTTGTCTATATCTGCCATTTATTACTCCTATACCTTCTTAACACGATTTAATAGACCTTGCAACCCTTGTGAGTTTGGTCCTGATTCTGGTGGTGGGCCTGACTCTACACCTGCTTGTTTTAATAAACCACCGCCTGCTTTTTTACGACGATCAAAGAAAGGTCCTGTCTTTGTTTTAAAATTAGATTTTAGAATGTCATCATAAAATTCTATTTGACTTCTACCAATTTCTTCTGAATCTAATCCTTTTGCTCTTGCTCTAGCAATTTTTGCATTTATATTATCTATGATTCTATCTTTCTTATCAAAGAAATCCTCATCAAGTGTTTTCTTAATTAATTTATCTAATTCTGGAGTCGTATCTTTTGGTGTTTTTTTTACGCTTTCATCTATCAAAGCTTGTATCCCTTTTCTAAGTGAGCCTACTTTAAAACCTGCACGGCCACCGCCTGCAAATCCTTTTATATTTTTAATAAGGTTTTCATACTCTAATTGTTGTAAATCTGAATCTTTTATGTCAGCTATTCTGTTTGCTTCTTGTGATATGTTTTTACCGGCAGCAATACTTCCTTCTATAACCCCTCCCATAATACCAAGTGGTTGAGCAACCCTTGCAACTTTTAAAGCTGTTGGAACACTCATACCTAAATTTAAAGCTCGTTGAACCACTTTTTGCAAGGCTCTATTTTTCATTCCTTTGGTTGCACCGATCGTGCCCTTAACAAGTTCTGGTGCAAAAGCTGCTTCTGATGAAAGAATAAATCTATCCAGTGGACTTGATAAATCATACCCTCCACCTGCTACTGTTAAACCTGCTAGCCCTGTAGGACCAAATCCTCCTCCTATAATTCTTCCTGCTATGTTTCTTCCTTTTTTAGTACCTAGTGTCAGGGCTGCTGTTGTACCGGCTGCTGCTTCTGGTAAAATACTTTTAGTTTCTGTGCCATCAGCTGCTGATACTGCAGACACTCCACCTATTGTTATACCTGTTCCTAATAGAACAGGTCTTAATTTTGCAGGTATTTTATTTATAAATCCAGGTTCAGATAATTCTTTTGTATATTTCAAAAGAGGTTGTCTATCCCTTAAAAAACTCTCTGTTTTTGATCCTAGTTTTTTTTCTCTATCAATTTGAAATTTTAAATTATCTTCTATTACTTTTAAATCTGCGTCAGTAATATCTTTTACAGGTTTGTTGTCAAGAAACCCCATGCCGTAGGTTTTAATATAATTAATTCCATAAGTGTATGGTTTTAACGTTTTTGCATCTACTAAAATACCTTGAACTCTTTGATTAGTTAAATCAACAACTGAAGATATTTCTTTGTTAACATCATCTATTCTTTTTTGAATGTTTTTTGGAATTTCTAAACCTTTGTTAGTAGAACGTCTTGCTGTTCTTATTAAATTATTTTGTTCTTTGTATAAATTATCGAGTTTATTTTCAAATTTTCTAATAGCTCCACTATTTATCCCAGGTGCTTCTATGCCTAAATTTAAAATATTATAAAGTTCTCCCAATTTTTTAATTTGTTTATAACTAGCTCTATGGGCTGTTGCTAAATCAGTTCCCTCTTTCATAGTAACAATTTCCCTTTCAACATCTGGATCTGATATTTCTTCTAATATAATTTCTCTTAACCCTTTGTTAGCTTTTGCTTGTCTAGCTAAATCTTTAGAAAATTTTTTAGACCCAGCTAGGGCTTTATCAGCTTGAGCTTTAGTTTTATAATATTGTGTTCCCTGATACTCAGAGGGTATTTTAGTTGTTTCAGTTGAACGCGGTATGTTAAAAGTTATTTTATACTTAGATCCCTCGGGTGCTAAAACTTCTGTTCCACTTCTACCAACTGTAAAACCTTTTAAATCTCTATTAGTGACTTTTCTAATTATATTGTATCTATCTTTTGGAGCTTTTGGTTCCTGTGTTTTAAATTTTGTAGGTCTTACAAGATTTCCTGCTTCCTCCTCTGCAGTTATAAATCTTCTTATAGTTGAGTCATCAACATTGATAGGAGGAACTTCTTCCGCTAATTTTTTAGAGATATAAGTCGAACCTCCCTCACCAGAGGTATATATGTCTTTAATTTTAGTTTTAACCTCGTCGGTCAGAATACTGCTTTTTTTACCACCTTGAGTTAAACCAATATTGTAAGCTTCTGTTGGATTAGGATATCTTTTATTTTCTTTTATAAAATCTTCGTATTTGTTTAATTGAGATTTAAAAAATTTTAATTGATTATTTTTATCAAGATCTCTAAAATTTTTATTATACTTTTCTTGAGCCATTTCATCTAAAAGTTTTTTACCAAATTTATCTTCATAAACTTTAAATGAAGCCTCTGACTTAGTTATATTGTTGGGTGACACTTTTTTATTATCTTTACCATTATACCCAGGTCTAGATCCATCAGCACTTGGTTGCACCAACATACCACCACCGGCCATTGGATTACGTTTCATGAAATCATCAATCGCTTCTCTATCTAATGCTCTTTGTGGTCTGTCTATTTTATCTGCTGTAGTTACAACTTCATCGTCGAAGAGATCCATCAACTCTATGATTTTTTGTTGTAAGTCTTCCATTACTCACCTAACATTCTAGCGATACCGCCTCTTGCAAAATCTGGTTCTGGATCATAGTCAACTTCAGGTCCACGTTCTGCTGCATACTCTGCTGGGTTTTCTTCTGCAAATTTAACTTTATCTTGTCTTTTTTTAGATTCTATAAATTCTTTCATCGTAGGTTTTTTACCTGTAGCATAACTTTTAATCTTACCTAGATCAGATGTAAGATCACTCATCTTTCTAACAGTGTTTTCTGTAAACTCTGTTGTGTAATCATCAGGGCCATCCATGTAGTTTCTCATGTCAGCTTCTGTAAATGAAAACTCATCTGCTCCAGCTGGATTTGATTCATCCCCTGGATTTTTTTTAAGCATCATTTGAACTGATGTATCGTCTCCACTTTCTCCCATAACATTTCTTATCGGATCATCTACGTCAACCATTATAGATCCGTCATTTAGATCTTGTGTTACCATTACAGTTGTTTCATCGTCAATTTTTTTCATGTGAATAACTTGTCGTTCTTGAGTTGCAAATCTTTTTGTAACATCATCTCCTTCAAGAATTACTTTGTTAACTAATTGATCGAACCATTCTGGTTTGCCAGGAACATCACCAGTTTTGATAATTGGCACTTTGGTTACTGTCTTACCAATCTTAAATGGTTTAAAAATTTTACCAACGATTGGTATTGATGCAGCACCTGCTAAAAATTTTAAGAACGTTCTTCTGTTCATACCATCTTTCAAACCGATACGCGCAATACCACCTTTTGCCATATCTTCTGGTGGATCAAATTTTTTTCTAGTCAGACCTTGATAAGCCTCATCATATAATTTTATTCTTTCCTTTGTCGGCATGTCATCGTAGATCATCCCCATACGCTCTGCCAAATTCTCTGCAACAAGTTCCGCATCAACGTTTCTATCACCAGAGAATCCTGGTGATGCATCTTCAATTGCATCATCCAAAATCTTTCTCTGTCTCATCTTGGCGATATTCTTTTTGTTCTCCGCCTGAATCATGTTTTTTAATGTCTCTTCCGCAGATTGCACCGGTGCCGCGATATCATCGGGACCACCTCTGCTTCCTGGTGGTGGCACATCATCTACCGCCTCACCACCCATGATCTTAGATCCTTTTGGTATCTCTTTGCCTTTTAGATTAAATATTTTTGCTGACTCTGTGTTTTTAATTCCTGTTTCTGTAGTTTGTTTACTAGCAGCATCTATTTGATTTAAAATATTTTTTAATTGTTGTTCACTTTTAATGGCTCTTGGGTCGATACCATTACGCATCAATAGATCAGCCATAATGTTTTCTGCTAGTTCTACTTTTTGTGGATCTCTTAGTGTAATCATGATGCCGTCATCAGAACGACCGGCCATCTGTTTAGCAATAAAGTTTCTGATAATTTTGCTTATCATTAATAATAATTCCTTTTAGTTTTCTCGACTTTTTCGTCGACGTAATCTTCAGGGTGTTGTATTAACCCACCTTGTCTGAATCGCATGATGGCTTGTGTGGTTGAGTCCACTAAATCATCATGGTCGCCGTAGGGAAATGCTGCGCATTCTTCCATGACATCGTCTGCGAATTTCTGCTCCGGACACCATATCATACCAGATTCAAATAAAGGTGCAACAGAATTAACACGAGCGTGCTTGTCGTTTCCTTTTGATGGTGTAAAGTTCACTACAGGTATATCCATGTTCCTTAGTTCGTATGTTAGTGGTAAACCTGATGCTTTTGCCTCAATAATTACAGATTCAGGTTGCCAGTATTTATATTGATCTAATGCAAGTCTACGTAGTTCTGGAAACTCATATCTACCTTTGACTGCATCAAGAAGCATTAAATTAGCGGGTTCGTCCTCTGATGGATAGAATACTCCCCATGTCGTTATCGCACTGTAGTCTGCTGTTTCTTTTTTTAAAAAAGCTGTATCGTAAGATTGTATAACGTGATGTAGATCTGGTATCCAATCGTTTGGCCAGATTCTCCACCACTCACGTTTTAGTATTGCACCTTCTTCAGCGGTTGGGTTTTGCATCCACTGTGCATTCCATTTGCCCGTGGGCAGTGTTGCTTGTACCTTTTCTAATTCTTCTAACTTCCAATACTCAGGCCAAACAGGTTTAGCATCCTTTGATCCATGGTCCATGATTGCTGGAAACTCGACCACGTGCCATTGATCAGCTTTCGCTTCTTTTTGATTTTTAATTAACATACCTGTTAAATCTTTCTGACTCCATCTCGTCATGACGAGTACGATCTTACCACCTGGTTGTAAACGCTGACGTGGACCTGATGTATACCACTCGTACGCTGACTCTAATGCTGTAGGACTCAATGCATCTTGCTCTGAGTGCGGATCGTCAATGATTAATAAATCTGCACCACGTCCAGTGATCGCACCACCAACACCAGCTGCAAAGTATTCGCCACCTTGTGCCGTCTCCCAACGTCCTGCTGCTTTACTATCCTCTTGTAGAGTTGTTTTAAAAATTTTAGAATAATCTTCTCTGTCAATTAAGTTCTTTGCTTTACGACCAAATCTTATTGCGAGTTCTCCCGTGTGGGTAGCTTGAATAATCTTGAGCCTTGGCTCACGGCCCACCATCCATGCTGGTAGCAAGTAAGATGCAAATTCAGATTTCGTATGCCTAGGAGGCATATTAATGATCAATCGATTTATTTCACCTGTAGCAAGTTTATTAAATTTTTCAGCAATGTGCCTGTGATGAGACCCCTCTATAAATTCTGGCCACACACATTTTACAAAAGACAAAAAATCATTTTTAGCTTTGTTCTGTATCTTTTTTTCTGCATGCATGACCTGCAATCTTAAAAATTGTTTACGAACGTCTGCAGGTAGTTTACTTATATCTACTGTATCTAAATTCATTTAAAATTTTTTAAAAAATTTTTTGCATCATGTTTACGATGTTGAAAATGTTTTTACCAGGTAAAACTGTCTAAATCAAGCAATACAACCTAGAGTAGTGGGACCCCTTTGTACAAAAAAGGGGGGTGGGGGTCTTATCTATATTTAATGTTTGGATTTAGTTCGGGACCCCTGGCGCGCGTTAGCGCGCCAGGGAAGAAAGGTTATGCCCAATTTTTTAGAGCATGTTTCTTGATGTAGAGCGCAGGCCCTACAACGAAGTCTTTACGTCCTGTAATGTAATTGTCATTATCGAACGTCATACGCCAAAGCATAGTTGCCTCGGGGTTTAAAGGTAAACCCATAAGTTTACCCTCTTCGTTTACTATTAATAAGTCTCCGTTAGGAAACGTTATACACTCAACCATACCACCTACAAAGTCCTGCGCCTCTTTAAGTGTCGGAGTATTCTTTTCGTCGTCAATGATTTTAAATTCACTGACTTCTGTATTTGCTTTTACTTGTTCTGTCATATTATACCTTTCTGTTAATAGGATAATCCTATCAACTTTGCCTACTTTCGTCAACCTTTATATTCCAATTAACCCACCCATATTCACTACGTTCTTTTGTAGGGTTTTCGATCGGTGTTTCAAGGCACTCGGTCCTCGGTGCAATGGCTATGATTTGTTGAATATAATCATTAGCAAAATTGTCATAACAATTTTGGCTACAGAAAAAACTATACCAACCTCTATTGCCTGGGTATGTTTTAACTTTACGAGTTCTTAAAACCTTTGAGCCTTTGACACCTCGCACCCTGTCAACTGTATGTTTCTTATGGCAACTCGGACCATGGCACCAATTAAAGTCGCTCATAGTACCATACCTATTTTCATTAATACAAAAAATATTAAAACAAATGCAATATTAAAAAATGCTACTTGCCAACTCATTAATGCCTCACTTTCCATGTTGTAGTCGCAGTTCTATATCCATGTGCGTCTAAATCATAATAAACATAATAAGGTGTTCCATTTTTAGCAACACCATATCTTGACTTGTCATCATGTTTGCCTTTTCTTGTGATGTGTTTTTTGTGCTTACTAGCCCAATAAGTTATGTAGAATGTTTTGTCCATTTTCTTTTTCCTTTCTAATTAATTTACCCTATCCTATATTAAATAGGATAGGGTGTCAATAGTTAATGTGTAACTAATTGTTCTTTTGCTAATGCTCTCGCAATCGCTATTTTTTCCTCTCTAGTTTGTTCAACCTCATCTGTTAAAAGATCAGCTAAATTACTCGGACTATAAATTGATAAAGCCATACTAGAATGTGCGTCTAATATACTTTCATTTAAAACCACTCCAAGTTTATCAGCTAGTTCTTTTGCTTGATCAAAGTATCTGTAAGATTTCAAACCAAGTTTTAGTTTCTGCATTTTTTTATCAACATGAGCAAACATCTGTTCATGGGTTTTAACAACATTTTCTTCTGCGTTTTTAAAACTTTGAAACCATTTAAAAGTTTCTTGATCTGCAACAAACTTACGAGAATGACAATAAGAAGTTCCAATAACCCAAAGTTTGAAATCATTTTCCCACTCATCTTTTGGGTACATGACATTACCACTTACATCATTACGACTACCAAAACCTAAAAATTTATTTACTGCACTTTCAGTATTGTAATAAGTAGGATTTCTTTTGTCGTAGTTGTCAGCTAATCTAACATTGAAATCTGCGTCAATGTTTTTAGCTTTCATCTCATCACGATAGTAAGAAGTTAAGAAGTCTTTATCCATATCGCCAAACTTGATATGAACATCATCATGTTCTTCTCTTTTATTACCATTATAATCTTCTACAATCTTTGGCACTTCATTAGTGACATAGAAACAATTATCATGGTAAAGATCGCCACCACTACTGCCATACTTTGAGATCATGCCTCTAATTGTATCAACATCTTCTTGTGGTTGATGTTTTCTAATTAAAACATCAATTTTAGTTTTTGCAAGTGAACTCATAT
>VTLG01015495.1_pt1 | contig 10896 bp, 17 predicted proteins | sample 4694571 | NCBI WGS metagenome assembly VTLG01 (sample SAMN12604809, study PRJNA352737) | marine metagenome | biome: ENVO:00000447; feature: ENVO:00000209|ENVO:00000569|ENVO:01000036; material: ENVO:00002151; isolation source: viral sequences binned using virsorter ... | reverse complement strand
ACAAACATGGCTACAGATTGCCAAGTATCGCCCAAAATTGCCCTTTGCCGGGGATATTGACTTAAAATTGATATTCTATATGCCAAGACCAAAACATCATTATAGAACAGGCAAATACTCCCATTTACTGAAGGAGAAATGTAAAGATATTGTTTACCATAGCTATACCCCGGACCTTGATAACTTGGTGAAATTCATAGCCGATACGATACAGGGAAAGCATGGAATGATTTGTGATGATAGTCAAATTTGTGTATTACAAGCAGAGAAGAAATATGGAGAACCTCGAACAGAAATAACGATAGAAGAAATCCCCTAAAACATTTATTGCACTTATACAAGTAAAATAATATAAATTAACTCCCAAAATTATGGGCGTTAAATCTAAAAAACCTACCAAACATAAAAAGCCCACTGATAAACAGTGGAACAACAGTGGCGTTGAAAACCTAACCCCGTGGAAAAAGGGACAATCAGGAAATCCAAATGGCAGACCAAGGCACGACAGGTGTATTACAGACCTATTAAAGCTAAAGGGAGAAGAAGTTGAAAAGGATGGAAATACAAAGCTCCAAGCAGTCATAGATAAATTATATGCGAAGGCACAAGAAGGAGATTTGAAAGCTATTGATATGATCTTTGACAGGCAGGAAGGAAAACCAGCACAAAAATTAGAAGTAGAAGATACAACGCTACCCACAGGGTTTGATATTGAAATCATCAAGAACTAAAATAAGACTATTTCAACACCAAGCCGATTATGTAAAATCAGAGGCTAAATACCCTTTCTTATTGGGTGGCTATGGAAGCGGAAAAACTGTGGGCTTCTGTGCGTTTGCAATAAGCCAGTGTTCTAAAAATCCCGGAAAACAAATACTTCTTGCAGAGCCAACATATCCTATGATAAGGGATGTATTACAGCCCACTTTTGAGAGCATAGTAAGGCAGCTTGGGTTTAGCTATGAGTATATGGCTACAGAAATGAAATACAGAGTTAGATGGGAGGGCGGTTGGTGTGATGTTCTTATGCGGTCAGCAGAGAACTATCAACGCTGGGCAGGTCTTAATCTGGCTGCTGCCGGGATAGATGAGGCAGATCAGCTACGAGATGATAGGGCGTGGAAGATGTTACTGTCCAGATTGCGTGATGGCAACACGCTTACAGCCTTTGGTAGTGGTACGCCGGAGGGTTTTAAGTTTGTTTATAAGTATTGGCATGATGATCCCGGTCCCGGATATGAGCTAATAAGGGGCAGAACAACAGACAATATCATGCTGCCAGAGGAGTTTATAGATAGCCTTAAGCAGAATTATGATGAAACATTACTGAGAGCTTACTTGAATGGAGAGTTTGTAAACTTACAATCAGGTGCAACTTACTATAACTTTGATAGGAGCAATAATGTCCAAAAAAACACCTATAATTCTAAACTACCCATTAGACTGTCCTGCGACCACAATGTTTCCCCCACAACTGGTTCGATTTTCCAAACCTACAATGACAGTCCCTATATCAGAGTTTTCGACGAAATTGAATTACACCACAGCGGAGGATCAGAAATAATAACCGAACGACTGGCACAGGAGGTTAAAGCACGTTATCCTAATAATAAATATATAGCATATCCAGACCCATCAGGCAGGGCAAGGAAAACATCGAGCCTACATACGGATCATCAGATACTTATGAGGGCAGGATTTCAGCTAAAAGTAAAACCAGTAGCACCAAGAATAGCTGATTCAGTTAATGCGGTTAATAAGATATGTGAGGGCAATTTAATAATAGACCCATCCTGTAAGGGGTTAATTACAGATTTGGAGCAGACTGCCAATAAACCGGGAACAAGGGAAATTGACAAAAGCGACAAAGAACGTAGCCATTTTTCTGATGGAATTCGTTACGCCATCGACTTTGAGTATCCAATTACTAAACCTTTAATGGGGAGCATACCGAGATGATACCAACAACAGGGCAATTAGCAGTCGAGCAATCTAAAATGGATTGGCAACAACAAGAGAAAACAAGTTGGATGAAAACAAGGGAGAAGGCTTATAATTATTATAAAGGCAGATCAGAAGCATATACAAAGGAATTTTTCTCTGAGAATTTAAGAAAGCAGATAAGTTGTCCTAATGTAAATATAACAAAGCGTATCATTGATCGTATTAGTCTGGTATATATGAAACCACCAATCAGGGCGTATTCCAATGAAACAACCCCGGAGTATTTCAAGATGAAAGACCTGAAGATGCAAAGAGCTGAGAAGCTATGTAACTTGTTGGAAGTTGTACTTATAAAACCCACATATAGAACAGATAAGATTGAATATGATATTATAAGAGATTGGGAGCCTTTATTCCTTGATGGTGATCCGCTTAACCCCTCTGCTATAACATATCCCTTACAAGCAAGATCATCGGTTACAGATTTGACAGCAGAACAATGGGCATATTGGGATATGGAACATCATTTTGTCTATGAGAAGGGGACAGGAAAAAAGATAATTACAGAAGATAACCCGGAGATGGCTAACCCATATCAGATGCTGCCATTTGTTGAATGTTTTAGAGATGGTAAACCGGAGGCATCATACTTTGATACAGATGCTTCACCAGACCTTGTAGCAACCAATGAAACTATCAATTTAGCAGAGTTTAATAAGTCTGCCAATATAATGTTCCAATCATTCGGATTTGGCTATATAACAGGCAGTAATATAGAGAAAGAGAAGTTGGAGATTGGACCCGATAAGTGGTCATTCCTTGGACATGACGGATCACTTAATATGGTATCACCACCTAATAGCGTACCAGCACTTACAGAATCGGTTGAAAGTTCTTATAAGATGTTGGCACAGAACTATCATCTATCTATTTCATTTGTCGATGGCACGAGTGCAGAAAGCGGTGTTGCCCTCAGATTAAGGAATCAGGAATTAATGGACAGTCGTCGCTCAGATGTAGAGAGATGGCGACAGATAGAAAACAAGCTATTTGAAATAGAGGAAAGAATTGTAGCGGTAGAACTTGGTAGAGATGCAGGGTTCTTGCTTGGTGTGGACTTTGAAGAATCAACCGAGGTATTATCAGAAGATGAGCAAAGACTTAAATGGGACTGGGAATTAGATAAAGGACTTATTGATCTTGCAGATATACTAATGCAACAAGACCCCGACAAATACCCGGATAGACAGGATGCTCTCGATTATTTAGCCGAACGATCAGGTGTGGAGGAGGAGGTAGCAGAAACCACTTCTCCACTACTGGCGGCATTAACTACGCCCGTATAAATGGCAGATATATCCTCAGAACTCGATAGAATTGCAGAGATAATAGCCGAGAAATCTAATAAGGCTGTAGAGGAAGTTGTCAGTTCCTTAATGGAGTTGGTTCGAGATAAAACAGGTGAAGAAGCATTGGAAATATTGTCTGGTATTAATCTAAAATATGCTATGGAATCAAAGATGGCAGGTGCATTTGCTCTATATGAACAAGGGATCGTTAGTATGCTTGAGAATATGTATTCAACAAGCACATTATCAGAAGCATCATTAAGGGCGTTGATGGATAATAGTAAAAGACTTTTATCTACTGAATTTATTGATAAAATGGCTGATAATATATTACAAGGAACAGTAAGGGGTATATCGGCAAAGCTAACACCAACAGAAGTAATGAATTCAATAGGAGAATTAACTGGAACGCTTGAAACACAGGTCGTAACCGCCTTTGGTCAATATAGTAACGCAGTTGCTTCTTTATTGTCTGAGAATCTACCTGATAATACTAAATTTATTTATATTGGTGCTTATGATTCCAAGACAAGAGATAGGTGTGTAGAAAAGATAGGATTTAGTCCTGCTACAAGAGAATCCATTATTGGTAGGTTCGGTGATTTCAACAATGAGATATGGAATTGTCGGCACAGGTGGGAACAGATAAGCAGTAGCCCAAAGGATCAGGGATTTCAAGAGGAGAAATTCGTAAGTGCTTGATAAAGGATTTTTCAGCATACTTGTCAGGGAACTGCCTATGCGATATAGGAAATATATATTTAATCCCAAGAGTGGTAAGGGAGCAAAGAATGTATTTGGTAAATCATATCCGCCTTATTCAACTCATCCATCTAAATGGGCATCAATGGGGATGAAAAAATCTGCAAGGGGATTAATTCCCGAAGGAGGAATATCTTATGCAGATGCAAAGAAAACAGGACAGATGAGATTACAAGTAGAAAGTTATGCAAGAAGCAGATCACCAGTTTTGTCAGGTGCCTTACTTAATGATTTTATTGCAGCACAGGGATTAGTTAGCAATGGTATGGGATTTGGTAATATATCAGAAATGGGGAAGGTTAAATCTCTTGAAAGACAGGGCAGGGCGATAGCAACTGAAAGTCAGCCCCTACCTAAACCTGTTGGAAAATGGATAATGGCAGAGGCTGATAAGTATGCGAAAAAAGAATGGGCTAAAATAAAAGGCGGAACATTCAATATTTAATTATTAGATTTAAAGTATAACATTAACTCACAAAAGAGGAATTAAATGGAAACTGAAACAAGTAACACTCCAACTGCTGAAACAAACAGCGTATCAAATCCCAGCACTAAAGCTGGTGAAACAAAAGAAACCCCCCTACATGAAAACCCCCGGTTCAAAGAAGTAATTGGACAGCGAAATGAAGTTCGGGACCAACTTGCCGATGCAAATAAGCAACTTGACAAATACCAAGCCGATGAAAAGGCAAAAGAAGAAAAACTCCTACAGGAAAAGGGAGAGTTTCAGACTATATTGGATAGGAAAGATGCTGAATTGGAGAAGGCAATTAAGAAGGGTGCAATGTGGGATGATTATGAAACTGCTCGTCGCAAGACGCTAACTGAAGGTCTGCCAGAAGCAAAGCAGAAATTTGCGGTTTCAATGCCCTTACAGGATTTAGAGGAGTTTTCAAGCCTTGAATCCATTAGTGCAAATGCTGGTAAGACCGATTCATCCAGAGCAGGAACAACTGCAAAAGGTGAAATGGGTGGGTATGATTCATGGCAAGAATTTGCTATGAAAGACCCCGTTGGTGCAGAAAAAGCCATCGAATCGGTAACAACGAATTTTATAAAATAATCACAACCCTACTTGAAGATGGTTTTGCCATAGTTGAAAGAGGGTTTAATATGAGGTAGGCATGGCTAATACAGATACAGGTGTTGCTCAAGGTGGATTAGGAATAACCATAGCAGCAGCAATCGTTCAATTTAATAAGGCAGCAGTAACTCCACAGACCATATCAATGGCACCTGCATTAAGTGGGTCACATTCTGTAACTTTTCCTTTATATACAAAGTTGGCAGTTAGTGCTGTTACAAATGAAGCAGCAGACGATGAAGATACAGAAGTAACAGCAACAAGCATTACGACTAATCCCAAGAATATCGAGATATTAAGAAACCATATCAATGCAAGGGTTACTGATCTCGCAGTTCATGGTAACACAGATGCTTTAATGGTAAATGCTGGTCAAGTTCTTGGCAATGCAGTTGCAGCAGAATTTGATAATAATATCTGTGCAAGATATGATGCTTTTGCAACATCAAAGGGTACAAGTTCAGATGGCTTGAAATTCCTTGATATTATGGATGCTGTCGCATCTCTTGAAGCAAATGATGCTCCAAGACCATTTTCAGCAGTATTGCATCCATTACAAATGTATGGAACTTATGGCTTGTCCAATGAGTTTGGATCAACTGCTGTGCAGGGTAGTAATGCAGCTTTTCATGGTATGGGTGGAACAAAAGTAGAAGATCAATTTATGAACGCTGGATTTGTTACATCTCTTGCAGGTATAAACTTCTATACATCACCACAAGTTGCTGATGGCTCTGATGCTACGGAAAAGAAGGGTGGCATATATGCTAAAACAGCACTTGGTTGTGGGTATATGGATTTTGGTGGTGGAAACTTCATTGAAATCAGAACCGAGAGAAATGAACTTGGTGCTTCTACTAATATCGTATGTAATGGATATTGGGCAAGTGATGAGTTGGTTGATCTTCATGGTGTAGAGATATTCACAGAAATATCAGGATAGTTAATTATGGGGGTGGTGTTCTGCATCACCCCCCATTAACCATGTCAAACAAGAAAGATATAGGCAATCTAAATAATAAGGAATTTGGTGTTCATCTTGACCCAAAGGAAGATATGTGTCTAACAGAAGATAGTGATAAAGGACAACAGGCATATTACAAAGGCACAAAGATGAAATATTTAGATTACATTGGAGAAGTGGGAAGCAGAATTAAAAGGAATAAGAATGGCGTAGGTGCTGACAATGTTGGAATATTTTTTGGGTTTGGCAAGGGAACTTTGAAAAAACCTTATAAGGAGATTAATTGAAATGGCAAATAAAAAAGCCACTAAAAAAGAAACCAAAAAATCTACTGGAAAGTTTAAAATTACAAAGCCAAATGGTAATGTAATATTCAGAAATAATTTGGGTGATTATGTGAAAGTGTATGAATCAAAGGGTTGTAAAGTGGAGGAAGTGTAATGGTAATTTTTACACCAATAACTACACAGGCAGCTTTAGGCGTGAATACAGGGGCTGCATCAAATGTAGGATCAAGTGAATTTGTTAGATTATACAATTCAGCAGCAGCAGGTACAGAACATTTAGTGACACTTGAAGAATCAGGTGGAACAGATATAGGCACATTTTCAATTGAAGGATTGGATACAGTTATTATACGAAAAAGTGCAACGGACAAGATATTTGCTGCAGATGCAGCAGTATTAGCTTGTGGGGTTACTGTTATAGATACAGCACAGCCACGCAAATATAGAAATGCTATTGATTAATGCCCAAATTTGGCACTAAATCAAGGGAACGACTTGATACCTGCCATCCTGACTTACAAACATTATTTAATGCAGTAATTGAGGAAGTAGATTGTTCTGTTACCTGCGGGTATAGGAACAAAGAAGATCAGGACAAGGCAGTAGCTTCAGGCAACTCCAAAGCAGTATTCCCGGAAGGGAAACACAACTCCAACCCATCTACAGCAGTAGATGTTTATCCATACCCTATTGATTTCGATGACTTGCCCCGGTTCTACTGGTTTGCTGGATGGGTCCTTGCTAAAGGTGAAATATTAAGGAATGTAGGCGAGATAATTCATAAAATTAAATGGGGTGGTAATTGGAGAGGTCTTGATAATGGCAAAATTGATTTTTCATATAATATGAGGACAGATGTGTTAAATGATCTTCCTCATTTTGAACTGATCCCAGATGAATAATGGAATCATGGGTTGCGATTGCAGAACGATTTGGGTTACCTGTAGTAATGCTGTTGGGGATGAGTTATGGTATGATTCAGATTTTCAAATGGATGGCAAACGATCTGATGAAGCAAATCAACGAAAATCATTCAAGGATAGAGCAGATAATTATCAAACTCATAGACAATTCAAAGATGGAAAGAGCAGATACAAAATTATATTTCGAGAAGGTTGTTACTATGCTTGATTCTACTTTTACTATGATGGCAAAATTGTACAAAGACACAAAAAATGGCTACAAATAATGAAGAAAAACTTGCTCGAAGCTATCGGGGACAAATTGTATCAGATAACCTCAGTTTTCAGATCAACCTAAAGTGGCTGATTCAGCTAATAATAGCGGTAGGAATGATTGTCTATGGCTTCTGGAAGATAGAGGGCAGGATACAGGAATTAGAACGGAATATGGATATTGCGATAGAGGAAATAGAACTCCATGAAGCAGAACGGAAACTTGCAGAAGAATTACACATACAACAACTCGAAGCACAAATGCAAGAGCAAACAGTATGGATAGAAAAAGAATTAGGAATAAACCTCAACCCATTCAGTTGGGGAAAGCGAAAGAAATGAGTTATATTGAAAAATGTGAATTAGCAAAGGCGTGTGACAATTTACCACCAGTAAAGGAGAAATAAATGAGTTTCATCAATGATATGATTGTAAAAAATAAAGAAGCCATTGTCGATTCTATATTTGATGATGAACTTCAGAAGAAAGTAGTGAAGGCATTAAACGAAAATATGGACATACCCTTTATCAGCGAAAAGACAGAGCAGAAGATTCTGGATGCTCTTTATGATTCAATAGAAGATGTTGTCAAGGCTACGATTATAGATAAATTATGATTCCTCAGTTATTATTAAAGTTTATATTGCCTAAAGCTGTAGATCATATAGCTAAAATATTCAAACTGGATAAAGTATTGAGTTACGTTGAAAATGACAATGAGTTGGATGTTCAATGCAGGGATATAGAAAAGAAATGTACGGATATTGGCTTTAAGGTAACTGCTATGCAGACCATATTAAAGGATTTAGATGATAAGTCGCATCCACCTGCTATAGACTTGGAAGAATGGGAAGATGTTAAAGATACAATTAAAAAACTTAAAAACAAAAAGGCTTTTAAGAGTTTAAATGGCTAACGAAGTATTATTACAAGAAGGACAAGTTCCATTATCGAAAGACCTTCGCCCTCTTAAGGTAGGCGGTGAATCGAGTAGTCTGGAAATCTCACAATGGGGTTCTGGTGCTAAAATAAATGGTGATCTTTTAGTTACAGGGACGATGAGAGGAAAGACTGACATTCTATTAATAGATGATATTACTTGTGATGATATTGTTTGTGATACTTTAACGGTTGGTGCCGATATTACTTCCACAGGATTAACAATTACAAATTCTGGCGACTTTGAAGTTGATAGTAGTGAAGATATTTCATTATCAGCGGATGGAACAGATGGTTATATTAATTTCAAAAAAAGCGGTACTATTCTTGGTTATGTTTTAGGCTCTACATCTTCTACGTTTCATTTATTAAGCACCAGTAATTATCACATGAAATTAGAAACTCAGGGGAATGCGGATATGTTATTAGTTGCGTCAGATGATCTCACAATAACTGTCGCCGATGAATTTACAATAGATAAAGATGTTACAAGCACAGATGCGGGGACATATAAGGGTCTTACTATTGATGTTGATAAAACAGGAACATCTACAACAACTAATTCTATATATGGACTTGATATTGACATGGATAATACAACAGCAACTGATGGTATTAATTCAATGTTTGGCATCAGTGTTAACACCACATTATCTCATGCTGCTGATGCGGGTACAGTTTTTAATCGTGGTATAGCAATAGATGTTAATGGTAATGCTTATGGAAATAGTGTTGGTGTAGGGTTATCAATAGATGTAGCCAATCATGACACTAATAATGGTATATTAATAACCTCGGCAGATGGTTATCACCTGAGATGCCAAGGAACCACTAATGATTATTTCACACTATCATGTGGTACCAATGGCTTAACTATATTGTCAACCACTGATACGGCAGCTACTGCTGCTCATATGTATTTGCAACCAGATGGCAATCTTAATTTAGAAGCGGCTGGTCATGTTGAGTTTGATGGATGTGCAGTAGGATTTGACCTTGAAACTCCTACTTATGATGCTACTGATACTGATGTATCTTTTATAACTGGAAATAAACAATTTGTAACTTTTGATGGTGGCAATATTACAGATTTGAACTTAATATTTCCTGAAACTTCAGGTAATTTTGTATTACTATTAAAGCAAGATGGAACCGGGAGTAGGACAGTAACAAATTATAAGGCTTGGGATTTGGCAAATGATGATGCTGCTGATGGTAGTGCTACTGTAAAATTTGCTGGTGGTGACAATCCAGATTTAACTGATGATGCAAACCATGTAGATATTATTTCAATCTTTTGGGATGCAGATAATCAAATAGCTTATGGTGTGGCAAGTTTGGACTTTCAATTCTAATATGGAAATACAAGAATGGATAGATGGAGTGTTTGAAGAAACTGAAACAGATTATACAATAGCAGGTATGAATATATTATACAAAGAAGAAACTGAATATTTAAAGAAAGGTGTTGAGCTTTTATGTGATAAACTCCATCCAAATTCAGTATTAGAGTTTGGATTTGGAAAGGGATGGACTGCCTCAGAGTTTCAAGATCAAGGTGTAAAGCGTCATGTTATACTTGAACCTAATAAAGAGAATTATCAGATGGCATTAGATTGGAAAAGTAGCTACGATACAGATATAGAGATACTAAATATCTTTAGTTGGGAATTTGAAACTGATGAAAAGTTTGATTTGATATATGATGATAGATTTTATCTTAAAAACGAAGAACATTATGAACACATGGATAAGATATTGCCACTAAAACAATGGTATGCAAGTAATGCCCTTCCAAGTAATGATAAACAGTTGGATGATTATCCGATCTTCTTTCAAGTAGATGGTATTAATTATGTTCAATCTTTGTCTAAATATGGAGAATATAAAAAATGGCAACCATGATATTATTGCCTGATGATACTGGATTATCTTCATCAGATTGGATAGCTGTTGGGGAAGGTACACGCCATGAATGCCTTGATGATGATAATGATGGTACTTCTTATGTAAAGTGTAATGATGATGGTGCTGGGATGATAATAGAGTTTGCGAATCCATCTGTTGCAGAAGCTGATATAGATTTTAGTGTCGCTCCTTCTGTTCGTTTTTTAAGTAGTGGTAAGTCTGTTCATAGATCAGACCCAAGTCGTGTTAATATATCCTTTTTAGAACCAACTGCTGGGTTTTCAGAAATTGTGTCTTATGATGCTCACCGAACTAATTATGAAACAATAAATGGGACTTCAAGAACAACATATGATGGAACTCATCCTTGGGCATATTCTAACTTGGAAGATATAGAGATGCTATGTACTAAAAGTGCCCCTATTGAGGTATATTTGTCATATTTAGCAATGGAAGTAACATATACAGAAGCAGTATCAGCGGA
>VTLG01013801.1_pt1 | contig 10896 bp, 21 predicted proteins | sample 4694571 | NCBI WGS metagenome assembly VTLG01 (sample SAMN12604809, study PRJNA352737) | marine metagenome | biome: ENVO:00000447; feature: ENVO:00000209|ENVO:00000569|ENVO:01000036; material: ENVO:00002151; isolation source: viral sequences binned using virsorter ... | reverse complement strand
TTGACCTTGTAGATTTTAAATTGGAGTTTGGATACGATGCTCACGGCGATTTATTCCTGGCTGATGAACTATCACCTGACAACATGCGACTCTGGAAAAAGAATACGAAAGAGAGATTTGATAAAGACCTATTTCGTAAAGATGAAGGAGACATTGTTAAAGCCTACAAATACATATTAAGTAACCTCAGACAGTTTGCATAGATGCCAGTTTACAGAGACTATGAGATTAGAATTAATCTCAATGAATTAATAGAGAAAAGGATACCTGCCTGTGATCTATTACACCCCGACCATTGTTTTACTGAGTCACAGATTGCTGACATAGCACATGACATTAACATGGACTTGGATTTACATCCAATCTTTCATCAAATCGATGACCACATCATGCGTTACGTTAAAGCAGCAGGTATAGACAATGATGACCACTGGGTAGAACCACATCTACCTGACCTATAAACTATACATATTAAGGTTGCAATTATTACCTATGGCATATTCAGTTACACTCGTAGACACAGAAGGAAATGAAACTACCTTTGACTGTGAAGCAGACGAGCTCATCCTAGACAAAGCAGAAGAGGAAGGTGTGGATGCACCATATTCTTGTCGTGCTGGTGCGTGTAGTACCTGTGCTGGTAAGATTGTATCTGGCACTGTCAATCAGGAGGAGCAATCCTTTTTGGATGATGAGCAGATGGAAAATGGCTTTGTGTTAACTTGTGTCGCATATCCGACAAGTGATGTTAAAATAGAGTTAGGTAAAGAGGAGGACATTTTCTAATGAGAGAAACATTAATCAAAGCACTACTGGCACATGCTCAAGGAGACATTGCAAAACACAGAGCAAACGTAGAAGTTTATCTTACTTCACCAGTCGGCATTGGTGAGCACTCTAATGTAGTGGAAGCAATCGAAGAAGAATTAAATATGATTGCTAAGTATCAAGATCAAATTGATGTAATCAACAAGTATTTCAAATGAGAATAGGCAAAGACCTTGACCTTTTTGATGGTCCTCTGGAGGATGAGTATCAATATGATACTTATACATCACAACAACCATTACCAGATGGAGACCTAACAGAAGATGGCATGGTTGATATGATGGAGTCATTAGGATGGGATGTTGCTAAGGATAACATCCTTGTAGTGCCTGATGGTGACAGTAAGATTGTCATTCGTAATCTAAATAGAGAACAAGATTAAATAAGGAATGGGTCTCTACTACCAACCCGAAGGATACTTTGGTCCTGTTTGTGATGTCCCAATGACAGCACAGGACACTTATGTCCCACCAACTGTCGAAGCACCTCCTCCACCAGAGGATTGCATCGTGCCATATTTTTGTGATCATGACGACTTTGATGATGGATCTGCAGACCCACCCAGATATTTTTGTAAGAAAGATGAGAATGGTGATTACTATGGATGTTATGTTTTAGGACCAACAACTCCAACAACTCTTGGTGATCCATATACAATACCACCAGAAGGTGATTGGCCAATAGAATCTCCACAAGGACATGATTTACCAGGACTATTCTTTGTCCCACCTGTAACTCCTGCTGGATGTTATCCATTTGATTCGGATGTAAACATTAGACCCATCACAATCACTAAGGCAGATGGTTCAACGGTAACAAAGTATGCTAGAAATAGATCAAACCCTGTAACATATAACGCAACGTCAACTAATTTTTGGTCGGAGAAAGCAAATCAATTTGCAGTATGGGTTAACCCTATGGTCTGCACACTACCATGTTTACAGCAGACAGTAACTTATGAGATTAAAATACCTGCTACTGATACCTATGTTGTTGAGTTTGGATGTGATGATAATGGTAAGGTATTCATAGGAGACGATCCAAATGTCACACCTCTTATTACTAAGGCAGGTGGTATGTTTAAAGGTGGTGCTTTAACTGCACCAGCAACAGCAACTCATAATTTTACAGAAGGAGTTAATAAGGTAACTGTACAAGTAACGAATGGTAATGCTACTGAGGTAGTGCAGTGGCAACATGCTAGAGCACAGACACAAACAATAGTAGTAAGGAAGAGTACAGTTCCTGGAGCAAATAATATTACTACAGTTAATACTTTAGGAAGAGGAGAGCAGGAGTCAGATGCTGATGTTAGAGGATGGTATTTCTCTCATCTAGCATCGATGGTTGCTAAGGAATATTTCTCTGGTAGATTTGGACGCACAGGTAGTTTCCCAAACAGAGGGAGACCACCTGATATTGGTATGAATACATGGATTAATCATTACCTAGGTCAAGCAGGTACAACTGTTAATGATAATCCATTGCTTGCTACTCAATGGGCTAACACTAAGTTAGCAATCACAGCAGGTTATGCTGCTGAAGCATTGGAAGGTGACATTGTTGCATGGTATAGAAGTTCATGTAGTGTTACTGAAACACTTAGAGGATTGCCTTGGTCACCTGAGAATGAATGGGCACAAGATTGGGATACTAATCCTGGTGGATGGTATATGCAAATTCATAGAGGTGCTATCTCTGGGGTTGGGTTACCTAACCTAACACCATTTAGTGATAGAGACTATGGTTTCAATGCAACTCACATTAATTCTAGTGGTAACTGGGATGGGACTAAGATATCTGTACCTGGATACGATGGTGATAAATGGTTTGCTAATACTAATACCACTACACATACTGCTTCAGGTTTTACTATTAATGTAACTCCTATTGTAAATGGTACTCAAGAAGATGGGTCAGTTATGTATGACTCTGAGTGGTGGATCTCAGCATGTCCTCATCCTAGTACACTGATAGTCGGACAAGAATATAATATTTCATTTAATGCTGGTGGCACAGATAATGTTACTGTTAAGATTGTTATTGGACCAGGTACTGAGATTGGTAACCTAGGATGGACTACCTCTGGACCTCATAGTTTCTGGGGAAGTTTCCTAAACACGTATGGAGTTTGGCCATCTAGGACTGAGACTTATTCAGGACAGACAAAGACATTAGATTATTATGTTACGATACCTGAGACAGGTAACTATAGTTTACAGTATGCTGCTGATAACACAATGAGTATTACATTTGATGGGACAGCATTAACCTTATCACCTACACCAGACGCAGTAAATGATTACACTATTACTTTTGCAGCAACTAAAGGTAGACGCAAGTTAACTATGGCAGTGGGTAACCTAAACGTAGGTCCACCTAATACAGATACATGGTCATACAATCCTGCTGGTGGTGCATGGAAGTTGACAAGGGCAGGATCATCTGGTACAGTAGCAGGTACCTTTGCTGCTAATGGTAACTTTGTTACTACAGGCACAGGTACAGCACAAGTTACCTTTGGATTCAGTTGGAATGATTCTCAGACAAGTTATGGTACTGCACTTGGTACCTATGCTATCCCTGAGTTAGGCATTTCATTTACCCAAGGCACTACACAGACAGGATCACTTGCTAACCAAACTGCTATAGTTGAAGGTGGTAAAACATATACCTGTCAGATAGTTGGTGGTAACTCAGCAGGGTTTGGTATCACAAACAGTAATCAAAACATCTGTTTCTATGATGGTCACAATACTGATTGTAATGCTACACTCACTAGCAGTGTAAGTAATACTGAAACTGTTATACATCACTCTGGTATGATGGATGTAGAAATTAGTGACAGTATGATATGGCACACTCGTATGGCATCTGGCTATGAATACTATGAGCAAACTACCTAAGATAAAATATGAAGACCTCCCTGATGAGATTAAGGAGGCAGTAGAAGAATGTGATATCGAATGGGAATCTATTGTTGATCAAGATTACTTCGTAGGATTTCCTATTGGTCCAGATGAAGCAAAGGATATGAAGGTGAAGAGTGCCAAGAGGATGGTTGCTTATAGACTCTGGGGTGAGGAAATGAATACATTATACAAGAAATTAGAGAAAGGTACCTTGTCACAACAGGAGGCAGAAGCTAAGATGCAAGAAGCAACTTGCCGTAGAGACCGAATAGTTGACAAATAGTTAAGATTATGTTATTATAAATACTTCTTAACATAACAACACAGGCCCGAAACAATCGTACCCTGCGTCGATGTTAAAAAGATTCCCATGTCGGGGAGTCTATCATCCGCAGGATTTTTTTTTCTATACATTCTTGCGAGACACTTCAAATACAATCATGTCTATTAAATCTTCAATCGCAGCCCTAGCAGCTGCTCCTCTACTATTCTCTGGTGCTGCCTTTGCAGGTCCTTACGTGAATGTAGAAGCTAACGCATCATATCCAGATGGAGACTATTCTTCTGCTACTACTGATCTTCACATCGGTTTTGAAGGTGGCGAAGGACAAGTAGGATACTACGTCCAAGGTGGTCCAGCATTTGTTCACACAGATTCTGATGACAGCACTGAGACAGAACTATCTGGTAAGGCTGGAATCAGCTACGCTGCTACAGATACTCTTGCTTTCTACGGCGAGCTTTCTGGAATCTCTAACGAGGACAGCAGTGGCGACGACATCATCGACTTCGGTGGTAAGTTAGGTGCTAAGTTCACATTCTGATAAGCAGAATATATAATATACAATAAGGGTATCTTCGGATACCCTTTTTTATTCTAAGAAACTATTATGAATTTCGCAGTTTATACAAGGGATGGTTGTCCCTATTGCACCACAATCAAACAGGTTTTAGATGGTAAAGGTTACAAATATGTTGAGTATAAATTGGGTCAACACTTTGAAAGAGAAGCATTCTATCAAGAGTTTGGAGAAGGATCAACCTTTCCTCAAGTGAAGTTAGGTGCTGATAATCTTGGAGGTTGTCAGGAAACAGTAAAGTATCTTAAAGAAAACGGACATCTTTAAACCCTCTAAATAGTTCCGCCTTTCGGGAGATAACTATGGAAATCGCACTCGTTGTCCTGGTTGTCATAGGGGCATTCATCTTGGGACTTGTTACATCATGGTTAGCAAAGGGATACGTTGAAGATTACATCGAAAACGCTGCCTATGCTAAGTCTATTGTCCACCCAGAGATGCTTGACGAGGATGGTATGATAGTAAGTGATGATTTATTATACATCAGAAACGAAATCGTACCTGATGAAGATGACGAAGATTAATTATGGAGTTACATAATGGCTACAACAAATAGTTCAGCAAGACTACTAATCTCTGAGATTTTGAGAAAGGTATCTAATGCCAAGACCAAAAAAGAGAAGGTTGCAATCTTGAGGGATAATAACAGCACTGCTCTACGTCAGTTATTGATAATTAACTTTGACGACAGTGTTGTTTCTATGTTACCTGAAGGTGATGTTCCTTACACACCTAATGATGCACCCCCAGGTACAGACCACACTCGATTAGAGCATGAGTTTAAAGGACTCTATAGATTCTTTAAAGGTGGAGCAGACAAACTCCCTAACATGAAGAGAGAATCTATGTTTGTGCAATTACTTGAAGGTTTATCTGCTGAAGAAGCAGAACTTTTAGTCCTTGTGAAGGATGGGAAAATGAATACAAAGTATAAACGTATTACTAAGGCGGTTATCTCTGAAGCATTCCCCTCAATCACATGGGGTGGTCGCTCATGAAGATAATCAAAGCTAAATGTAAGCAAGAGGATACCGAAGATAAGACTCTTCCAACTCATGCATACGTCGTCGGGTATGTAGATGATGAATTCTGCCAAGACATTGTGATTGCACAGAAGCAAGCTGATGTCTTTGATTACTATTGGGATCTCTATAAAGAGAAACTACAGTATATTAAACAAGCAGCAGGAACAGTGAGCCCAAACCTATGGAACGATTCAACACCGAAGCCGCCGAAAAAGCCAAAAAAATAATAGTTAATCGAAAGAAGGAGAAGCAAGACAAGGAGGAGATGGAGGCTGCATCACAGTTTCTTAGATTCCTAGCAAACTTGACAATTTATCCCTTTGTAATTAAACTACTATGGAATTGGTTGATGCCAACTTTGTTTGGTTTACCACCTATCACATTTCTCCAGTCCCTAGGACTGTTAATTATGTCTCGCATTATTATTAAGTATGAGTAAAGTTAGTTTAGTCTCTGTTACTCCTGATGCAGAGAAGACCATTGGTTATATTGCTAGGGTATCTAACCCTAATAATCAGGACAACCCCAAGGTAGAGGGGCTATTAAAGTATTGTATTAAGCATGGACACTGGTCTATATTTGAGCAAGCACATATGACTCTGGAGATAGAAACAACTAGAGCAATTGCTGCACAGATACTTAGACACAGGTCATTTACTTTCCAAGAATTTTCGCAACGGTATCAGGATGTCTCGTACATTAGAGAGGACATACCTATACCTGAGTTGCGTAGTCAAGATGATAAAAACAGACAGAATAGTATTGATGATGTAGATCCTGCTGTGCAAGAAAGATTTAAGAGGGAGATAAGACAGCACTTTAATCAGAGTATTGATCTCTATAAGAGTATGCTTCATGCAGGTATTGCTAAGGAGTGTGCTAGATTTGTCTTACCACTCTCTACTCCTACTAAGATATACATGACTGGTAGTGTCCGTAGTTGGATTCATTATATAAATCTTAGGTCTGCTCATGGCACACAGTCTGAGCACATGGAGATTGCTGAAGCATGTAGAGATGTATTCAAGCAGCAGTTCCCTGCTACCTCAACCGCATTGGAGTTTTAGTATGCCTACATATCCTGTAATAAATAAGAGCACAGGGGAGAAAAAAGAACTCTCCATGTCCATGACTGACTACGACCAGTGGAAAAAGGACAACCCTGAATGGGATAAGGACTGGGCTGCTGGTGTAGGAGGTGTAACATATGGAAAACCTAAAGCTGATGATGGATTTAAAGAAGTCATGAGCAAAGTACAATCAGCACACCCACGTGCCAACCTATCAAGGTTTACTTAACTATGCCAAGAGCGAGAAAGAAATCTAATGGTAATGGTAATGGAGCACCACTTCAACCAATGTCTAAGAAGATGATGAAGCGTAAGAAACCAATTGATAAGTCATACATGACTGAGATCAAACCTCTTACGGATAATCAGAAGGAAGCCTTCAAAGCATATGAAGAAGGTAAGAATCTTTTATTGCATGGTGCAGCAGGGACAGGTAAAACATTCATCATGTTATACCTTGCTTTAAAAGAAGTACTTGACGATTCATCACCTTATGATAAAATATACATTGTAAGGTCTCTTGTTCCTACTAGAGAAATTGGTTTCCTTCCAGGAGATCATGAAGATAAGTCATACTTATATCAAATTCCATACAAAAATATGGTAAGATATATGTTTAGTATGCCAGACGACAATTCTTTTGAAATGCTCTACGATAATCTTAGGGCACAAGAAACAATTGACTTCTGGTCTACATCATTTATCAGAGGCACAACACTAGACAATGCTGTTGTTATAGTGGATGAGTTTAGCAACTTGAATTTTCATGAGTTAGATTCTATTGTAACTAGGATAGGTGAAGACAGTAAGATAATGTTTTGTGGTGATGTCACCCAGACAGACCTTACTAGAGAGAATGAGAAGTCTGGTATCTCAGATTTCATTACCATTCTCCAGTCAATGCAAGACTTTTCTTGTATTGAATTCGGTATTGATGACATCGTGAGATCAGGTCTCGTGAAGTCTTACCTAATTGCAAAATATAATGCAGGGTTTTAAATGAGTTTTAATTTTATTGATGTTCCACTTAAACCTGTGGATGTTGAACCAGTTAATGAGAATGGGATAAGGTTTTATCCTATACCAGGTGCTGATAAATACTATCCGAGTGTTACCTCAATCACATCGTTTAAGAACGCAGCATTCTTCGCAGGTTGGAGAAAGCAAATAGGTGAGGAAGAGGCTAATCGAATCACTGCTAGAGCAACACAACGAGGTACTGCATTCCACAGTATCACAGAGGACTATCTAACAGGTAAACTAGATCTCGACAGTTACTTGGCAAACAATCCATTATCTGTTAGAATGTTTCAGTCCGCTAAACCTACTCTTAATCGTATAAACAACATCAATTGTCTGGAGACCTTTTTATATTCACATTATCTTGGTCTCGCTGGTCGAGTAGACTGTATTGCTGAGTTTGATGGTGAGTTAGCAGTTATCGATTTTAAAACCTCAACAAAGATAAAGCAGGAGGATTACATCGAGCACTACTATGTGCAAGAGACAGCCTACGCTGCTATGTTTTTAGAACTTACTGGCATTGAGGTAAAGAAAATTGTCACACTTATCACGGTTGAAGATGGGTCTGTTCAAGTGTTTGAGAAGTACAATCTTGATGACTATCTACAATTACTTAAATCCTATATCAAAGAATTTGTTGGGAGAAGTAATGCCTAAACAAGAACCAAATCCAGAAGATAAATTTATGACCCCCTCTAAATTCTCGGTAGAGATAGAGAGGTTGGTTAAAACTTCCAATGGTTTAATTGGTTACATTGAAGCGGTAATTACTTTCTGTCAAGAGAATGAAATTGAAATGGAATCCGTGCCTAAACTCTTATCCAAACCTTTAAAGGAAAGACTAAGACATGAAGCTTCCCAAAAGAATTTCATAAAGAAAACAACGAAAGGGGTATTACCTATCTAAAATGAAGAGCACATTCTTTAAATCGCAGCAGGTTCAAGAGGATCTGCATACGATTTTTCAAACGTACCAAGATATTGCTAGTAAATCTTCAGCACTTCCTACTATGGATGCTGAAGAAAAGCAAGAGCATATAGCAGAGTGTAAGGCTCTTATAGACAGACAGAAAATATTTTATCATCGGTTAGCACTGGCATCAGCAGAGGATCCAGAGGCTGCTGACATGAAAAACAGAATTAATATGATGGTGAATGCCTTTGGTTACAAGAGTCTACCAGACTGTATGGATGCCATGATTGTGACACTAGATAATGCTGCACATCGTGAGGGTCTTGATGGTTGACACCATATAAATAGTATGCTACGATTAAACAGTAGCAACAATACACTCAATACGGAGAATCCAATTATGTCTTTCGCATCTTTGAAGAAAGCATCCCAAGCAGGGAATACTTTCGAGAAGTTAACACGAGAGATTGAGAAAATCAATCAACCTCAGCAAGTAGGTGCCGACGAGCGTCTATGGAAACCTGAGTTGGACAAGGCAGGTAATGGTTACGCAGTAATCAGATTCCTTCCATCACCAGACGGTGAGGACATGCCTTGGGCAAAGATTTGGTCTCATTCTTTTAAGGGACCAGGCGGTCAGTGGTACATCGAGAATTCACTGACAACACTAGGAAAAGATGACCCTGTAAGCGAACTCAATCGTGAGTTGTGGAACAGTGGTCGTGATGCTGACAAAGCAACAGCAAGGACACAGAAACGTAAGTTATCTTACTACTCAAACATCTATGTTGTGAGTGACCCTGTGCATCCAGAGAATGAAGGAAAGGTATTCCTTTACAAGTATGGCAAGAAAATTTTTGACAAACTTGTTGAAGCAATGCAACCTGCATTCGCAGACGAGACTCCACTAGACCCATTCAATCTATGGGAAGGTGCAGACTTTAAGTTAAAGATTAGAAAGGTCGATGGATATTGGAACTATGATAAGTCAGAGTTTGCATCACCTGCAACTCTAGGTGGATTTGATGACCAGACGTTAGAGGATATCTGGAAGAAGTCTTACTCACTCAGTGAGTTTGAAGCTGCTAAAAACTTCAAGACTTATGAGCAACTACAAGCAAGGTTAAACCTTGTGCTTGGCACTCGTCCTGCTCCTGTAGCAGTTGATGAAAGTCAGGAAGAAGTTGTTGCTAAACCAGAAGGATGGGGACAAGAGGTCTCCGAGTTTAGGGAGAAAGCAGTCGCTGCTGCTCCAGTTGCAGAAGAAAATTCACTATCTTACTTTCAATCCTTAGCAGAGGAAGACTAATGAAAGTGCTACCTTTATTACTATTACCATTCATCGGGGCTCCTGCTATTGCAGGAGACCTGAGTAACTATCGTGCCTATAGGGACTACGGTAATTTGAATCGTCGTGCCACCAATTATATGGATTGGAAAATGGCACAACACACTGACTCTCAAGCAGGTTACTCTCATCAGAGGACTTGTTTCAAGAGTGAGTATCGTGAGGAGTATATACCAGGCACAGAAAACAATCCAGGATATGTTAAGTCTTACAAGGATACTGTTGAAGTACCATGTGAGACCACACCTATCCCACAGCCACTACCAAGTGACCCACATCCTGATGTAGGATCACGCACCTATCGTAGGCACGTTACTGTCTATGAAGATGTAGATACTAATGACTGCTCCGATGGAACAGTTGCTGGTGCTCTACTAGGTGGTGGACTTGCTGGATTTGGATCAAGAGGTAAAGATAGATGGTGGGCAATCCCACTAGGTGCAGTCGGTGGTTCCATGGTAGGGTGTGCAATCGATGGCGGCTAGTATCTTTCTACTATCATCTGTGATATTGCTTGTCTTTGCCTTCAGACTTATGTCTCAAGGATGGCAAGCAGCATCCGAAATGAACGGAAAGGTTAGAGTAGAAGAAAAGAAAAGATATATAACACGAAGACCTCATCCTGAGATGGAAGATGTTAAGCAAGGGGATGAGTTACTCGTAGTAAATTTTACACCTGATGAGGAGTTTCAAAGGAGAGTTAAGGAGTCTGATGCTTACCTCTCCTCCTCATTAAAGGATAGGATATCAGAGTTGGAAGATGATGATGACGATGATGGAGATGTTCCTGCTTTAGTATGAAACATACATTCACATTTACTGACGAACAACTACTGTGTTTACAAGTGTGCTTACAAAATGCACCAACACCATATCATATCTCTAAGAAGAAGATAGTAGGTGACCTTGAGGATATG
>VTLG01012035.1_pt1 | contig 10896 bp, 15 predicted proteins | sample 4694571 | NCBI WGS metagenome assembly VTLG01 (sample SAMN12604809, study PRJNA352737) | marine metagenome | biome: ENVO:00000447; feature: ENVO:00000209|ENVO:00000569|ENVO:01000036; material: ENVO:00002151; isolation source: viral sequences binned using virsorter ... | reverse complement strand
CCGGTCTGTTTGGCCTACTGCAAATATAAGTTCTAATGGTGCACCTGAATCATCTGCATCTAGCATTCCTACGCTTTGGAGCATTGTTGCTACACCTTTTTCAGAACACGCTTTTGGTATTTCAGTCCAATTAAAAGCTACATCGTTATCACCATTATCATCTGCTGTCATTGTAGGCTGAATTTTTACAACTCTTCTTAAATTTCTGTTTACCATACTCATTACTTCTTCTCCTTTTTAACTTTAGGAGCTTTTTTTTCTTTTTTTGGTTTAGCAGGAATTGTGTATTCCATTGTATATCTTCCGTCTGCTTTTAATTTATTAAACCTAGCTTCACCTATCATGTATTCTTTCTCTGTGTCCATACCTGAAGGACTTTTATGCCCTCTGAACAATACTTTTATGTTTTTCAATTTTTCTCCAATCCTGTTTAAAACACAGGGTGATATCCGACATACCACCCTGTATTTATTGTGATCATATTAACTATAAGGAACTACCAAGCAGTTGTGCCTTCTTCTACTATACCCCAACATTTAGTTTGAGAAGCATCTTGAACAAGTTTTTGTCCACAGATGAAATCACCAACTAATTTATGTGCGATGTAATCAATATCATATTCAGATGATACTGTAGGTGCTTTACTGAAAGCATATGCCATTGCTGAATTATGAACTACGAATCCACCAAGAACATTTGCGTTATTTAATGTACCATCGTCTGAATCAACTGCGTCATTATGGTTTGTAGATGATATGTTATTAGATAATACTACATTCATACCCATAACAGATCCTACTAAACCATTAGCTACGTTTGACAATCCTGTTTTAGAAACGTGAATAAAATCATCTATTCTAAATAATGAAGCATACAAAGTTGGATTTAAAACTAAAGTGCATTCATTTAAAGGCACGTTGTTTTCCATAACTACTTTGCTAATGTGTGCTAATGTTAAAGCGTCAATAGTTTTAGCTACTGTGTTACCTGCAATATTAATACATTCAGTAGTTAATGCCATTTCAGCTTCCATTAATGTATCTAAAGATAAAGCAAGTTTGTAACCAATAGAATCTGCATACATTGAAAGCAGATCGCTGTTTGCTTGAACTTTACCCATGTCTTCAATCATAGCAGAACAGTATTTATGACTAGCTATTGAAAGACTAATTTTATCTTCAGTAGCGTTAGTATAATTAACTGCTGTATGAGTTGCTTTATCTGAAGCATTTGCTACGTCTGCTACAGAAGGAATATGTATAGTGTCACCTCCACCTGAAACTAAATATGAATAATCAGTTGCAAGGTTTCCTAATACTAGATTTTTTTTAAAAGATGCTCTCACTGCTTGAGCCCACACTTCAGGAATAAATACATCTAATTCCGTATCTGAAGCATAACTTGCTTGTGAAACACTTGAATATGCTGTTGTTGCCATTTGACAATCTCCGTTTAAATCTCTTTCAACTGCTCTTTCGAGCCTTCATTTTGAGACCAACCACTATGTGATTTTTAATTATTTCTTTTTTGTAAAATTACTTAAATAAGAAGTCCAATTTTTGTTTCTATCAGAACTATCCATAGACCAAATGTCTTTCTCACTTGGATTGAAAGTAGCTCCTCTAACTGCATTAGACTTGTCAGTAGTTGCGACATTTTTTGTATTTCTTGCTATGTGTTTCTCTAACTGCGTGTTAGTAAGGTTTGAATACATTTCTTTGTCTTCGTCACTTAACTTATTTAGTAATGATTCGCGTTTCTTCGCTTCACCTTCTTCTTTTTTAGCTTTATATTCAACAAGTTCTTTTAATTGAGCATTTTTTTCTGCTAAAATTGATTTAGCTTCTTCAAGATCGTTAGTATCTTTTATTCTTGCTTCTTCTTGTTTAGCTTCTAAAGATTCAAGTTTATCTTTAAGTGTTTTATTTTCACTTTGATATTTTTTGTTCAATTCATTGAATCTAGCGTAAGGAACACTATCAGGTGTATCGTTACCTGTGTCGGCAGTTTGATTAACGACATTCTCGTTGTCGGCAGGTTTAGTCTCGTTGTTCTGTTCAACGGCTGAAGTATTTGCGTCTTTTGTCATTTTGCTTTTCTCCACATTGTTTATTATAGTTTAAAAAAAATTAATTTCCTACATCTTTTATATATTCAGATGAAATTTTTTCAATATTATCAAAAAATGCTTCCATAGTTTTCACTCTCTCATCTAACCTATCGTATTGTTCTTTTGTAAATACAGGTGGGTGCGAATCTTTTTTAAGGATCGCAACGTCTTTAGATAATTCTTCAATATATTTTCCGTATTTATTTACGCTTTTATAAATTTGATTTAACTGTCTTACTAACCTATCTAATTGGTCATCTTTTCTTTTAAAAAACATTTAAAACCTCCAATTCATTCCTGTTGATATGTAGTATTCATTTTTATTATAAAAATTTGTTTTTGTTCCTTCTACAAATATTCCTATACGTTTGCCTATATCAGTTCCTAGCATTAAACCAACGTCATACTGTTTATCTTTCCCTTTGTATGCTTTGTCTGTCAATCCGTAACTATAAGGAAAATAATTAATCCAAACATGAGAATAAAACTTGCTTTGTGAAGTCCCTAATAGTATATCTAAACCTATTACTGCATACGCTTCGGCTTGCCATTCTTTTACTTTGTTTTCTTTATTGTATTGATTTATAATAGACGGCATATGATATTCATAAAACTCTGCATCAGAGTATGCCACTGCAACGCTGTCAGAGTTCTCCCAATAATAACTAGCTTCTTCGTAATACATTTCCCAATAACCTTCTTCAGTAATTGGGTCAGTTTCAATCCATATATAATAATTATCAATTTCATCATTTCCATTTAAGTCGTGTAAAGGCACTAAATAGTCTGTATAGCCATATTCATAAGCTAAATACCACCAAGGATCTTCATAGTCTTCGTAAGCAGGGTGTCCATAAACAGGGTGTCCTTTTAAAGTTACACCTGAAGTATAATTAAAAATCCAAAACTTCTTTCTATACCTTAAATCTAATTCAGCAAACTCCAAGTCTCTACTTTCTTTATTAGTGTATTTAGTTTTAATTACATATTTATCATTAGACCATTTCAGCCATACTTCTGCGTCTTTAAATTCATTTCCTCTGTTTCGTACTTGAGAATACTTAAATAGGTATTCCCACCCATTAACTGCACCTATAACAGCTTTGTCTGACAAAGATGATTCATTGCCCTTATAAAACCTGCTTCTCGATTGATAAGGAAATAAGGCTATCTTCCTTAATCCTATAGTATAATTATAATCGTCTTGTAGCATTTGCGATCCGTTTATAGAGGGTGTCCCCATTGAGCCACTGACATAAATAGTCGAATAATCAAAGAAGCCACCAAAGACCAAACTGCAAGTCGTAACCACATACGCAATATAATTTTTATATCTTCCATTCTTCATTACTAAAACCTTCCTTTAGAACTTTTTTCTACTTTAGTTAATCTTTTTTCAAACTTATCTAGCTTATCAGCTAAATCGTCTAACTTGTTTTTACAATCATCTATCCCTGATAAATCTATTTCAGGTATATCAATCTTTTTATTTTTTAATTTATTTAATTCAGTTTTAATATAAGTTAAATCAGTAGCTAATGGAGATAGTGTTGTGTTTAATGCTTTTAAGTCCTTAAAAGTTTCATCATACTCATCTAATTTATAAGATATAATCTTTAAGTCACCCATAGACTTAATATTATTTATCTCTTTAGTATTATCTTCTACTGCTCCTGTTAATGTAAAGTATACACCAACTCCTGAAACTACTACAAACATAATAGTAACTAAAAATTTTAAATCCATCTGAAATGCTGTGTTTTCGCCTATTTTGTGAGCCATTGTTTCTTCCTTTTCTATTGTTTTACTCATCTGTTGATCGTTTAATGCTTCAGCTACTTCTTCCACTGTAACTAATCCTTCTTCCACTAATACTTTACCTAAAGGAACAGGCCTATCATAGTTAATTGCCTGTTCAGCTTGTTTGTGCAAGGCTAATTTTAATTGTTTTTTATTTATATAGCCTTTTAATAATAACAAATCTCCTATTTTCATACTACTACCTTGAATATTGTAGTTCCACCTTGTATTTTATCGTGGCTTTTAGCATTGTATGATTCTAAAGATTCTTCAATGTCATAACCTTCTGTGTAATTTTGTAAATCTATCTTTATTCCGTCCCTGTTTCCATTTTCATAAAACACATAACAATTTTGCGATGCCCTGCCTGCTAAATTTAATGCTTTTTCAGAATAATCGTTTGCTCCTACCATACTACTAGATCTACTGAAATTATCTCCTACTCTAGCACTATGAACGTGTCCAAAAATAACATAATCTATATCTACTCCTCTAGCTTTATATCTACCCATTAATTGAGTAACGCTTGTGTCAATACCTTTTTTAATAGATCCGTTTCCATGCAGTATTAAAAGATTTTGTCCTGCCACTTCTACAACTAACTCTGTAGGATCTCCTTCAATAAAAACAACATCTGAATCTTTAAATATATACCTTAATGTTTGAAATATAGTGTAGTCATAGTTGTCAGAAGCCAAGTTCTTACTCCAACCCCAATCTTTTTTAACTCTAGATTCATTTCCTGTGACACTGCACACAGATACATTAAAGTGCTTATTTAAATGAAGTATTATTTGCTGAAAAATATCAACTGCTAGGAATGTAGCTTTTGCTCTATTAGTTGCCATGTTTAAAAGTTCATCTAATCTTCTGTCTGAATTAAGCAAGTCACCTGATTGGACTAATAACACATTAGATATTTCCGATGATTTAAAATATTCAATAGCCTTACTTACAAAATGCTTACACCTTGCAGAAGCAATCTTAAAGTCATATTGATTATGTTCAAGGTCTACTAATTCATTAAAATGAACGTCTGAAAATTGTATAACTCCTACTGCTCTTGAATTTTGTTTATAAGCTTTTGTTAATTTTGAGAAATCATATTTGTCAAAAATCTTTACTAACTCTTTATTGTATTCCGATACAGCATTTTCTACTCTTACGTGTTCACGGAATGCCTTTCGTTCGATACGATTAATGTCTTGGTACGACTGCTTTTGTTTAGCAAGTTTGACATTTTCCGTGATTAATTCTAAATCTTCAATAGGATAAATAGTCTTGTTCTTACACGCTTTACACTTCCACCTTTGATGTCCTTCGTAAAATCCTGCTTTTTGAAAGCTGTTATTATAGCATTTAGGGCAATATATATTCATTTTTCATCTTTAGTCCAATATTATTGTATCTTTACCTTTATAATCAAACGGAACTAGATGACATTTGCAATTAGGACCACATACAGAGAATCCACTTCTTGGATAACCTATAGCTTCCCAATATTCTTTCAATTCTACTCTACCTGCTCTTTCAGCACATTGAGGACATGGCTTTTTAGAAACTGTAACCCATTTAAGCCTTGTATAGCCTTCTTCAACATACGTCAGTAATTCTGATACTTGTGAAGCACTTGTAATGCCTAGATTAGTAGCACCTGTCACGCCATTAGCTAGTCCTCCAAATATTCTGCCGTTGTTTTGTAGGTCATCAATTAATAACTGCCTTATAGCCATAGGATCAGCACCTGCTAGTGTCAAGGTTTGAACTCGCAAATTTATTTCTGCAATAGTTTCTATTACATTGTATTCAATGTAGCTAAAAACTAATGTACCTGCGTCTTCATAATTCGTCATTTTTCAAACCTGACTATGCTTTTTATCTTTGCTCTTATCATCTTGTTTAATCTACGTTCAAGTTTAGTGCCTATCCCAAACCATTCACGTTGTGGCAGATTTCCTCCACCTTCATTATGAAATTCAGCAACTTCTTTTCGCTTCTCTGCTACTGTAACTTTAGATTCTAAACTACTAGCAGACGCTGTTTTACTCCTATAAATTTTTCTCATTGCTCCTGTATCTATCAATGGTGTTCTTGGAAATGAAGAACCTTTTTTCTTTTTTGCTCTTATTGTGCTATCTTCAAGTGGAGCAAAGCTAACACCATGTATATCTTTTTTCTTTTTTAAATTTGATTTAGTTTGTCCTACAAAAGCGTCAGCTATATCATTAAGCATTTCAGCTATTTTTGCATTAACAAATTTAATATTCTTTCTATTTCTTAATTTACCTCTTATCATTTAAATCCTTTAACAATCGTTTTAGCTAATTTTTTACCACCTTTAATAGCTTTCTTAATATTACCTTCTTCACTATTGTAAAAATCTTGAGATAGTTTTGTTAAATATTCTTTAGGATTTAACATTAAATCATCTATGTCTATTTTTTTTAAAAACTCTTGCTTTCTGTTTCTTACGTTTTCTCTTAAAACTTCTAATGTTTCTTGGTGTTTTTTTATATGTTTATCTTGTGACATATTATTCTTGTATTTCAGGCACAGCTTTTTCGCCTATTTTAAATATGTTTGTTTCATTAGTGCTTTGCTCTTTAATTCCATTAGCTACTTTTTTTCTTTCAACTAGATATGCTTGTGCATCTTCTCTAGTTGGAAAGCCGTCGGTATCGTAATGCATTAGCCAATCTATTTTATCAGCAAGGCCATGTTTAAATTTCCATTCCCACATATCCATGTCTCTTTCAGGATCAGGGAAATTTATTTCAGTAAAATTAATACTCATGTTTTCTGTTAAGGCTATATTGTTTTCTGATTCTGCTATTAATTTTTCTATTTTATATAAATCTTTTTCAACTCTATTAAATTTCTCCACGTCGTCTTCTCTTGCTTCTAATAAAGCAACATTTTCAACTTTCAAAGCAACACCTGATTTGCTCCCGTTAATTCCAAAGTCAAAACTTATATGATGATTAATTGCTAATTGCTGTAATTGAAATTTAATGCCTTCTACGATTGAGTTAATATCTACATTAGGACTTAAATTATTCATATTACCATTGTCAATTACAACTACTTTATTAAGGCCTAACTGTATATTATTAGTATCTACTTGACCTTCAATAACAAACTGTCCTCCTGCTTTTCTTATGTGGTGCTGTAATTGTGTCATAGCAACATCTATCTGCATATTTCCTTTGCAAATGTCTTTACCTTTTCCGTCGTTCCAAAATTCATCTATTTGATGATTAGGCTGTATAAATACGAATGGCAAAATTCCGTATGGATTCACATCGTCCTCATTAATATGCATTATTTTACCTGCTGAATTAAACCTGAAATGTTGCTCTGCGTCCCAATACACAAATTCATCTTCTTGCGTATCATAAACAGAATCAGTAGTCTTTGGCACAGGATAAGTTATGCCAATTGGATTCATAGGATCGTTTATGTCAAATAATGGCTCAAATACAAATCTTGGTATGTATACAAATTTGTCTTCTTTCCAAACGACTTGCAATGCAATAGTGCCTAAAAGATTATGCATTCTTTCAATTTTTTTCATTAAAAAGTTTTTGTCTTCAGTTATCTCTGTATATCTTTCATCTTCTGCATTTCTTTCAGGTGCATTTTTATACACTAAACTAATTCTATCAATTAGTCTTCTAGTCATATTAACTGTGTACAAAGGTATTTCTTCTTGCAAAGTTCCTGAAAAATATTTCTGTATATATTTTTCTGTATTTGCATATTGGTAATAATCTATACACATATCTTTGTGCATATCTCTTTTGTCTGCGTTTATTGATTTTAATTTTTCAATTGAATCTTTTATTACTTGGTCTGCACTACTGAATATCATTCTTTCTCCTATTGTCTATTCTTTTCATTAACATTTTCAGTTTTCCAAGACCATTATGCCATAAAAGTTTGAGTTGCAGGACGTCTGCATGGGTACTCATAATCGACAAAATAACCAAGAGCATCGCTGAAGTGAGTTAGCTCTGAATTGCTCTTATCTAGCTCTCTAGTTATTCCCTTAACTACTACCTGTTCTAAATCTCTAATTAATCCCTTACATTTAGGATCTATTGTCATGCTGTTAAAAGCATTGTTCATTGAGTTTAACCTATCTATAACTCTAGGTGCTGATTTTTTAACTTTAACTATAAAACCTTGTTGCCTTAATATATTATGGTCTGTATCTCCTGTCGTTTTCCTCTGCTGTCCTGCAGGATCAGGATAACATAAGTATGGGTTCCTTGGGTTTTTCTTAAAGAAATCGTCATTTGAATATCTATTTGGCTTATATTTTTCTTTTACTATATTAGAAATTCTTTCAGTCATTAGTTCGCCTGAACCTGAATGAGTTATTTTAATTTCATCTATCACTCTGATTTTTGGCTCTCCGTCGTATATTTGTAGCACAATTCCACACATTGGTTGCACGTTAAAGTCAATGCAAAATATGATTGGTCTATCACTATCGTAGTGTATTGGTGCGACATTTTTACTCCTGTCAAAATTATAATATGCGTTTTGATTGGTTAGATTTACAAACTTACCATTTAGATACGCTTCAACTAGTTTGTCGTCGTAGTTGCTGAATAATGTGTCAATGAACTCTTTTGGCAAAAACTTATTATCCATAGTCTTGCCATGATATAATCTATAACCTTCAATTGGATTTTCAAACCATTTTTCATAAACCCAATTAAAACCTTCAGGCGTTGTCGTCGTAAAACCTGTTAAATGATTTCCGTCTCTTAATCTTGAAATGCCCATTTTCCAAGCACTATCATCTTTTAATAACGCACTTTCATCTATGCCAAAACAAGCCAAGTTTAATCCTGCCCACCTTCTCCAATTTTCAGCAGATCTTAATATTATATATGCTTTACCTGTTTTCCAAACAACAGTGTATCTCATGTCACTAGCTTTGTATTCATATTTAAAACCAAGTTCGTCCATAAGATGTTCTAATGTAGGCTGTAACACATCTTTTATCATAGGGTAAACAGGCTCTGCTAATAATATTGTTTTTTCAGGATTCCTTCCACATTCAACAAGTGCTTTCAAACAAAAAGCTACAGTCTTTCCTGATCCATATCCTGCTACTAATGCAGGGAATTTAATTTTAGTTCTGACAAAAGAATTTTGGTGTTTAAATACTTCAAATTTCTTCAAGGTCAAATCCTTCAATTAATTCTTCATTTGAAAAAGCAGGTTGATCTGTCTGTCCTAATAATTGTTTTCCTAGCCATATTAACATCGAAGTATTTCCTTTTTCAGCAGATCTCCATTGAAGCTGTCTCAATTTAATTTTTCCTTTATCTCTGCCTTTTGTAAGAAATTCCGAATAACTCTTTTCAATTAAATCAGCAGAGCAACCAAAAAAAGAAGCTATTTCTTTATTTGTGCAACCGAAACTTGCTAATTGTTCAACTTGTTTTCCGTCTATTTCGTATTTTTTAGGTCTAGCCATATTTTATCCACGTTAGTTTTTAAATTTTCTTCATTATTATTTTCAAGCATTTCCATTTCACTGCTATACTTCATATATATATTATTTAATTTAGTATATCTGCTTTTAATAAATCTTTCTGTTTGTTCGTCTTGCCTGTCTATATGTCTTTGTGCAGTTATTTCTTTATGTGCTGTAAGCATATAAATTTTACATTCTCCATATTCTTTCATTTTTTCGATAAAAGAACCATTGAACAATCTATCTCCTTCAAATATAACAGAGTATTTTTCTTTTTTATCGCATATGTATTTTAAAAAATCTACAGTATCAGGTTGAACAGCCATTGACAACCTATCAGTGCCACTAAATAGCTTTTCATCATAAATACCAAACAAAAACACATTATCAGGATAACACTCTCCTCTTAATTTTCCAAATTTAAAAGATGATTTCTTTCCTAGTTTCTTTCTTAACGCTCTTATTAAAGTCGTTTTACCTGAAGCAGGAACACCTCCTATTGCAATTAGTTTATTTCTTTTAGCCATTTCCAATCAAAATACTCCTTTCTATATTGCCACAATACACTCCAATCAACACCTTCTGTAACTAAATTTTCTATCTTTTCTATTTCTTTTCTTTGTCGTTCTATGTAATAACCAATATACCTTTTGCCGTATTTATATTTCTTATAAGCACAAAGCGTTGTTTCTACGCTCCAAACTGTAGTGTCATCAGGTCTTTTTTCTTCAATGTCTTTAAACAGATCCCAAAATTCTTTATATAAATATTTATATTCTTTTTTTGATAAAGGTTTTTTTACTTTATGCGTAACTAAATCGTCTCTACCTAATGCAAAGCAAAGTCCGTTTCTACTAGATTCAGCATTTTTCAAATCTAGGCCATTAGGTGACATGGGGAATCCTGTTAATACATAAACTGATTCTAAATACAAAAACAAACCAAACCTACCCATTTGATAGCATTTTCCAAATTCATTATAGCAATTTTCATAATTCAATATTTTATCAGGCGTTTTTAGTGTGAAATATTTTTCTGCTTGGCTCTCACTGTTTATAACTTGTGTATAACTTCTTACCATATCTACAAATTGATTTCTAGATCTCACCCATGCTTTATCAGTAGTGAATATAACTTTTTCTCTATTAGCTTTCCACCACCTTTCCATTCTGTCAAAATTAACTAATTTGTAATCAGGAAATTCATTAAATATATACCAAGCTGTAACACCACAATAGCAAGTTGAATATAAAAACGCCAACCAATACCTTTGCTCTAATGTAATGTCAAATCTATTTGCTAGATACAATAGGCACGAATAAGCAGGGTCTGTATCCCCATTTTTCATCATTTGGATATGATAATTCTTGTATTCCTCTATCCTCGTCAAGTAAATGCTCCAATTTATAAGTTTTGTCTTGTTTTACAGGCTTTACTTTATCAATTCCACATCTTTTAAAAATATCTCTTGTTGAAGCAATAAAAACAGAGT
>VTLG01006761.1_pt1 | contig 10898 bp, 30 predicted proteins | sample 4694571 | NCBI WGS metagenome assembly VTLG01 (sample SAMN12604809, study PRJNA352737) | marine metagenome | biome: ENVO:00000447; feature: ENVO:00000209|ENVO:00000569|ENVO:01000036; material: ENVO:00002151; isolation source: viral sequences binned using virsorter ... | reverse complement strand
TAAAACTGCTGTGCTTGATCGTTCAACCAAGTTCAGTTTTTCTGCCTCTTCTTTTATCTTCTCTTTTAATGACTTGTTTATCAAAGGACCTACAGACGCTGTATCAATATCATTTTCTTCACAATATTTTAACACGGCATCCATGTAGGACATTCGTTTTTCTTTTACTATTGCCTCAATTATTTGGGCAAACTTTTTACTATTCATTAACATTAGAATTTTCTTACTATGTGTTTTCTTAATGCTCTTGTTAGTTCTTCAATCTTATCTATTATTGAAATCAGACTCGGGTCTGTTATGTATGATTGTTCTGCTTTTAGTTTATCGTACTCACGCAATGGTATTGTTACCATAGATTGCTCATTTTCATAAGTCATATCTTGGTCGTGGGTATCTCTGCCATGTGGCATACTTTCATCGCTCATAATTTATCCTCACTTTATTAATATATTATATCAGATATATCTATTTTGTCAAGCTTTAAACTTTATCACCAGGTTTCTCTAAATTGAAACTTCTATACATCATACAAGTTTCGTGTCCTGTAGGTGAGGTGATGGCGGCAATAGATTGATCGCCTTTCTCGTTTAAATAATATGCAACAAAATAAGCGGGATCGCCTGTTTCTGAAGCGCCTGATCTACCCATAGATACACTCTCTAATTTGAAATTGTTATTTTCAATGTATCTTGTTACCTCTGCTGTCGTACCACAAACTACTGGCACGTGCATCCATTGAAAATCGTACTTCTCTAATTCTTCAGCAAATGTACTTGTAGCGAATAATAGTGTTATTAGTAATAATAGTTTTTTCATAGTTGACCTTTTGGTCTAACTATTTATATTATTTCTTTCAAAAAACTCCTGGGTGTGCTGATAAAACTTCTCTTGGTGTTCTTTGATTTTGTCTTCGGTATGTATCCATTCTTGTACAAAACCGTCTTCACACGTGGCTAATATAACGGTCTGTTCTATCTTGTAATTTGGATATAGCTCTTCATACATTTTTGCATAGGCAGATGTCTGTAAAAAGTTAGCATAATTGTAATTAGCATCCCTTTGTTTTGTAGAGGTCTTAAAATCAATAACTGATAGTTTGCCTCTATACTCAGCAATACAATCTACTTGACCTGCAACACCTATTTCTTTTGAGTATAGGTATTCTTCTAGGCAATGTATGTTATCTATTCTAGCAAGATATGGTTTGATAATTCTAAAAAGACCTAGTGGTGTAACAGCAGTTATACCTACTGACTTCTTGTCTTCGTTCTTTAGGTGATTCTCAATTAAGGTATGGGTTGTTTTACCTCTATTAACAGCAGACGTTGATATGTAGTTAGCCATTTTCTCACCAACTGCATTTCGCCATGCCTGTAGACCTGCTTGTTTTTCAGGTATCTGACCTAGTATTGATGTAACGGAAGGCATATTAACACCATCAATAGTATAATATCTTATACCGTTTTGATTTTTACCTTTCACACCTAAACTTTTAGGCAATACTTCTTCATTCAATTTAACATGTTTAAACATAATATACCTTTCCGTATAATTTATATAATCATTATATCAGATAATTACAAGATTGTCAAGCTATATACCTTTCTGCATATACAAGTCAATAATCTTGTTTTGTTCTTCTATTTTTGTATTATTAAGACGTTCAACAGCTCAACTAGGGTCATACGGTTCGTATACCGTCTTACCATCATCATTTCTGTAGGCTCTCAATACTTGTTTTCTGTTTTCTTCTTTGTTCTTATAAGAGCAATGAATCCACCCACTATTAGGTTCTTCTGGATTATGAAACTCTAAAATCAGTTGGTCAAAATCTATATTATCAATAATGTATTTTGCTAAATCAGCATTAGCAATTCCAAAGATTTCAAAGTCCGCAGCTTGGCCTTTAGCGTGCTGTGACTTCATTGATGATCCTATCTTCACACATAACTCTGGCGATCTGTACCCACTAGATACTGATACTACCTTGCCATAATGATCTCTAACTTTTTGTAGAACATTATCACATAGTTTCTTTAAATTATCCATGTGGTCTTCACTTGGATTATTACTGATACCATGTCTATCTGCTGTTTGTGAAGCGGTTAACTCTTTAAGCGAAAAGTTTTTGCTTAGTTGCATTTAATTTATCCTTTGCATTTAGTTTTATTTTCTTTAAGGTTCTTAAATCGTACCATAATTTATTTGATCTGTCTTGTGATCTTTTCTTTTCAACTTCATTCACCGCTCGTTTTAATTCTTTATGATGAGCTTTTATCTCTAACATATTATCCCCTTGTAAGTTTTAGTATTTTATCCATCTGAGCCTTGATGATTGGTCCTCTATTAGGCCAATGTATATAAGGTTCATTGGTTTTTGAAAGATTATACAAAAACGGTAGTATAGTCTTTTCAATCTCTTTGAATCTCGCCGATACGTCAGCGTCCTGTATCTCTTTGTTAACAGAATCTTTCTCTGCTACAATTTGCATAATCTCATTCATCATAGACTTTATATCGCCTACATCTGATTTGACTTTTGCAATCTCTAAATTAGAGTCTTCTACAACCTTTGGGTCTATTGCTGGCGTGTCGTCAGCTGGTTTCTTTGATACAGGAGTAAAACCATAATCTATATCGGTATCAAACTCCCTCATAAAATCAGGTATGTCTGCCATTAGTTTTCTCCTTGTTTAGGTAGGTGCAATGAGCGGATTGACTTATTAGACTCAGGTATACGACCGTTGTTTTTCAGTTGCTCGCTCTGCACCCCTATATTATTTATTTTTTGCATTTTGTCTAGCCCTATGCTTTTTAACTACTTGCTCTGTTTTGATTTGTTTTGTTGATCTTGTACCCATTTCTTTTGCAAGAGCACTCATTGGGTGTGCTTCTGCTATTTTAGATTGTACTTCTTTCCAACCACTATCACTTCTATAACTTTGACCACTTACACCTGCAACAATTCTTATGCCAGATATATTTTGTTTTATGTGTTTGTTTTTCTTTAGATAGTTTTCCATTTCAGCAATGGTCATCATCTCGGTAAATTCTTTACCAGTTTTTGTATTTGTAAATGTGTAAGTAGGCATTATTTTAATGTTAGATGAAACATCAATTGGTTAGTTACCATAAGCATATCTTCTAGTATGCTTTCTAAATCCATTTGACCTTTTACTTTGCTGTTTTCTGCTATCTTTGTTATTCGTGTAACTTGTTTTTGTACTTCACCTCTAACCTGACTATTATCAGCATAGTTCATAATACCAGGTCTTAATTCAGCACTAAAGTTAATTCTTGTGCCTGTTTTGCCTTGCCATGTTTCTACAAACTCGTCATTTAATTTACTAAACTTTTCATAATATTCACCTGTGCTTTCATGCTCAGAAAATGACTCTGTTTGCCAATGGTAACTTTGAATATCATTCAAAAAGTTCATATTTAATTGTATAAAATCTCTTACATTATTCATATTGCTATTTAGTATTTGCTATATCTACTATCCTCTGTATTAATGACCCTAATCCATTCTGTCTTTGCATTGTAAGTAGTTCTCTAACACCTAGAGGTAAGAAATCCTCTATAGTAAGAGCAGCCACTTCATCTCTAGGACAACCATTGACTAGGTCTGTTACTAACTTCGCTGTGCCTTTTGTTATAAATGCGTCAGCGTCTATTTTATATATCATTGTATTATCTTCTTTTGCTCCACCAATTAACCATAGATTACTAGCACAACCTCGTATTCTATTTTGATCTATCTTTACTTCTTGTGGTAATGATTCTACGTCTTTGGCAATGTCAATTAGATATGCAAGTCTATCATGGCCTTGCAACATTTTAAGGTCATCACCCTTGCTCTGTATTCGTTCTTTTATCATGTTCAGCAATACCTTCTTTGTACCAATCAGGCATAACTGCACCATGTTTTTCCCATTTGGCAAATCTACGTTTTTCTAGTATGTAATATTTTCTGTATGAGCCAACAACATCGCCTGCAATCTTACAATGGTCAGGCATTGCTGGGTCAGCGTCTGTGCCTATCACATTCAATGGTGCATTTTTAGGTGGGTGTTTTAGTAGTTCAGCAAGTTTATCTACAGAAACGTGATTAACATTTTTCTGCCATCTTAATTTGTATTCTTGGTTAAGAGCCATAAAGTGATTAAACAACCATATGTAATTGTATGCTGACTTCATAACCCATTGTGTACTAGGGTGTTTGAGCCAACCTGCTTTGTATATGATTGCTTCTTCGTTTGAGTTCTCTAGTCGCCATCTTCGTATCTTACGACCATTCTTTGTGAAGTCTGTATATTCAATGCCATCAAGCACACGTTTTGCTGTACATAGCATTTGAGCAGACTCAAGTATCATTTTGATAATATGTTTATCACACATCATCTTGGCTGCTGTAACAGGATTTTTGTCAACGTAAAATATATTCATTAGTGTATAAGCTTTCTCATAACATAGTCCGTCATGTTGTATTGTTTAGCAAGTTGCATTAGTTTATTATACCATAAGTTTTTGAAAGAGTCAAGTTGAGCATTAGCACATGCCTTTGCTAATAACTTTAATCTTCTAACTTTTGGGTCTTCTTGTCTTTTTAAGTCTTCTTCGTGTATCATAGGTTCTATTATATATCAATTTTACTGCAATGTCAAGCTGTAAAATACTTCTTTTTATACCACTTATAAAACGATTTATCAGTAAATAATTCTGCGATTTCTTCAGCAGGTACTTGATCTGATCTAATACAATCTGCAAGTGATTCGTATTCCCATAGATCAACCTTACGTGTCATCTTTTTGCCTTGAGCACCCTCTGCTAAAACTCTTACGTTTCTTTTGTGATTTTCTGATTGTGCATAACTCATTGACAATCTTCTCCATATATTGTTTTCATAAGGTCTGCAACAGGACCTTTTTCTTTTGGTTTATTCTTCTTTGTTACATGATTACTTGCCACCATATATGCAATAAAGAAACCAATAAATGTTACTGAGCATCCTATAAAGCCCATTAACAAACCATGCTCTAACGTCATTTGTTCTCCTCTAGTTTTCTTATTTTCTTTATCATTCTTATAACTCTTTTGTCATAATCTTGTGTAGTAGAAAACTTATCTAAAGTTTTGATAAGTTGAAAAGAATCTAGTTGTAGATTTTTATCTAACATCTTTTGCCTTAACACTCTAAAGTCTTCATATGCTTTATGGTTGTTTAGCAATCTTACATATTCTTTTACACTATCGCATTTACTAGCGAAAGCTCTCACACCCCAACCTGGCCATTTTGTTATGCCTTCTGGTATGAGGTGTGGAGTATCTTTATTCCATGTTCTTATACCAAATAGATTGTTTGCCTCTAAAGCAAATCTACTAGTACCCCAACCAGACTCTAACGCAGCCTGACCTATAATCATCTCGTATGGTACTCTTTGATCTTTTGGTAACGTGAAATTAATATAGTTTATACATTTGTGCATAGCACGTATGAATTGAATATCATTATGGTATGTAAATTCAGGCTCTTGTAGATCCATTTCTTCTATTTTTTTCATATAGAATAGATCAAGCTCTTCGTTTACTACAGCCTTTGCTGTTTTGTTAGGATTGTATGTGCCGTAGGCATAAGCAGCAACGCATAATGCCAGTACAACAAAAAATATCTTTGTATATAACCAAGTCTTCTCTAATAGTTTATGCCAATTATATGATTTGCCCATCTTTTACCACCTTTTTTAAATCTTTTATTGTTTTCTTTTTATCAATCATAACATCATACCATTTAAATCTAACCATGTGTTCGTTACTAGGTCCGATTAGTGGTATGTCATATTGTCTTTGAAACGTCAATAAGCCTTTTAAGTACAATGGCACAAGTGTATCTAGCACACTTGTTTTGTCTTTGTAATCTTTAGGTACGGTTGGTGTTTTCCAGTAACCTTTACCTTTGATTAATTCGTTTAATATCTCTTTATGTTTTTTCAATAGTTTCATTATATACCTCTCTTTACATAATATTCATAACCGTGTTCTTCAAATTTCTTTTGTATAAACACAAGGTTGTTATTGTTCAAATGGTTTCTATAACCTTTGAAAATCTTTTTACTAGTTCTGCCTGGGAAATTTGTTAGTATATCTCTTTGTAGATGACCTGTGTAATACAATTCCCACTCATTAATATTATTGTTTAATACTTTATCAATAATAGTAATACCATTCTTTATTTGTTTTTGTAACCACTCGTCAATATGATTTTTCTCACCTCTCATAATATAACTTTCTTTTATAATCGTAAACCGATGTAGTTTACTTTAGGTTCAAAGGACCAGAATAAGTCATTGTGGTTACCTGTATCGCCTAAATTCTGCATTTGATATAAATGTACCATTTCATGGACTAGTGTATCCAAGAAATCTTTTTTGTTCGGATAAGAAGGTAACATCTCTAGTTTGTACAATCTAGTACCTGCTCTTTTCCACTCTAATACAACAACTTGACCTATACATTTTTGTCTTTTTAGGTCTTTGATTTCTACTTGACCAAAAGGTGAAAGTTTACTATCAAATAATGCTGAATTGAATAACTTGAAATAAGTTTTTATGTCTTTGTAAGTTGTAAGATATTTACGTTTACCAGACAGCTCTCTTTTAAGTTTTCTTTTTAGTTTAAGTGCTTTAGATTTTCTAGTTGTTACCATTTAAAATTTGTTCCTTATATTTCTCGTCAAGTTGTAATCTTAAATCAGCAGCAATACCTTCTAGTATTTGAGGCAGGTATGCCTGTAATATAGTAACTGAATCAATCATAAACTTATGGGCAAGTTTTTCTATTTCTTGTTCCATAATATATGATGTATCAATATTTGTGCCTTTAATCTTTTCTGATATAACGTGACTAATAACAGCCGTGTTATAATCATCAGCCTTGGCAACGTTGAATATAGACCAAGACCAAGTATAGATGAATAACAAAAATAATATAAAAAATGATTTACGCATTAGCATGAGCCTCGTAAATAACTTCATCAATATTGTGTTCATCAATTCCGACTAATTCTAAATTATCAACTTTCATAATTTTAGATTTAGCTGTTGATCTATCTATTTCGCCAGATGTTAACTGACCTATAATAGTATCAACTTTTTGTTCAGCTGTATCTTCAGCCCATTGTTTTACTTTTGACATAGTATAGTCTCCTTTTTTGTTGTTTTCATACTTAAATATAACACAATCCTGTGTATAAAACAAGCAAAAAATGGACAAATAATGTAGATAAATCAATGGGTTAATAGGGTGCGACATTCTGTCATGCACCCTATAGTTGAATTTTATAGAATCACTCTATAATATTTATGATATTAGAAGGTTTTGTATTCTTCGTTCCATCTAAATGCGTCTTTAACCACAGAATCAGTTAAACCTTTATATACTTTGTTCAGTTCTTTCTCTTTAACTGATACTAAAAGTTTAGCGTCATCTTTGTGTAGGCCTTCTAGCATTTGGATAAACATCATTTCTTTTTTAGATTTAGAAAGTTTTTGATCTGCACCTTCAACAAAGTGCCATAATCTTCTGGCTTCTTGGTGTAGTGTTGTATGTTCAGTACCTGCTGGTGCGTCATTCTCTTTGTATGGTGGCGTACCCTCTGGTAGATCCCATTTGATTTTAGGATCAAAAGCACCTTTCAGTACTTGTCTTAAAGGTACTGAATCGTTTTCTCTTAATACTTCAATCTTCTTTGCTTTGTCTTTGGCGTTGTTTACTTTTACTAAAATTTCGTGTAGTAATGGAGCAGATGAACCTGCTGTTTCCATGTTAAATGTGTTTGATGTGTTCATTGGCATAATGCCCTCCTCATGTTGTTATGTAAAGGGGTAAGTCTCCCTACCCCTATACATCTATTTATACTCGTTGAGTATTAGGCATTTTTATATGCGAACGGAGTCCCATATAATTTTTTGATACCAGCAGCGATGATCGCTTTTGTAGGTACACCCATTCTGTATGAAGTACCTTTAGCAGTTTGATTAACATAGATCATGTTACCTTCTGCTCTTAAAGTATCAACAAGTGCTCTAGGTGATACTAGATCAAATCTGTTTCTTAAAGTTTTCCAAGTCACAGACTCGCCTTTTGATAAAAGATTTAGAACCTTTTGTCTTTTAGACAAAGTTTTTCTGCCTCTAGTTTCAGTTTTTTTAGCCTTAGCTACAACTCTTAATGAGTCATTTGCGAATAATGATTTAAACATTATATTCACTCCTTCTTGTATGGCATTGATTAGAGTTACTGACTTTGCCAGTATCAGCAACTATCCCAAAGTGCTTTATGGAATTCTTTAGATTAGGTAACCATATGTGTCCGTCGTGGGTCTTGTTGGAACTCACCCACAAGCTTTCAGGAAGAGTCCATCTTTGTGTAAGATAGTCCTTACTAACAACTGAATAGAGTGTCTTCAGCCATTCGGCCATAACCCTCTCTACCCATGCCTTACAACCTCTTAATCGTTGTTCAGCCAGACAGGTAAATATACTTGCAATTATATAAATTTTACTCATATGGTTACCTAATCTAAAATTTCTTATAGTCAATAGTGATAGCATAAATGTCTTTGCCTTCACCTTTTGTTGTTACAGCCTTATCAACTCTTTCTTGTAAAGGGTGTTTCATATGTACAACTCTTAACAACATTGACTTGATAGCCTCTAGTGATAGTTTATAATCACTTAAAAATGTTTTGTTTGTTATGTCTATATTTTCATCTCTTAATGTCAATAGCATTGTTTCTGTTAATTGTTCAGATATAGCCTGTACGTAAACCTTGTTATGTTGTAATCTCATCATCTCCTGTCGTTTAGCGTCAAGTTCAGCAGCCTTTTGATTAGGTCGCTTTCTTGGTATCTTCGGAAACAATATTACATTGTCAGGTGTATCTTTTTTATCTACCATCATTTGTTTAGTGGTTTCATTATGCCTTCAGGCCAAAACACTTCATCATTTAATTTTTTAATTGCAACTGAATTAGCAACTGCAATAGTTAATAATACTAATAATATAAGAGCATTCAATTTTGACATTACTTAACACTCCTTCTATGATCTGTTATGTTGTTAACAAAGACTCTTATTAGCCTTGATATGTCAACTTCATATGGTTTTAAGTCTTTAGGGTCTGTAAATTTTACTTTCAAAGCATTCACAGGTCTAATGATTGTACCATGTTCATCTACAACAACAGCGTCATCTGTATGTTTACGCCAATCGTGTGAAGAATAATCTGTTATAGCCATTATATTTTCTCACCCTTAAAGTTTACTAGACCTTTATCAGCAAAGTATTCAACTAACTCGTTGTACCCACCGATATGTTTATCATCTATAATTATTTGAGGCATAGTTCTTACTTGTTTACCTACGGCCTCAAACAACTCGTCTGGTGTTTTAAAATCTTTACCAAACATCTTTTCTTTGTATTCAAAGCCTAGTGTCTTCACCAGGTTCTTAGCCTTTACACAATAGGTGCAATTAGGCTTTGAATATATTTCTATTTTATTACTCACTAGCAATAACCTCTACTTCGTCATAGGCCTTTTCAGCCATTTCTTTTAGTTTGAAAGCGTCAACTACGGTTTCAATAGAGTAGTTATACATCTTATTGTATTCACCCATAGGTAATCTTAAACCAATCCATGCTCTGTAGTAGCCATTCTTTGTAAGAGTTACTTCTTGTGCGAATACCTCGTAACCTCTAACTGGTGTATTTTTGATTATATTTACCAATGTAGTTTCAACATCTGTAACTACGGTCTTATTAGTATTCTTACCTAATTCAGTAGTAAATATTTTCGCTTTCTTATTCATCTCACCTTTTACTTTATCAGCAAGTTCAGCCTTTGCAATCATCATACCTTTTTCAATTGCAAGTTCTAAATCTGGTGAAACACTAGTACCGACACCAAAGATACAAACTTTATCTTTGCCTTTGCCGAACGTTTTAGTACCACATTCTTTTTTCTCGTTATAATCTTTCATATACCAAGACGGTACCTTAAGGACTTGTTTATCCTTTTCTTGTTTGATTTTATAGGTATTACTTGAACAATTTGCAAGTGCAACACCCATAACACCGATCATTATATATTTGAGTACTTTACTCATTCACCTTCTCCTTTACATTATTAAACACATTATATACCATTTCTTTAGTTTTGTCAACAGCCTGTGTTTTCTCAACGGTTGACGTAAAGGGATCCCATGCAAATGCAAGGATAATCCACAATATTGATAAGGTTATTAGACCTCTAATCATTTTCTTACCTCCCAATTACCATCTTTATCAAGGCATACTTTGCCAGGTTTATGATAGGCATGGTTAGGCCTTTCATAATATCTACAATAAGCAGGTGTAAACATATCTCTATAGTAGAATTGAGCGAACAACTCCCAATAACTAGGTCCGTCATATGCCTTTCTACCATCAGCACACTCTACCACTTCTTGTTTTACAATCTCGCCATTGTCTAATTCTTTTATTTCAACTTTAATGAAACAATATTGATCCTTAATAGGTTGTATTTTATCATATTCAACTTTTGTATTATTGCCTTCTAATATCTCAATCTTCTTCATTGTGTTTTCAAATGAGTCTTGAGCATGTAAATCTACTGCAAATAACAAAGTGCTCATCATATAAGTTATAAAAAATAATCTAGTCAACATACATCCATCTTCCGTCAGGCATTTTACACACTTCATGCCATTTCATTGCTCTATATGGATTGCCATATAGTATTGAATCAAAGAACCTTGTATTGTCTAATGTTTGATCGTGTGTAGTTTCAACCATAGCACACTTGATAGGTCCTTTTAGATAGAAACCTGTAGTCTTAAT
>VTLG01017357.1_pt1 | contig 10900 bp, 21 predicted proteins | sample 4694571 | NCBI WGS metagenome assembly VTLG01 (sample SAMN12604809, study PRJNA352737) | marine metagenome | biome: ENVO:00000447; feature: ENVO:00000209|ENVO:00000569|ENVO:01000036; material: ENVO:00002151; isolation source: viral sequences binned using virsorter ... | reverse complement strand
TTACTAGCACCTAAAGGTTCATCTATTCCTTGTGAAAATATAACAGGGTAAGCACTTGCAGGAGCGGGTGACCTATAATCAACTCTAAATTTTGTCGAACTATCTATGCTAAGAATTTCACGTTCTCTGTTAGGGTCTACTGAACCGGTAGCTCCGGTAATACCACTTAAAGTAACTCTTTGCCCCTTTGAGAATTTATGAGCTGCTGTAGTCGTTATTATTAATTCTGACTTTTTTTGAGTAATGTCGCTAAAAACACTTACTGATGATATCTTTGAAGATAACCCTTGATTTGTTGTGTTTACTCCAGCGCTATGAGCAAGATTTGAATTTTTTCCAACTAAAATAGTTTGTCTACCAAGACTGGCCCAAACACCAAATCCAATTAAATCTCTTGGATTCGCATCGCTAGATACATTTATATAAACTGACCCGACAGGCCATATTGAATTAAAATTTTCATCTAATTGTTTGTGTGTTAAGGGGTCCGTATTCACACCATGCGTTGACCTATTCATAAGAGAAGTAGCAGTCAAACCAGAATTTTGTACAGTCTTTATCGGCATAATTTATCCATTCTTTCCTCTATTTATACATATTCGATAGCCGAAAAAAACTTACATTTAGTGCATTTTTTCTCTTGACTTCTCCATATCAATATCGTACTATATAGATAATGGTTAGCTACGTGAGACAAATAGTCACAGAAAAAAAAGTAAAAAAAATGCATTTTCTAGCATTTTTCCTCTTGACATTTGAAAAATACTCGAGTAGTATTATACTATAAGATTGAGAAAGGTTAAATTATGAGTAACAAAACAATAAAACTATTCGGAGAGGAAATTGACTCCGACCACCATTTGGTCAAAACCGGTCGCTCGATGCATGATGCGATTGATTTGGTTAAATGTTTAGCAATGGAAGACTACAAACGGTTTTCAAATATACCAGAAGACAAATCAGCCTATGAATGTCAGCCTGGTGAATCAGACGTGATTGCTGAAAATATGTATTATGATTTCGCTACAAAGCTTAGCGTTAAGGAAGGCTCCAAATACATCAAGATTCTAACTGGTGGCTCAGTTTGGGGATTCATCGTCAATACAAAGAATGACGACAAATTTAAATATGGCGACCTCTTGAAGGCTGCGGGTTGGAAAGCTCCTGCTCGAAACTTCGCTCGAGGAAATGTTATCGACGATTCAGTCGAGGACTTACGGGTCAAATCAGTTCGTTGGACGGGGGTGAATTACTAATGATGGCACCAGCTCCGAACGAATCAGAACCAGTTATCACAGAGATAGCACCACTTGACAAATTATGGAATGAGACTCTCACCAAATATCATGCTGCACCAGATGATAGTGTTTTGAAAGAAGTATTAAAGAAAAGTCTTGACATTATCGACGAAGCTCTTAAAATAGAATTTAGAAAGATTGAGGATTAAATTATGGCAAATTATGATTATATATTAGATTACGCGGTTGGTCAGTTCGTTCTTTGGAATCCAAAGAATAAATACGAAGTTGACATTTCCGAAGAAAATGCTCTAAAGATGAGCATGGAGAATAACGTCAAAATGACGGAAGATGCAAAGGGTATGCTCAATACCATTGCTGAAGATTTGAATGAGCAGAATGAAATATTCAACGGAATTGGATTATGATTATAGACACCAGTTCTAAAAGAACATCAAGTTACGTAGGAACGTTTGATTTGAAGAGCAAAGATGATATCGATGCGGTCAAAGCAATTCGAAAGGCTATGAAAGGTACTGGAAAGCGACTTAAGTTACAAGGAAGGCTTGGAAAGAATAACCCTAATGCTCACAAATATAAAGGCAAAAGGGGATATTACGGGAGTTGCATTTGTGTTTCACTTTATGATGCAGCACGGGCCGATGGGTATATTTACGATATTTAAATTATGAAATTAAGCATAGACACCGAAAAAAACTTTCCATCTCACACAAATATTGGAATGGAAGTCGAGGCCATTGTTCATGGTAACGCATTATTTGATCCACATCAACATAATCGCGAAACACTTGATGATTTAATTAGCGATTTAATTCAATATAGGAATACTCTTCCAACAGTGAATGAGTATATGAAAAGCGGAAGGCTCAATAACCATTGCCCTTTCCCTAAAGATGTAGAAAAAAATGGAAAGTTATAATATGAAATTAAGCATAGACGACGAACAAACCTGGATGGTGAAAGGCTATCAAGCCTTCACTGAAGTAAACTTTATAACAAATCGAATGATGTATTTCATCATAACACCTGACGGAGTACCATATTATTTGGGAGTAAATTTAGATAAACAATATGTGAATGACGTAATTCAGCATCACATTATTCACGGAGAAATAAAACAGAAAGAATACAAAAAATGGCAAGAGGTATAAAGAAATTCGACGCAACAAAATTCCTACGGGGTCGCCCGTTGAAATCGGTTAAAGCCGCAGAGCTTGATGGACTGGCCGAGGGAGTCGACGCATTCACTGATAGTGAGATTGTTCAGTTTGATGCAATTGCACCGACTGACGATGATATTCAAGATGAACTTAATTTAATGGGAACATTTTTAAATGATTGAAAAATGTACAGTAAAAATCGATACAAAACACCCACATGATGCAATCAATATTCTAACCAGGCTAACAAAGATTTATACGGACTGGTTAGATTACGAAGCAAATAAGGCTACAGGCATCATAGAATGCATTAGCAAAACAACCGATAGTAACATAAATGAAGCTATCAAAGTGTTTCAAGAGCATTTTGGGGAGTATGTCACACTAAAAATAACTTAAAAAAGACCCCCTTTTTTCTTGACATTTGTAATATAATATAAGAGAATATTGGTATGGTAAAAGATATATTAGATTTCATTTTTAAAGTCTTAGTTTTAGGAACTTTATTTTTCATGTGGACACAATGTTCCGAGGTGATTGGTTGTGAAATTGTTTCACCGGAGATTGAGTTCGAAAATGACGTAGTTATCACGACTATTATTTTAGAAGCCGGCGGAGAATATCAGGTTGGAGCTCTTGAGGCGGTTTACGAAGTAATAATGAATCGGGCAAAAAAGAGAAACAAGACTCCTGCTCAGGTATGTTTACAGAAGTGGCAATTCTCTTGTTGGAACGGAAAAGATATTCAAGAAAATATCGAAAAGGCAAAAAGGCATCCCCGTTGGTCGATCGCCAAAAACATTTTAGGAAAAGAAACAAATTATACCAATGGTGCTGACCACTACCATGCTGATTATATTGATGACCCTTACTGGGCAAAGAGCATGAAGGTTACGGTCAAGATTGGTAAACATATATTTTACAAATAGAATAAATTATGGCAAACATCATCATCACTGAAGAACTTCGCAATCACGTTAACACCATCTGTGCCGAGTCTAAAGCTTGGGCAGAAGCGGCTCCTAAAGGAGAAATGCGTGGGTATTGTTCTTATGATGAGGCTGACATGATTTTCTATTGTGAGCATTACACCAAAGGTGAGCGATGCATGACTCCTGCCGAGTGGGACCAAGCTAAAGCTTGGGAAGAATACTATGACGCTCATAAGGCGGCATATGGCATTCGACCTCGTTGGACAAATTGGCAAGATGAAACCACTGAAAAGTGGGAAAAGGAAGCCGCCGATTGTTATGCTCAGGCTAACGCGGATTACGAACTTGAACAATTGAGAAAGGTAGATTAAATTATGAGTATAAGTGAATATATACCAACAGAAAAATCGGCTGAAGTAGAATCAGCTATAAGTTCCATATATGGAAAAAATCGTAGGGCATATATACTGGCTGGTAAATGTATTATCACCGGTGAGGATGCAGGTCCGTTTCGAGATGAGCTTTCGAAACGAGAGTATGAAATATCTGGCATGGGCCAAAAGGCTCAAGATGAATTGTGGGGGGTAGAATAATGGCAACAATAGATTTACCAAAAACTAAAGAAGAAGCAGATGACTTGGTCGACTTCTTAACACAAACAAATTATAATTTCAATCGTATGGCAGTTAAGATGTCGGCCGAAGGTTTAGCAAAAGTATTCGGAGAAGAATATGGAGCAAAGTTAGAGCGAAACTATCAAAAGAGTTTAAAATGATTACAGAATTTACAAATTATCCAAAAGATAGAAATCCAAGAATACCATTACCAAAGCGTGGTGGCTTCTTGTCAGTACAGGCAAGTCAGTATAATTATTGCGATCCTAAAAAGGATAAAGGTCCGTATAGTTCTTATGAAGTTGCTTACTTTGATGAGAATGATAACTGGAGCAAGTTACCTGAGTTAGGTGAAAGCAATGATGGTATGGTTTATGGCTGGGTTGACAGAAAGATTATTTGTGACTTATTAGAGTCTGAAGGCTTTTCACCTGCTCAAGTTAAGGGACTATTGCCAAGTGAATAGTTTGATTGGCATAGGATTAATTATAGCAGGAGTAATTATGGTCGTGTGGCCATTAGTAGATAACTGGATGGCCGACTTAGAAGAAGGTGATGATAACTGGAACGAAAAATTTTGATTGACATTTTAATTAAATTATGATAAGGTATATAGTATTATGAGTAAAGGAAGAAAATTTAATAAAAACGGAATGGTTAACGCTTTTGATGAGAAACATACTGGTTTAGAACCGGATTGGTCAGATGCAGACGAGTTAACAATAGATCAGGTTAATGACCGAATGCTTCGGGGTTTTAACTTTTATACATATTATCTCGATCGTGATGATTTACATAAATGTATTATGGAATACATGGCCACTTATCACGATAAGTTTAAACCTGAAGATATCAGAAAAGTTCGGAATGTTTCAAAAGAAGTTTCTCTTTCAACAGAGGGTAAAGTTGCTAGGATGTTGCTTATGGGTATGCCTGATATTGTAACAACTCAAGGAATGAAAATGCATGAGTTTGTTGATAAAAAAATCTCTAATGTTATAGCTTATGTTAATCAAAACAACCTTGTAAAAAAGAAAGAAACTGAAGATAGTGAAAAACCGAAGAAGGTGATTATTCCACCAATGAAAAGACTTGAAGATAAAGTTTATTCAGAAGTGATATGTCATATTGATTGGGCTCTTGATGATTGGTTAGATGATTATGCTAATGTAAAACCAGTTGCTGTACAATCATTATTAAGCGGGGCAAGTATTCCGTCAAAAGGTTGTAAGTTTGTTACTGATTGGTTAGATAATCTATTGATAGATATGTATGACGCAAAGACTGGTGAATGTGACCAATGTGTTGAGTCGTATTCCTTTTTAACTAAAGTACAACTTAATAAATGGATTCGAACTTTTGAAAAGATGAAAGATGACGTGGCTAAATATGAGAAAGCTCATAAGAAAGCAATTGTTCGAGTTAAGAAAGTAAAGCCAGCCATTCAGCAGGTCAAAGATTTAAAATACTTAACAGATAACGATGGAGTAAAGTCTGTTCCACCAGTAAGAATATGTGGAGCAATGAGTGTATTTACATATAACATAAAGACAAAAAAGGTCGCAAAGTATCAAGCTCTTACTCGAAATGGATTGTCTGTTAAAGGTGCCTCAATAAAAGACTTTGATGTAGATAAGAGTTATACTTTTACTGTTCGTCAGAATATGACTAAAGAGTTATTTAAACAATTAACGAAAAAGGATGTAGTGAAAGGTATGGATACTATAAAAGAATCAACTAAAACTAAAGTTGTAGTTCCTAATGGTCGAATCAATGAACATACATTATTACTCTTCGCTAAATGAGGAAACCATGGCAAAACAAAAACCAAAAATTAAACCTAAGCTAACTCTACCCGAGTTAATTCAAAAAGTAGATTTCTTAGTCAAGAATGATGACATGAAGTATGCTGAAGCAATCGTAGAAGTATGTGAACAATTAGAGCTCGAGCCTGAAGACGTGGCCAAGTTAGTAAAGAAAGGTCCACTTAAAAATAAATTAGAGGTGGAAGCAATGAATCGAAATATTATTAAAAGGACAACCGCGAGTTTATATTAATTATGGCAAAGATAAAATTAAAAAAAGAACCTAATGAGGTTTATTTCAAATCTACAACACACTACAACTTAGAAGTTGATGGTAAACCTTTAACAATTTGTATTGAAGAAGATTCAAACGAAAGTCATATGCATTATAAACATGAAGATAGTTGGAGTGAAAGTCCACCCGAATGGATTACAGAGATAGGTGAAGATGACTGGGGCGACTTAATTTTTGAAAGAACACTCTATGAAAATATTAGTGGTTTAAAAGTTAACGAAGAAATAGAAACGGAGAAAATAGATGAGTAAGAATCAAATATTATATGAAAAGGTGATTAAGAATAATATGCCTGGGTATGAAAATGTTGACCCCGAAGATTTAAACATGGAGCGATTGGTCGAAAAGGCTATTGCAAAAGTTGGTGATCTTAAATGGGTTGGACCAAAAAACTTACCTTATGATTATGAAGATGATAAATCAGATGCAAAGACCTCTTCAATAAAAATACCAAATACTATAAAAGGAACTATAACATCAACAGATTCAAAAGAAGGTGCTTTACGTTGTACAGTTAGTAATCCCTTTTCACCTAATCAGGTAGATTTCTTTTTTATTCCAATAGATAATGTAAAAAAGTTAGAAACTCCTGTAGGTGGTAAAAAGAATGCGGCAAAGCACGCAAAGAAAATTGATTATTCATACAACAGAGACGAAAATAAATATTCACATATTGAAGAGTTTCGTTGTGAATCGTTTGAAGAAATGTGTAATATGAAATGATTATAGAACCTTATCGAACAAAAATTCAACCAGGAATAAATGAAGAAGTATTTGACGCCAAAGTTACTTTTCGATTCATAAAAGACTTTACCTTTGATGGCGAAGCTCATCGCGATATATTTGTAAAAAAACTTGAAAGGTTAAAAAAAGATGACTTTGGATTAATTAGAATTCCTAAGTTTACTTATGAGCTTATAGGTAATTTAAAATTGCGCCAAGAGGTTGAATACATAAAAGGTTTTCCTATAGGCTCTTCTAAACAACCATATATTTCAGTAATATTTAAAGAGATTGTATTAAGACCTGACCCGTGGACGTTTAGTGATCTTAATGCTATGAATTTCATAGTAGAAAAAACTACAAGACGAATTTATGCAATAGATTTTCAGTCTTATTGCTATTGGCCTCACATGGAATCAAGATTAGAAAATTGGAATAAATGGCACACAAAACAACTGAAAATGTTCGAAAGTATTGTTACAGATTTGAAGAAAGGAGAAGAATGGGAACACCACATATAGGGCAATTCGATAACATGAAAATGAGTATGCTAATATTTTTATCTTGGCTTAATACTCTCCTGCTTTTAATAGTTACAATATTTTTATTAATGAGATTAATATGACCGGGTTTGAAGCATACAGAATATATAATGCAATAAGGTTACATTTTAATACTGACTTTAATGCAGTTAAGTATCATTTTAAAACTAATGTTACTCCTAGCTCTTTCGAGATGAAGAAAGAAAGATACTTCTTTGAAAAGTTGGCTAGAACATATCCAAATCTAAATGACTTAATTGGTTATTATACATCTAACTTTTTAAAAGAAAGAACATGGCCAACAGAAATGAAAGACAATGTATACAAAGATTGGAAAGGCCGCTTTGAGTCAATGAGTTATTTGTTTTCAGAAGATTGTAGCCAAATCTTAACCGAATCAGAAGATAAAAGTTGGGGGTTTACAGATTTGTTTAAAGCAAGAAATACTTTTTTATACGACTTATATCATTCGGATATAATTGAAATAGAGACTTTGTGTTTGTTTGAGATGATGTTGAAAAAGCGATGGCTTAATCTTCATTCATCACAAGACCCATTAGGGTTATACGAAACTTTATCAAGTAGAGTATATAAATACAGATTGCTATTAGAGTTCCTCGGTATTCAACCGACAACAAAAATGGCAGAAAATGCAATAAAAGTATTGACACCAATACTTAATTGTGATAATATATAACATATACAAAATAAACAATAACATACACTGCAATATAGGAGAAAAATAAATATGTCATTCGCAGCACTAAAGGCATCTAGACAAGATGCAATGAATAAACTAATCAGCGCTGCTGATTCAACTAAGGACAAGTCTTATGGAAACGATGGTGAATGGAAGCCAACCGTTGATAAGGCTGGAAATGGATACGCTGTTATTCGTTTTCTTCCTGCACCACAAGGTGAAGATTTACCTTGGGCAAAGTACTGGGACCACGGGTTTAAAGGCCCAACAGGTCGTTGGTATATCGAAAACTCGCTAACATCAATTGGTCAGAAAGACCCTGTTAGTGATATGAACTCTTATCTTTGGAACACAGGTCGTGATGAAGATAAGCAAATCGCAAGAGACCGCAAACGTCGATTACATTATGTATCAAACATTATGGTGATTACTGATCAAGGTAATCCTGCTAATGAAGGTAAAGTATTCTTATATAAATTTGGTAAGAAGATTTATGATAAGATTATGGATGTAATGCAACCTCAGTTTGCTGATGAAACTCCAATAAATCCATTTGATTTTTGGGGTGGAGCGGACTTCAAGTTAAAGATTCGTCAAGTCGAAGGTTATCGTAATTATGATAAATCTGAGTTTGACGCCTCAACACCATTATTGGGTGGGGACGATGCTAAACTTGAAGAAGTTTATGACCAACTAAAATCCTTAACAGATTTTGTTGACCCGGCTAACTTCAAGAGTTACTCTGAATTACAGCGTAAACTTTATGAAGTTCTTGGAGAAGAGGGTATACCTGGTATATCTACTGAAAAAGCCACCGAGTTAAATGACACTACTGAGCCAGTAGTTGATGCTCCAGCTCCAATAGAAACCTCTCAACCTGAACCTCAACCCGTGAGCGCAGGCAATGATAAAGAAGATGATGATGCATTGAGTTATTTTGCAAAACTTGCCCAGCAAGACTAACTCATTTGATACGGGTAAAGAGGTCACCTTCGAAGGTGGCCTCTTTTTTTATGCCGGCATACCGGCTGGAATTGCAAACTGCCCAACAGTTAAATCTCTATCTGGTGTGGTTGGAGCATTGATAGTTGTCGTTGAAATTATATCACCTTCGCGCTGACCACCTACTTGTTGTACTATGACTGGAGCTCCAGCATTAGCAGATTTCTGATCTGCTATATTATTTTCTATAGCTGCCATAGTTGCACCGGTTCTTGGGCTAGTAGTTGATATCGTAGATTGTAATTCAGAATTTCCTGCAGGTTTTGCTGCAACATCATATAAGAATTTAGGAATAGGATTTAAGTTAATACTACCTCCGCCAAACTTTCCTAAAATTCCCAAATCAACAGCTGGTAGAGTAAACTTAAATATATCTGCGGGAGGTAATACTGATCTCAATATCTTTCTAATAAAGCTTCCTGCAATATCTCCCATACTTTCCATCATTTGCTTAACTTTTGCAAACAAGTAAGCCGGGTCCATAAATTTCATAACAAAATCAATTGCATTATTTACAAAGTCTCCTATGCCAAAGATGATTTTATTAAATAACTCTGCAAAACTAAATGCTTTCATATCTTCAGCTATATCTTTATTAAAGAGTCCTACTAACCAAGCAATACCATTCTTCAACATATCTATTGGTGCAGTGATTAGAATTTCAACAATATTTGCGAATGCAGTTGTGAGACCAGAAATTAATTTTTGAGCAAGGTTACCATCTTCTGACATAAAGCCATCAATTGCTCCTTTTACACCAGCAAAAACACCTTGAATAATTGTTAAAGGCACAAAGATTTTTGAGACAACTACCCCAAATAATCTTCCAACATTTCTAAAGATTGGAAATAATCGTTTAAATATTCTAAAGCTTGCTTGGAAAAAGTTAATAAATGATTTGATTGTTTTGGTAATAAATCCAGCCGAGCTACCCGCTGTTGCCTGAAATAAAGTCATCTGTTTAGCTACGGGTCCGCCTCCTACGACTATTCTAAAAAGAGTGCGAAAGAATTTTGAAACGTCATCAATAAAACCTGTTATGAATCCGAATGTTGTTTTTACAAAAGTAGTAGCCCCTCTAACTGCCTTATTTTTCTTAATAGCATTACCGAGACGAGTTAAACGCGTCATCATATCATCTAAAGGCAATAATAGCTGTACATTAAGATTTTTGAATCCAAGAAGACCTCTGATTTTGAGCAAAACTTTCTGAAATTCATTAAAATAGTTTATTTTTAAAACTTTACTAATACCTTCTGTAAGTTTAGCAAAAAGAGTTACCTTGAAGAATTTTGTTATTCTAGTAAAAAAATTGCTAATTGCTAACTGAATTCCTTTTGGTGTAAATGTTTTAAAGACCTGCTTTGTTCCATCAATAAAACCTTCGATAATACCAACTGGGGTTGCTAGAGATGCCGCCAAAGAGGCCATTAGGAAAATGGTTCTCCCTATAGCACCAAGAAAACCAGAACCTTGACCTTTAAATGACATTTCAAAGTTCTCATTTATTGCTTCAAGAAGACTAACAGTTTCCTCTTGATTTTCTTCAGTCTCTTTCTTTCTAGCGTTTTCTTCTTGAGTTCTTTCTTCGTTTCCAAATGCAGCTTCTGTAGCAGCGGCTTTTGCCTCCTGTCTATCAAACTCAGAGTCTTCTCTTTGTTGACGAAGTAGTATTGCTATTTCTTCTAATTTACTAAGTTCTGGTGTATCAGCCATTTTGTTTATTTATTCTTTCGTTTTCTTTTTCGATGTATTCTTGTAATAAACCCACATAAATTTGCCTTTCCCACGGTATCATATTATTGAGGTCATCTAAACTATATTTATGATGCTGCATCATACTAAAGTTTATTTGATAATGATTTTCT
>VTLG01005010.1_pt1 | contig 10903 bp, 18 predicted proteins | sample 4694571 | NCBI WGS metagenome assembly VTLG01 (sample SAMN12604809, study PRJNA352737) | marine metagenome | biome: ENVO:00000447; feature: ENVO:00000209|ENVO:00000569|ENVO:01000036; material: ENVO:00002151; isolation source: viral sequences binned using virsorter ... | reverse complement strand
TTTTCGAGAGTTTAAAAGGAGTCGGAGAAAGAAAAGCTGATAAATTTATGGATCAATATGCAAAAGAAGCTGCAAATAGGGGTCAAAATTTATGGGCTGTTGTCAGTGCGTTAACTGCTTACGCTTCTCATTCTTCAGAGAGGTTTCCCACACGGGATACAGGCAATAATCACTGGAATGAAACACTTTTAACACGGCAATTTGAGGTACAAAAATGGCTGAGTTCTCAGTCTTTTCGTCATCTCGAACAACATGCCGCACTGGTTTAAAGTAGATGATGAGCTATGGTACGTTCTGGATTTGGATATTTGTTTTCCTTATTTCAGCACTGATAGTTAATGGTCAACTTTAAATAATATTGGACGGGTCAGGCTTAAATAAGAAAGCCTGATCCCCTTTCTATGTTTTTTTTAAAAGGAATTGTACCTTGAAAAAAGTAATTCATATAAATCAACATATTATAAAAAGGAATTCTAAAACTGGTGAACGTAACCCAGTTATTACAGTTAAAACATACAAGTCCAACGAATACGGACATGATGTTATAGTATTAGGGCCGTGTAAAATTAAGTACAGCCCTGATAAACCTTTGTCTTGTGGAGCAAAGGTATGGATTGAAACTCATTCAGAAGTTGTTCTAACTTAGGAGAAATACATTATGACTAACAGAATAAATGACGAGTTAAATGAAAGTTACGTTCAAGAAGGTATTGATGCTGGCTTATTAGACAGTCGTGCTAATCTGTTTTGTGTGTGGAAAATGCAACGTGAAGGACACGGTACAGTAGACGAATATCTTTCTGAAAATACTCTTAACTTGCCTATAAAATCACAGTTAAGTGATACGTTAAACATTGTTCGTAGACGTAATGACAGCTTAAAAGAAACTGTAAGACAGCTTGATGAAACTATAGAACAGCTTAACGAACAAAACAGACTTCTTAAAAAAGAAGTAAATCTTTCAGAAGAAAAAGTAAATAATGCTTACAAACGGATAGCTGAATACGCTAATAAAGCCTATATGAAACGGTTAGGTGATGCTGATACTGAGCTTAAAGGTCAATTTGAAATCATTAAAGGTGAGTTAATAGATGTTGCTTAAAACAGCATTGATTTGTATGGCCCTCAACGTGTATTACGAAGCCCGTAATCAGCCTGTTGAGGGTCAGATGGCAGTTACCTACACTGTACTGAACAGGGTAAAGGACAGTCGTTATCCAGATAAAATCTGTGACGTTGTTTATCAAGGTAAACATTCAAAAATAACAGGAAAACCTTTACGGGATAAATGTATGTTTTCTTGGTATTGTGACGGACGTTCTGACATACCTCACGATCTCGACGCTTACAGATGGGCAGAGATAATTGTTAGGCACGTTTGGGATCAACGGGATAATGACATAACAGATGGATCTACACATTACCATTCTGTTAAAGTTAAACCGAAATGGATAAAAAATAAAACATTTTTAGGACGTATTGGGGATCACCTCTTTTACAGATGGGAAAAAACACAATGAAAAAACGTAATCCGTACTGGAAAACCCTTAGATTTTTAGGATCTAAAATTGTTTTTTCTTCCAAGACTTATAACAGAAAAAAAGATAAACAAAAGTTAAAACAAACAGTCAGAGATAAAACGTGACTTTTTTGCCACACAAAAAAATTAATTTAACCGACGCGGCGATATTTTTGTTGACAAGCAAACCGCAAATCAATTAGTATCAGGTCGAGTCCAAGCTTAAATATCAGATCAAATAAAAAAGAATAAAGAAAAAACAAATAGATTCAATTAGTTACAAGTTAGTTACAAATTGAAGGAGAAATAAAAAATTGAAAATTTATTATCGTATAACAGTACCGTGTTATGACTGTGACGGTACAGGTTTGTTTTCAATTGACAGTAATCCAGCTTCACCTGAATATTCTTGTTGGGTGTGTAATGAAGACAACGAACAACAAATTTATGAAAATACAGATCTGTATAATTCCCTTTCTGAAGTAATAAAAGACTATCCAAAAGCTTTAGATATAATCAGAGTTCCTGAAGGAGAAATAAATGGAATATGATTTCAAGGTTTCAACGAAACACATACGAAACTCTTTACTTCAAGATATGGAGATGCTGCGAGATAAACAATGGGAACCTGATGATGATTCCATTGATGCTCACATGGATTACATTAATGAATTATATAGGAGGACGAGATAAATGGAAGATATCATCAGCTTAACACCTAAACAAGTTAAAGGTTTGGTGTGGCATTTGAACGAAGAACTGTATCGTCAACAGGTACACGGTGGTAATGACAGCCGAATTATTACTGAAAGACTGTTGGAATTGTCTGTTAATTTTTACAACAATACTAATATTGCTTCTTCCTTTGAAGAACAGGAAAAAGAACAACGTGAACTAGAATTGGATAAATCTTTTTCTGACTTAATGCAAAAGGATAAGGAAGAGTTAGAGCTTGCTCACGGCTTAAAGTGGTCAGATAAAGAATACAAAGAAGCTTTTAAGGAGTCGTAATGGGTACTTTTTTACACCACGTACCCTGTGACGAGTGTGGGTCATCTAATGCCAATGCTATTTATGAAGACGGTAGTTACTATTGCCACAAATGTCATACTTACAAACATTCTGACGAAGGAGAGTCCAGTTCCATGCAAAAAAACACCATAATGAAAACACTTGAAAAATCTTTTGTGGACGAACAGAAGAACTTGAGCTATTCCGCTTTAACCGACAGGAAAATAACTCTTGATACTTGTAAAAAATACGGAGTAAAAGTTGAAACGGACAAGAACGGTAAAATAGTAAAGCATAACTACCCTTATTATGACCGTAATAATTCTGTAGCTGCCTACAAAATAAGAGAAATAGAAGGTAAAGTTTTTAGAACAACAGGAAACTGGGTAACTGGTGGTTTGTTTGGACAACAGCTTTTCAACAGTCCTTCTAAATATGTAACTGTTTGTGAAGGTGAGCTTGATGCTATGGCCGCTCATCAGATGTTAGGTAACTATCCGGTTGTTTCTATTCGGAACGGATCGGCCTCTGCTTTAAAGGACTGTAAACGTTCTCTTCAGTTTCTTGATAGTTTTGAGAATATTGTAATCTGTTTTGATTCAGACGATCCGGGTCGTAAAGCTTCACAAGAAGTAGCTGACTTATTTTCGCCCGGAAAATGCCACATTTTAACAACCTCCCTTAAAGATCCATGTGAATATCTGAAACACAACAAACCTAAAGATTTTGTTGCAGAATGGTTCAACAATAAAAAGCAATACACCCCAGAGGGAATTGTTTGTTTAACAGATATGTGGGAAACCTTAAACAAAAAAGATGACATTCAATCGGTAGACTATCCGTGGGCTGGTACTCAAAAACTTACTTACGGGATGAGATTAGGAGAACTGTGTACGTTTGCGGCTGGCACTGGGGCAGGTAAAAGCACAACAGTACGTGAACTGGCTTATCACATTCTAAATACAAGTACATATAATATCGGAATGTTATTTTTAGAAGAAAGCATTAAACGTACTGGTCTTGCTTTGCTTGGTATTCACGCTAACAAACCTATGCACTTACCGACGTGTGAGTACACACAAGAAGAGTTTAAAGAAGCATTTGACGCTATTAGTATGGACAGACGACTGTTCTTGTTTGATCATTTTGGGTCTTGGGGAATTGACAAGCTTCTTTCTCGTGTCAGATTTATGGCAAAAGGACTTGATTGTAAATTTATTTTTCTGGATCATATTTCCATCATTGTTTCTTCTCAAGAGAATTTTGGAGATGAACGGAAAGCAATTGATGAGGTAATGACTAAACTTCGTATGCTTGTACAGGAACTTAACATCCATCTCGGTATCGTCACACACCTTAAACGTGTAGCTAATGGTGGGCATGAAGAGGGACATCATGTATCACTCAGCCATCTTAGGGGAAGTCAGGGAATTGCTCAACTAAGTGATATGGTATTGGGATTGGAACGTGACAGTCAGAATGAAGATGAACTGGTACGTAATACTACTCTTCTTCGTGTTTTAAAAAATAGATTCAGTGGTGATACTGGCCCTGCTTCTTATCTCAGATACGATCCGGTTACGGGACGACAGACTGAATTAGATCCTTCTGAAGTTAAACCAACAGAAAAAGAAGAAGAAGAAAAAGAACCGATAAAGTTAGATAATAATGAAGTACTTGATAGTGTAATTAATAAATGAACCTTGTTCTTGACATTGAAACGGATGGATTAGATCCAACCTGTATTCACTTGGCGGTGTGTAAAAACATTGACACGGGTGAAGTCAAGTCATTTCGGGATGGTAACGGTTTACAAAGTTACATTTCAAAAGCTGACAAACTTATTATGCACAACGGTATTTCATTTGACATGCCTGTACTGGAAAGATTGTGGAATATAAATTATCCTTACAATCAAATTGTAGATACTCTTTTGATCTCACAACTACATAATCCTATTCGTAACTTTGGACGGCTAGGTGGAAACAGTTTAAAAAACTGGGGTGAAATCCTTGAGTTTCCTAAGTTAAGAACTCCTGATTCTTTTGACTTTTATTCTCCTTATCTACATAAATATTGTGAACAGGATGTAAATGTTACAGAACGTCTTTACCGTTTAATGCAAAAGGAAATGAAAGGATGGTCACGTCATTGTGTTCAACTTGAGCATACTGTTCGTAAGCTTATCAATATCCAACAGGAATCTGGATTCTTTTTAGACAGAAAGAAGACTTCACTGCTCTTGTGTCAGCTTTCACATGACGCTTCTGCTTTAGAAGAACATTTAGTAGCAGATTTTGAACCGACTGTTGAGGTAATGAAAACTAAAACAAAAATTATTCCTTTTAATCCTCAAAGCAGACAACAAATTGGAGATCGTCTTATCAAAAGAGGGTGGAAACCTACTGAGTTTACAGGTAAAACAGGGAAACCTGTAGTCACTGAAGAAACACTTAGTTCTTGTACACTACCCGAAGCCGAAAAATTAAGAACTTACATGTTACTTAGAAAAAGAATAACTCAAATTGAGTCTTGGGTGGAAGCTATTAACCCTGATACAGATCGGGTACATGGCCGTGTAATGACCATTGGTGCTGTTACTACACGAATGTCCCACAATTCTCCCAACATGGCTCAAATACCAGCAAGTTATTCACCGTATGGTAAAGAATGTCGTGAATGCTGGTCAGTGGAAGACGTTAACAACTACCGTTTGGTAGGTGCTGATGCATCTGGGTTAGAATTACGCTGTTTGGCTCACTACATTAACGATCCAGATTACACCAAAGAGATATTGGATGGTGATGTTCATGCTGCTAATCAAAAAATGGCTGGTTTGGCGACAAGAGATCAAGCAAAAACTTTTATCTATGCCTTTCTTTATGGTGCTGGCCCGACACGCATAGGTTCTATAGTAGGAAAAAGTCCTTCTACAGGAGGTAAGTTAATTAAAAAGTTTCTTACCTCTATGCCTCGACTTGCTTCTTTTCGTGAGAAAGTTATTGACGAAGGTACTGAAACTGGTATGGTAGCCGGATTGGACGGCAGGTTTTTAAGAATTAAAAGTCAGCATTCCACTTTAAATACTTTGTTACAAGGGGCTGGAGCCATTATATGTAAAGAATGGTTATGTCATATAATGTACGGAGTTTATCAAAAAGGTTTGGATGCCATACCTGTTGCTAATATACATGACGAAGTTCAGTTTGAAGTACACAAAAAAGATGCGGAAGAGTTTGGGATCATTACGCAACAGGCTATGAAATCTACTGAAGAAAGTTTAAACGTAAAGTGTCCTTTAGACAGTGAATTTAAAATTGGATTAAATTGGGCGGAAACACATTAAATGGAAGAAATTAAAATTCAAAAAGAGTGGATCACGGAAGCTAAAAAAAGATCTCTTGATCTAGGAAGGTTAAAAAATTCTATCGAAAAGGGAAGAGGAAATGTTGCCGGATTTTTAGGGGAGATAGCTACCCTATATCTATTAGGAAAAGATCCTTTCTGTACTGAATACAATACTTTTGATTATGATTTGATGGTAGGAGATAAAACAGTTGAAGTAAAAACAAAAAGATGTCAATCTAAACCAAGAAATTACTACGAATGTTCTGTAGCTAGTACAAGTATACACCAACGATGTACTCATTACGTCTTTACCAGAATAGATAACGACTATAAATTTTGTTGGGTATTAGGATGGATGACAAAAGAAGACTATCTTAAACAGTCTAACTTTTTAAAGAAAGGAGATAAAGATGGTGATAACGGTTTTATTGCTTCACGAGATTGTTATAACGTTCCCATAAGTAAGCTGAACTCGATGAAAAATTTTTCTTGACAAGTTTTTCCGCAGACCGTAAAGTGGCGAAATCGAAGCTGCTTTTTTATTTAAACTTATTGAAACGAAAAGGAACTTATAAGATGCCAGTACTTTCTGGAAAAGCATATTGGGCTAAACTTCATACTCCGATGGGGACAAATCTGTCTCCTGACGACAAACGTTATTCTCTTGATGTCGGTAATCTTGACAAATCTAATCTCAAGCTTGCCAAAGATCTTGGTATGACTATTAAAACAGACGATCCTGATTCCGGTAAAAACAACGCCGGACTAAAGGAAAAATTTGTGACTCTTAAAAAGTACGGATATGACTACAACGGTAATCTCAATCCGAAACCGCCTGTAGTTGACTCTGAAAATAACCAACTTGCTGATGACATGTATCTCAAGATTGGTAACGGATCTGAAGTTAATGTTAGGTTCTCTTCAAAAACTACTAAGAACGGTTTTACTCAGTTTCATTTAGAAGCTGTTCAAGTTACTGATCTTATTAGGTACGACAGACCTGATGTAGAATCAGATGAAGCATTTGATGTAGTGAAAGATGGCTATACTGCATCAGAAGAAAACATACCGGAAGACGACATTCCATTTTAAAACACTAAGACACTCCCTAGTGTAAGCCAACTTGATATGAGGTGATAGTACTGTGACTTCTTTATCCACCATTCCAGAAGATTTACAATCTTTATGGTCTAACGGGGTTTCTCCTTCCCCCGAAGATCTTAAAGTCTTCTGTGATAATGTAGCAGATGCTATCACCTCATCCTTTCAAGAAGCTGTATCAAAAGAACCACGAACAGTTCTTCGTATGTCTTCTATTGGTAAACCTGCCAGACAGTTATGGTATACAGCTAAGTACATAAACGAACCGGAACAACTGGATTACAGTTTACGTATTAAGTTTCTTTACGGACATCTTCTTGAAGAACTTCTTGTTTTATTTCTTAAAATGTCGGGACATTCTGTAGAAGAACAGCAACTTGAACACAACATTGACGGGATTAAAGGACATCAGGATGCAAGAGTTGACGGTGTTCTCGTTGATTTTAAATCTGCTTCAGGAAGATCCTTTGCTAAGTTTAAGAATCAAAGACTTGTAGGTGACGATCCTTTTGGCTATGTAGCTCAGATATCTGCTTATGCGGAAGCAAACAAAGATCAGGAAGCTTCCTTTATTGTAATTGATAAACAATCAGGTGAAATCACCGTGATGCCTTTACATAAAATGGAGATGATTGATCCGAAAGAAAAGATAAAGAATTTAAAAGAAGCTCTTAAACAAGATACTCCTCCACCCAAATGTTATTCACCTGTACCTGATGGACAGTCAGGTAATATGAAACTAAGTTCGGGATGTTCTTACTGTCGGTTTAAATTTGAATGTTGGGAAGACTGTAATGAAGGAAAAGGTTTAAGAGGTTTCAAATATGCAAATGGAATTAGATATTTAACTACAGTAGGAAAGACACCTAATGTCGAAGAACTCACGCCTAATTTTTAGATCCAAGTTTGAAGAGATGATCTACGAAGATCTATCTCACAGAGAAATCAAAGCAGAATACGAACCGTTCAAGATAGACTATACTGTACCCGAATCATATAGAAAATACACTCCTGATTTTGTGTTAGAGAATGGTATTTGTGTTGAATGTAAAGGATGGTTTCCATTAGATGATCGTAAGAAGATGATTTTTGTTCGTAGTTCTAACCCTAATCTTGACATTCGTTTTGTTTTCATGGATGCTGACGTTAGGATAAAAAAGAGTAGTTACACTACATTAGGTGATTGGGCTACTAAACATAAGTTTATGTGGGCAAGAGAGACTGTACCAAAAAGCTGGGTTAATGAAAAAAAGAATAAACTTAAAAACATCGATAGAAGAGAAGTGGATCACCGACTCTACCTCAGTCGATACGGAGCTTACGCACCTATCTGAAGTATCTACATCTGAAAAAGGAAATTCTTGGAGCTTATTTTCTAGTGAATATATTTTTAATGAAGAGCAAGAAGAACTACAACAAACAAATCCTGAACGGGTCATGTTCATTGCTGTCTTTCTTCAATCTCTTTTGGACGCAACCAAACCGGAATACCAAGGAGAACCTAGATCGTCTATTGCAAATCGTAACTGTGCAATTAAATGGTTTACCCAACCCGAATGTGTTACGGCCTCTACATTTGAACCTATATGTGAACTAGCAGGGATTAATCCTACTTACGCAAGAAAACATTTTAACTTAATAATGGAAGGAGAAAGAGAGTTTACTTACAGAAGAATAAATATTCTGTTAAACTCCACAAAAACATGACTGATAAAAAAGAATCTGTATTTGAATTAGATGAAGATCAAAAAGCTTTATACGGTAAAATATACAAGCTAATTAATCCTCATATTAAACCAAACAATCCTGACTCTTTGTTAATGACTTCCGGTACACTGCTTGCTATCGCAATTCAATTATACACTGCCATGTATAAAAAAGATGAGGATATTGTTTCAATCTTAGATAATGCTAAAGAGTCTTTACCTAAATTAAGAGACTCTATACACAAACAACTACACCACACTGTACATTAAAGGAGCTTTTATGTTTATTGCATTTACTATAATTTCGTCGTTGCTTTTTGTTTCAGAAAAGAGTACATACTTTGAAAATGTTCAACAACAAATGGACGCTGGTGCGGAGTGGCACTATATAGGACAGACCGCTGCTAATCCAAACGCTGAACAGATCTTTACCTTTCCGTCAGATAAAGGACCAAAAACAATTTTGTTTAAACTTAAATGAAAAACGATCCTGTAAATAATCCACCTCACTACAATCGTAAGAATATTGAAGCTATTTGTGCTATCGAAGCAAGCATGGATGAAGAGGAGTTTCGTGGTTATCTTAAAGGTAATACACTTAAATACATGTGGCGTTATAAGTATAAAGACTGCCCTGTAGAAGATCTCGAAAAAGCACAGTATTACCTTAACCTCTTAATAATAAAGGCAAAAGAACATTATGGCTCTTCGTCGCAAGACTCCTAAACCTAAATATGATTACATGGAATCTAAACATAACGCTTTGATATTAGTTAGTAATATTAAACGACATTACAAGAGCTATAATTATACTGATTTTGATATTTGGTGTGAAAAAGAGAAGTTAGGTAATGATTATATTTGGGTTGTAAGAAGTAACTTAGCAGAGAAACTTTACAACCTTTCGTAATAATACATAAAGGAGAGTACTATTATGTCTACATGGCGTAGTAACGAGAACCCTATGTTTCGCTCACCCCTTAGTGAAACTATTTTCAAACAAAAGTATCAGCATGAAGGATGTGAAACGTGGACTGATCTGGCACGGACTCTTGCATCTGATGTATGTGAAAATCTTCTAAGTGAAGAAGAGATTAACGAACTTTCTAATCTTATAAGTGATCTTAAATTTATTCCGGGCGGAAGGTATCTGTACTATGCCGGACGGGAAAATAAGTTTTTTAATAATTGTTTCTTGCTTAAAGCAGAAGAAGATACTCGTGAAGATTGGGCTAATCTAAGTTGGAAATCAGAGTCCTGTCTGATGACAGGCGGCGGTATTGGAGTAGATTACTCAGTGTATCGTGGATCAGGTGAAATATTACGGGGTACAGGTGGTGTAGCATCCGGCCCTATCCCTAAGATGCAGATGATAAATGAAATAGGCAGACGTGTTATGCAAGGCGGTAGTCGAAGGTCTGCCATCTATGCCAGCCTTAACTGGAAACACAAAGACATTAATGAGTTCCTTCACGCAAAGAATTGGGACGACATGGAGATTTGTGGAACTGAAGAAGATTTAGATAAGGGAATACCGGGTGATCTTATTACAATGGGAGATTTAAAGAAAAAGAATTTTAACTTTCCGTGTCCACTTGACATGACAAATATCTCTGTCAACTATGATACGGAATGGCTGCTTAACTATTGGAAGACAGGAGATGTCGGTGATGTGTTTAACAAGAATGTACGTCAAGCTCTATCTACCGGAGAACCGGGATTCAGTTTTAATTTCTTTGACAAAGAAAAAGAAACACTTCGTAATGCCTGTACTGAAGTTAGCAGTTCTGACGACAGTGATGTATGTAATCTTGGTAGTATTAACTTAGGCCGTATTGATTCTATTGAAGAGCTTGCGACAGTGGTGGAACTTGCTACCAAGTTTCTTATATGCGGTACTCTTAAAGCCAAACTTCCTTATGAAAAGATATATGACGTGCGGCAAAAGAACCGTCGTCTTGGTCTTGGTATGATGGGTATCCACGAATGGCTTCTTAAAAACGGCTATAAGTATGAGATTGTTCCTGAATTAGAGAACTGGTTATCTGTTTATAAAGGAGTAAGTGACAAAGTTTCTAAAGAGTTTGCTGATCAGCTTGATCTTAGCCGTCCTGTTGCAAATAGAGCAATCGCTCCAACAGGTTCCATTGGAATACTGGCTGGAACAACAACAGGAATTGAACCTATATTTGCGGTAGCTTATAAAAGAAGATATCTT
>VTLG01005009.1_pt1 | contig 10906 bp, 10 predicted proteins | sample 4694571 | NCBI WGS metagenome assembly VTLG01 (sample SAMN12604809, study PRJNA352737) | marine metagenome | biome: ENVO:00000447; feature: ENVO:00000209|ENVO:00000569|ENVO:01000036; material: ENVO:00002151; isolation source: viral sequences binned using virsorter ... | reverse complement strand
TTTAGAACGCCTTGCTTTTGTTCCTCCTCTTGCCTTGCTACTTTGTTCACCATGAGATTGTAGTGGTTTTGGATTCCAATCCAGTTCTCGATTTTTATCTGTTGGTTGTGTATTACGTATATCTTTTGGTGCTGCTTTTCGTGCAAGTTCTTCTGCAGCCATTTTAATTGCTGACCTGTTTGGTTTTTCTGCACGTTTTTTATTATTTCCTACGTCAGCCCACGTTCTTACTGGTGGTTTTTTGTTTTCAGCAAAAAGTTTTGCTCCTTTAGCACCAGAGACTATAGTTCCATGAGAGTCTTTAAATTCTTTTCCTTCTACATTAAAATATTTTGTATTCTCATCTTCTCCTTCACGTAGATATGATTGAACATCGTGTTTTCCTGAATTAGGAGGTGCTATTTTCTTAGCCATCTTTTTGCTCCCACCTTTGGGTTTTTTTATTCCAAACAGTGTTAGCCTTTACAGCATATGTTATGCCAAATGTATTATAATTTGCAGTAGGAACTCCTACTTTCTTTGTATCTTTAGATTCTTTTGGTTCTTTAATGTCATCTTCTTTTTCTTTTGTCTCATCAGCATCGTTATCTTTTGCATCTCTCCTTGGCAGTGAGCCTACTTCTTCCACAGATATATGTGGTCTTTCTTCATAACCTGTTGATTCCGAAACGTCTAAGTTTGTACTTGTACTTGGTGCTATGTCTGATGTGTTACCTACGTTACCATAAGTTCCTTCCTCTACATCTGATTTTTTAGGTTCTCTTGTCGTGTGGTCTTTCCAATATTTCATCCAGTCTTTTCCACTCTCTTCTCCACCTCTTGGTGCTGATTGTGAGTCTGGTCTACCTCTGCTTGCATATCTCTCTCCCTTGTTTTTCTCTTCTGCATCGCCTTGATATGTTGGTTTTAATTTTCTAAAGTCTTCTGATTTTAATTCGTTAACATTTGGTTCTTTTTCATTTTGCTGTGCAAGTCTTCCTTTCGCTCCTGTTCCTAAAAGTTTACCAGTGTGTGCGCTGAAGTATTTTGTGTTTTCATCTGCTTTAGCATCTAATGCTGGTGGTGCTGGTGGTGTAAATACTGGGTTTTCATCTTGTATCTTAGAACCAGTTCCTCCAATTCTTCTTACGTCTTTAGTTAATAATTCCTTTATCTCTACTGGTAGTTCATTCCAACTCTTTCCTATAAATCTTGGTGATGGTGCATGTATTTTATGTAATACCTCATATCTTTCTATTGAATCCATCTTATCCCACTCTTTGTTTATTATTATATCCTTTACGAAGAACGTATCATTTATATGAATATTATGAAATTGTCCATCTTCCTTAAAAATCTGAAGATATTCATTACCCATCTTAACAACAATTCCTCTGTCTTCTACTCCATTTACAAAGAAATGTATGTCATCTCCTACCTTCGTCTTTGTGATTTTATTTCTGTCAACCATCCTATGTTTACCACTTGCCGTTTGACCTATATAAGTTTCTTTATCATTAACTACTGTATTAGGAATAACGTTTGCCAAGTCTAAATCACCTGATCCATAACCATCTTTAGTTCGAAAAGAATAAAAAGATTGAGTGTTCTTGCCTATATCTACTGCTTGACCATCTACTTTTGGTGTTTTTTGATTTGGATTACCTCCTCCTACCTTTACTCCTATATTACCGATATCATCTATCATATATCCTTGTTCTGCTGGCTTCTGTTTACTGCCTTTGAATGGATTTACATTGCTTAAATATCCCTTCACGCCTTTTCTCTCTCTCGGCTTAAGATTAGGAGATTCACCACCCTTTGGTGTCTCTGGTTTTGGCTTGTCAAATAGATTACTTTGTAGTTGATTTACTGTTCTAGGCTTTGGTGTTATTATATCACTAGCATCTGGTTGTGATCTAGTATCAGTTGGTGCTGCTTTACTTTTGGGTTCTTTAACTGTATGGAATTTTGGATTTGGATTAATTTTATGTGATGGTGGTGTTATATTTTCCCTCTCTTTTGGGTTGACCCAGTTTCCTTCAGAGTCAAATGTGCCTAAATTTCTTATATCTTTTTTAGGAACTGCTCCTACTCTTCTTCGTTGCAAGTCTAATTTTGTATCTTCTTTCCTTGATCTTATATCTCTGGCTGGTTTTCCTGCATCCATTATATGCGCCCTTCTTCTTTTTGGCTGGTGTTGAGTCCTAGTTGGATCAGCACTTTCAATTTTATTCATAAATCTAGTATTAGTTAACATTGATTTTTGTCTTTCTGAGTCCATCCAAGCATGAAACTTGTCAGGGTTTTCATCATGTTGTTTATTATTTGATTTACCGTTACAATATGGACAGTTTGTATGATGTGATTTTGTGGTTTCCTCTTCTTCTTCTCCACCACCTGAAGCCAGACTAGTAGCTATGTTAGCTATCATTGGTATTGCTGGTAATATCTTTTCAACAGCTCTTCCTTTTGCTGCCTGTCTTGCATCTGCGTTATGTGTAAGACCTTTTTCTGCTGGTGGTGATTCATCATCTACATTCATTAGGTGTACCTGACTTATCTTGTTTAATTCTGCCTTCCATTTTTCTGCAACTTCTGGATCATATGCAGTATGTTCAAAATGCTGTCTAACTGATTTCGGTTGGTTTCCAAAGAATTTTCCTGCGCTGGTGTTTGGATCGTTAAGTTTTGTACCTACCTTTTGTTGTGGAATATCTCCATAATAAGTCGCTGCTGCTTCCTCGTCATCTACCTGTTGTATCTTTCTTTCTTCTGGTTCTTCAATTTTTCCCTTTTTCTTTTTTCCACCTATATATGTCTCACTTTTATATCCCTTATCTTCATCAGGATATCTAGGTGAATCTGGTGACTGAGCAAAATTAGTTGTATAATCATTACCGTATGGTGTGTCTTTCTTTTTCCAATGTTTAAGGAATATGTTAGGTTTTTTTATCTCATCCTTTATCGGTTTAACATCATCTTCTAAATCCAACGGTTCTGATTCTGCTGCTTTTGTCATTTATATACCTTATTTATAATAATATTTAAAGATTAAAAGCCCATAGCCTTTTTCAATCCCTTGCCGACATCCAATACAAACCAGCCATCTCCTGCATAAACCGACTTACAAGCCAATACTAGGCTGTCTGGATAGTCGTCATGTTCATCAGACTTTATTTTCATTATGCCTGTTTCCGTATATTCCCTTCGTAAATACGAGAGCTGATAGACCATTTTGTTTATTTGTTTAAGTTTTATCTTGTGATTTTCAAATAACAGTCTGAGATTTTTATACATTTCTGCCTTCTCCTGAAGTGTAAATATGACTCCTCTTACTGGTGAACCCTGCTCTCTTGACAGGTCTACCAGACCACCACCTAATCCTGTTTCGTCTATATAAATGGTTTCCAAATTATATCTTCGTACAAATTCCTTTATCCTACCAGCAACATCAACAACATTAGACTGAGATTCTGATTCTACCTCCTCAAGATAAACTACATCCTCGTCATCTACTCCTACTATGGTGTATACTGTCTCATCTCTTCCTGTTCGTGCCACATCAACTCCCATATAATACCTCATTCTTCCCTTTGGTCTTTTATCACTCATTGCTTCCATGATAAGACTGTTGGGTATTAATGCATCACCAATATCTAGGAATTCTCCCTCGACTTCCTGCACATATTCTTCTTTTGTAAGCCTTTTAATTTCCTCTATAAACGCAGGGTCTTCCTGAACTAGTGGGTTTTCCGTAGACTTTACATGAAACTCTGTCCACATGCCATCAGGGTTTAATGGCTTTGCATTCTGGCATGCCTCATAGAAATAACCTGCCTTGCTGAATGGTGTAGATGTTAGCCATATTCTAGCCTTTGTTGCCAGACCAGAAGGTAGAAAAGCCCTAAGTATATCTGTTTTAATAAAGGAACATTCGTCTGCTATTATACAGTGTGGTGAATAACCTCTTAAACTTACACCAGTTTCACCTGTAGCCCTGACTATTAATTTTGATACTCCTGTGTTATCCAAAAATCTAACCCATAATTCTGTCTGTGTGTTTCTAACAACAAATCCATTAAGAAACTCATTGTCTGTTATCAGGTCTCTTATCCTGTTAAACATGATTGTAGCCTGATTTTGTGTAGGTGCTGCTATTACTATGACACATTCATTCTTAACTGATGTAAGCATTAATGGTGCAAAGAATGCAAAATGACATGCCTTTACTGCTGTAGACATTGTTTTACCTACCTGTCTTCCACTCCTGTATACTATGAATCTATCCTGACAATCAACATATTTTTTATTATATGGAAACAGCTTATGATCTAAGAATATCTCACTAAATTTACTAGGACTGTTTGCACAATCAGCAACTGTTTGTAGGAAGTTTTCCCTCTCTTCTAACACTTGTTTGTTTGGTCTAGCCATGACATTTACACTTACATTCCATCATTTCTGCGATAATCTCATCAGTACAATGTCCACATTGAAAACAACAATATCCTCTAGTCATGACAATCACATTTACATCCAACTGCTTTTGCCACCTCGCTTGATATACCCCAATAACATCCACAATCTACACAGTGTCCTCCATCATAGTTAGTTTGTTTAGCCACTACCTATCACCATATGTCTAGATTTTATATGTAAAATTACCTCATCAACACAGCAAAATTCCTTACCACAATGTATACAATGTCTTACATCTTCATATGGTTTTGTCAATCCCATCTACCCATTCCTAATCTCTTCCTGTTCCTGTACCAAATTCCACCAAACCATCCTATTGTAAGACCACCTATAAGGTAGCATCCACATAAGAACCAAAGGTATAATCCGTCTTCCATCATTCAGACCTCTGTGCCTTTATCTGTTTAAATATACTTTCTATATCTCCCTTCTTATTCAGTTTAGTTTCTTCAGTCATAACTATCTTACTATTTAAATCACTTATTGATTTCACTATATTAAGTAATGTGTTTATCTCACTTTTTGTATTTCTGTCAGGTATATTACCATCCATTTTAGCCTCTGTTAAAGCCATTAATACATTCTCAAGTGATAATTTAGCTAATAAGTCTAGCATTGATTTTATATCTTCAGGGTTTCTAGTGTCCATCTCATTTATGAATTTCAGGAAGTCTTCTCTTATAGCGCATACTGCGTCTTCTTCATATTTTGGACATTTTCCATTTCCACCTGCCTCTATTGATCTATATACACATTGATTACAGTATGCAGGAAGGTTGGCTGTTTTAAAATGCTTTGCAGAGTTGTAAGGTGATACTACCTTACGCTTATCCATAACTACTTCACTCTTAGTACCAACAGGTTTAATTTTAAACAATTCATCTGCCATATTTGTTTCTGTAATTGTTAGTTATTAAAGTTTTCTTCGTAAATACCCAAGCTTTTGCACATTGGCATGAAAAGTAATGCTATAGGAGCTTTTAATAAGGAATAATATTCGTCTTCGAGAACTCCATTCTTTGTTATACCTATCTTCTCTAAATTCTCTTTATATACTTCTAAGATATGGTTGAGCATAGGTTTCATTGTCTTTCCCTTGTTCCCAAAGAACATGGAGTATGTAGAGTTGGCGTTCCATACCTCTGTTTTCTTTGACATAGCAGCAGATATCCAAGCACTTGTATCTAAACTCTCAAAAAGTTTTGTTTGTGTAACATGCTTTCCCTTTGCAAGACCATGATATTTTATGTTCATAGGAAGTTTTCTTATCTGGTCTTCTGTTTCCAGTTTACCATGAATGTCTCCTATACACACATAGTCATTTGGGTCTGGTCTTAACAAAGCTATATGATTTAAGTAATTTTCCTGCAATACAGGCAATGTCCAATCAATATTCTCTTTTAATCTTTCTCTGTTATAGTAATGCATCGTGTCTGCTGTGTTATATCTCACATCAAACTGAGTAGCATAGTCATATAGCTCTAATTTCGTATGTAAGAACTCATAATACTTCTCAGGGATAGAACCTGTGCCTGCTGTGACAAACACTTTATCGAATTTATTCCTAAATTTGACGATATTCGCATATGAATACCTGAATGATAGCATGACGTTCTTAACGCCACATTGTTCTAAAGCTTCTTGATGCGCTCTGTTATTAGCGTTGAAATAAATCTTCATGGTCTTCTATTACCCATCTTAAAGCCTTTATGATTCCTCGCCTCTCATCATCAGAAACATCTATAAACTTACTTCCGACATGATATTCATCAGGATCAGGTTTTTCGTGTAGAAGACACTCTTTCTGGTATAAAACCATATTTCTTATTTCGTCATCGTTAGGCAAATGAATCACTTTCCTCTGTAAAGCATTTTGTTGCATAAGGACACATACCATCACATAGGAAACACTTAGTTCTCTCAGGTAAAACCTTTTTTGTAAGTGAAGCCTTTATTATTCTTCCCTGTTTTATTATTTTTTCTAGGGTTTCATCTATAGGCTTCAGTTTAAACGACATTACTACTGGTTTATCTCTTTTCTCCTTATCTACTCCATTTGATATATAAATAACAGCACCAAATTGTGCGTCAATATCGTAACACTTTTTTAACAAAACGCGATAACAATTTATCTGATCTACATGGCTTTCGCTTGGCTTTGCATTATATCTTGAGAAGTAATCTATAGAACCTGTGGTTTTTTTATCGCAAATAACCCACTCTTGACCTACCTTAACCAAGTCATCAAGAGAACCATATATAATATCTAAGTGTTTTGGATCATCTTCTGGTATTTTTTTTGCTTCATCTAAGGTAACTACCTCATCACGAACATAGTTATATCCTAAGAACATTTCATGATTATCTATATCTGCTACTTGTGAAGCATTGTGAATAGCCTGACCGAAGTATAAACTTCTCATATCCTCTGTTGTCATACCTGTGTGTGGGAGTGTTTTCTTGTATATAACATTCCTCATACATGGTTTTATTACGTCAGATACGTGAATTTTACCAAGTCTAGGTGTTTCCATTGCCTTAACTTGAGCCTTCCTAAAATCAAAATATACTTTATCGCTTACATCCTGCAGTTTTATCATACGTTTAAGTACGATATTCCTAATATAAACCTTATTCTAGTAACTACCTATGTTTTCGCATCCACAAGGAACGTTTGGATTATCATTACTTGGTGCATTACAACCCTTATTTCCTTCATGTTCAGGTTGTGAATGACCACATTCTTCGCATGTTCCAGATGCTACTACTGTTAAATCTGCCATTAATAACTCTCCTCAATGGTGAAATTAAAAGATTTCGTCTGTTCTGACATTACTCCTGCTGAATTTAATAACTCTACTTCACCCTCCCAATTACCAGCGTTTGCTACTACTGTGTCTGTTGCTGATAATGCATATGTCACTTTACCGTTGGCTCTATCTGAGTATGTTATAGCTCCATTAATAACTAATGTTCCATCTGGTTTCCATACCTTCCATACCCCTGTAGAATATGTAACTGTATTTGATAGGCTTTTCGCAGTGCCTTCAGAATCTTGGATTGTAAGCTCTAATGTAGCCCTACTTCCAGATTTTACCCTGTATTCTGTTGCTCTTGGATATAGATTTTGAGACATACTATACTCCTTTTACACCTCTGCCTCTCTTAAATAGTTTTATGTTTTTTACCTTATCAACAAGTTTACCAATCTTGGATTTATCAGTTAGTTTAACATCTTTTGTCTTATCTGATACTTTCACCGTCTTTCCTCTTCCAAATATTCTACCTGTTCTGCTCTGTTTAACCAAACCATATTGTAGGTTCTTGGTGAGGTTCTCTACTATTGAAATTGTTCTGTTAACACTTTTTACCAATCCTGCAATCTTAGTAAATACCTCAGAGTTTTGCATTGCTTCGGTAACAATCATATATATACTAAGCCACCTAACTTGCTGCTCTGTTGTTGTAACCACACTGTTTATTTTCTTAATCCACGCTTTGTAGAGATTCTCTGATATGCTTACTGAATTATTAATCAGTTTAACTATACTTCTTATCTTTGTTCTAAATGACTGAACAGATATTCCTTCCACTACAGTTCTTAATATGGCAAGTCTTCTCAATGTAGACTCTGAAATTGACACTGTTGAGTTTATCATCTTACTCAATCCTCTGAGTTTTACTATAGTTTCCACAAATGACACCGTATTATTTACCATTTTTACCAATAACCTTTGTGGGATTCTAAATGACTGAATTGATATACTCTCTGCTAATGCCCTGAGTATTGTCATTCTTTTTAACAATGATTCTACAGGTGATACCGTTTCGTTTGCCGATCTTATTACAGCCCTTAACCTATGGAATGCATCAGATATTGCAGATGTTTCAGATATACTTCTTATTATTCCTCTGAGTCTCACTCTTACCTCTACAATTCCTACGGTTTCTACTATACTTCTTAATATTTCAAGTAATCTTAGTTTTGTTTCTACTATGCTTACAGTGTTTGATACAGACTTAACCAAAGCAAGTCTTCTTAACAATGATTCGCTTGTAGTAATGGTCTCTATAACCCTCTTTACCCATGATTTGTAGAGATTTTCTGTTGAACTTACTGTTTCTGCTACAAGTTTTCGTATTACCCTTATTCTCTGCCTAAAGCTCTGAATTGATACAGTCTCATTGGCAAGTCTAACTAGTGCCTGTAAATGTATTAATGAATCTGAAGATGTTATAATTTCGTTTGCAAGCTTGACCCACCTCTTAATGAATGCCTCCGATACTGCAATACTACTATTTGCAAACCTTACAAATACTCCTCTTGGAATTAGATTTTCAACAATACTAACTGTGTTAGCCACAAGTTTTCTAATTGATAGTCTTCTTACCTGTGAGTCAACCAATGCCACAGTTTCATTTGCAAACCTTCCTAGAGTTTGTAGTTTATGATATTCCTTTCCTATCTGGAATATGTCATTCTGGAACATGTCTTGGAATGTCTTTCCTGCTTTTAGTATGGTTAGGGTTTCTGCAACTGCCTTTACTCTTCCTCTTATTGTGCTTGCAGCCTCTGTTATAGATACTCCCTCTCCTAGATGTTTAACTATTGCTCTAAGTCTCTGCCTAAATTGTTGGACTGATACTGATTCATCTATTACTCTTCTTAATGTACGTAATCTTAATTCTGATTCTGTGGTTTCTACAGTCTTATTTATCATTCTTACTAATGCCCTTCTGAACAAAGTTCCTTCCTGAACAGACACGTTTTCTGCGAATGTTCTTAATATGGCGAGTCTTCTGAGGAATACCTCTGTAGTTGCTACGGTTTCATCTAACATCTTTACTATTATTCTTAGTCTCTGTCTGAATGATTGTACTGAAACTTCCTCATTAGCCAGCCTAACTAATACCATTCTTCTTAACAAACTCTCTGTGGTGGCTACTGTTTCTGCAACTAATATTGCAATCTTTCTTGCAAATGATTCTGTTGACGTAACAGTCTCGTTTATCATTCTTCTTATTCCTATTACATGTAAAGCCTCTTCTCCTAACTGGAATAGGTCTCCTTGGAATATGTTGTATTGGAATGTTGAAGCCTTTGTTTTTAAGATGTAAACTGTGTTGTTTATTATCTTTAGTAATGATCTTCTTGGTGTCCTGAACGACTGTATTGACACTGTATCTGTCACTAATCTTAATATTGTTTTTAGTCTGTGGAACGCATCTGCTATTGCCTGTGTCTCTATAACTGATCTGATTATTCCTCTTCTTCTTACTCTATTCTCTGCATATGATAATGTTTCATTTAAGAGTTTGATTAATGTTCTTGCCCTTAGTCTAAATGACTGTATTGATACTCCTTCGTTGGCTAGTCTTACTAATGCCTGTAAGTGTATTAATGATTCGGTAGTTGTTACTGTGTTATTTATTCTCTTAACCCATGATTTATAGAGATTTTCTGTGGTACTTACAGTATCTGCTATTAGTTTTAGTATATAACGTGGTCTTATTCTAAACTCCTGTATTGTCACACCTTCTGTTAGCAGTCTCATAAATCCAGAGAAGTGAAGTTCCGTCTGTGGAATGCTTATTGTGTTATTGATTATTCTTGCTATTCCTCTGAACTGGTTTATGGTTTCTGACATACTTACTGTGTTTGAAATAACCTTTAGTAACGGTCTTATTCTTACTCTGAATGATTGTACTGATTCTGTTTCATTCAAGAATTTAAGTAGTGTCATAATTCTTTTCTTGGTTTCTGTTACTGTCTGAGTTTCATTTGCAAGTCTTACTAATGTTTGCAGTTTTACTCTTGTCTCACTTAATGCCAATGTTTCATTGACAGCTCTTAATACTGCTCTTGTCTTTGTCCTGAATTGTTGTACTGAAACACTTTCATTGATAAACCTACCTAGCCCAGTTATCTTGTTTGCTTCTGAACTTAACTGGAATACATTATTCTGATATGTATTCTGTTGGAATGGTTTGCTTAATCTTATAATGCTTTCTGTCTCATTCACTGATTTCTTTCTTCCACGAATATTCTTTATTATTGCAACTGCCTGAGTGAATGCATTGTTCTGGAACACATCATTCTGGAACGCTCCCTTAAATGCTATGACTACTGTCTCACTTACAATTTGGAATATTGTCTTCTTGAAGTTTCTCTGTTCTGCATATGATTCTGTCTCTGCTAGAAGTTTAAGCATGGTTTGCAGTTTTACTGCTACATCTGTTACTGATACCTGCTCATCTAATAACCTGATTAATCCTCTTACGCGTGTTTTACCCTCTTGTGTGGCTAAAGTCTCATCTACCAGTCTTATTACAGCCCTGATTCTCTGTCTGAATTGTTGTATTGATTCACTTTCATTGGCTAATCTTATTAATGCTCTAAGTTTATTTGTATTCTCTGTTGACGCTAATGTTTCATTGATTACTT